>Ga0222712_10004004_pt1 | contig 15675 bp, 23 predicted proteins | sample C33_657DmetaG_FD_165043 | JGI IMG/M metagenome (GOLD analysis project Ga0222712, IMG submission 165043) | Estuarine water microbial communities from San Francisco Bay, California, United States - C33_657D | ecosystem: Environmental > Aquatic > Marine > Unclassified | place: USA: California... | reverse complement strand
TAATAGCCATAGCTGAATTTCCCCGTATTAGTTGATTGTGACTGAGCCATCATCGTTCATTGTGAAATTACCAACAACACCAGAACCTTCGCTAATTGCTTCTGGTTTAACACTAGCTATTAATGCGCCTAGTTTAGAGTGAAGCTCAAAAATTTCTTTAGCGTCGGTGCCTAATGCTGCTGCAATTTCTGCTGGAGTAGCACGACTATTGCTCCAGAATAATTTTGCCCCATCATTAAAAGCATGTACCATATCTCTAAAAGCAGCACGAGTTTCATTTTTAATTTGTCTAGCAATCTTTTCTGATGCTGGAACAACTGGTGTTACTTCGTTATTATCTAAAACGCCCATTTTTTTCTCCTTATTATAATTAATCGTAAATTGCTTCTACAATATCAACATTAGCAACCCAAACTATATAAACTCCAGACAAGCCAGTAACTTGTAATTGTAGAGCTTTATTAGTATCATCAGCAACAACACTAGCACTAACTGAAGATTCTAAATTATTTTCTTCAATAACAGAACCGACTATATAAGCAGTATTAGAGTTATTCCGTTGTATACAACCCCTAAAATTCCATGAATTAGCTTTATCATTATTAGTTCTTGCAATTAATTGAATATTAAAATTCCAAGCTCTATACTGAGGAATTGCTAATATATTTGATGTTCCACTTGGAGCCTCACCATTTGTTGTTAATACAACATTTAATGTATCATCACTAGTATTTCTATATAATTTATAAGACTTTTTAATTGTACTAATAGTTAGATTTGGTTCACTATAACTTAAATCTATACCATCTCCAGCAATGAGTGTTGTATTAAGAGCATTTTGAACAGCAGTAGTAGTAAATGCTGTATTTTGTATGGTTCCATCATTAAATTTAACACCACCAGAACAATGACCATTAATTTGTTGGCGAGTATAAGTAACAGCTCCGCCGTTTCCGCCCCAATTTGTAAATTTAACTTTATAATATTTCTTATTGATAGTATCAAACATTACATAATCTCTATCCAAAACATTATTGCCAATTTGACCGCCAGTAGCACTATAAAAACTTCTATAGTCTCTTGTTGATAAGTTGGTTAAATCATCCCATCCTTCAATATTCCATAGTGTTCCTTTTGGACTAATATTAGGATCCCAACCGGCTTCGCTAACACTATTAAAAATACCACCATTATTCCTTCGTCTAATAGTGAGTCCAGTATCAATTTCATCAACAGTATTTGGTTGATTATTGCTTCTAACAAATGTAACTGGTTCTTGATCTACCCATAATAATGTGCGAGTATATCTAAATCCACCAATTGCATTAGTATTGTTACCAGCACCTGGTTGCCACCAAGAAAAATCAAATTTATAATATTTATCATTTTCAGTATCATGCATTACTAACTCAGCATTAGTAATATTTGGACCAATAGCCTCATTTAATACATGATAAAGACTAGTATAACTGCGACTTGTAATATTACTTAAATCATCCCACCCATCAGCATTCCATTCTGTACCAGTTGGACCATTATCGCCATTGTCATCATAACTATTTTGTATCTCACTATTATATAATCCGCCACCACCATTATAACTAGCCGTGCCTCTGGCTAATGTTAAACCAGTATCAATTTTATCATAAACTTTATTTTGTTGAGTACTATCTTGCTGATAAACAACAACAGGATCACCAGCATAATATGGATTACCAGTAAGTTCTAGACTACAAACTCTAAGATCAGTATCTGAAAAATCATTAGGATTAGAACCTATAATATCAATATTTAAATAATATGAAGATCCACTATCCAATGAAAAATCTGGATCTTTCTGTAGTTGAATAACATCAGAAGTAAAATATTCACTAGAAGTAATATTATCAAAACCCAAACCTGTAACCGAGCCATACTCGTCAACACTAACCACATTAAATACTATATCATCCTCTGGACTATTACCTTCCACACTATTTTCATAATAATCTCCTGAACCATCAATATTGTCACCGGGTAATAAAATGGTATCGTTTACTTGATAATTATAACCAGCATTATTTATAGTAAGAATATATTTTTGGCTTTCATTATTAACACTAAGATCTATAGTTAATCCAGTACCACCACCCCCGACTGTTGCTATATTGGTGATCTTTTTGCCACTACCAACAAAGAATTGAAAATTATTGTACCAAAAATTATTAAATACGCTAGTATATATGGAATCAAAGTTATTATAAAAATTATTTTTTACTGTATCACAATCATTAGCACCAACTAACACATTATCCACAAAACTTTGAAATACTGTTTGTAAATTGCTAACTTGTGCTGGACTTTGATAATCTGATCCATAAAGCACAACCATAGCAATAGTATCACTATTTATTCCACTAGCACCAAACAAATCATCGTCTGTGTCGGTTGTTTCATCTTGAAAATAAGATGGTATAGTACCAATTTTAGTAATAATTAATTTAGTATATGTTGGATCATCTCCCCATAGTCTGCAATAAGCAGCCTGATAACCATTATAATCATTTAGAGAATCAACATCCTTATTTCCATTACCATCAGAACCAGTATATCCACTAAATGTGATCATACTGGGCATATTGGTTGAACCTTTAACAACCATCGCAAAAAGACTCTTTTTATATAATGTTACATAACTATTATTTCCCACAACAGCGCTTGTACCAACATTACCACTATTATATAGCAATGAACTTGAGTCTAAGTCAAGAAAATTATCTGAGGATGATGGGATTCCTTCAAAAGTAAAATTACTATTAATATAATTACCACTATCATATTGATCACTACCACCATCATCAATATAATTAATACTATTTGATGGCCATTTAACATTTACATTTGTGAGTGTTTGACCAAGTGAAGTTATATTAGAAGCTGACAATAAACTAATATTACCAGATGAATCGGTTAATTTTAATAATGCATTATATTTATTGTCTTTAAGAAAATTTAAATAATCGCCATAATCCACATCATTTGATAATGAATTAAATAATAGTTGTGTGGGAGGGTCATTAATTGTTAATAATCCATCACCATATGTATAACTAAGTGGACCATTATCGCCACCCATTCCTCCACTAACATAAGGTAAATCATTCCATGCTAATTCTCCATCACCGATCTTTAATTTATAAGTATCAATTTCAAATCCAGGCTCACCTAACTTCAATACTTCATTTTTCTCAGTCCAGTCTGATGCAATACCTCTGCGAAATTTAATAATAGCATGATTGTTGGGCATAATTTATAAATCCTTAATTTAGATTATTTAATCAAATATACACCATAAGATTTATGGTCTTTCTATTCTTTCTTCAAGTGCTTCTAATGTTTTACCTAGTGTGGCTATTTGAATTTTAAGTTCGGTCATTACTTCAGTATTACGTTGTAAAGCATTAGCAAAAGCGGCCTGAGTTTCTTTATTACTTGCCAATCTTTCCATAATAAATTGACGATCTTGATTATATGGACTTTGAGTTTCAATCATATGAGCAACTTCACTTTTAGTAGCCATATTCCGTCCAATAGTAATCCAAAAACCTATCATTGTCACTATAATTCCAATACTGGTAGTAGCAATATTTTCCCAAAAATGAATTATTGTTTCACTCATAGATACCTTTCTAATAAAAAAAGCCATCATACTTTTCAGCAAGATGGCTCTCTTTTAAACCTCATGTAAAATTAATAATTAGTAGCTAAGACCATTTGGTTTATAAGTTGTTGAATATGGAACCTTACCACCTTGCATATAACTAAGTTCGCCAGGTATATCTCTAGTTGGATTAGCAGCATTATCTGTTGTTGTTGAGGAGAATGAGTCACCATTAATATTCCAGAATTGATCAGAATTAACAACAGGATAACCAACATCAAACTTACCAGTGTAACGATTCCACTTGTTGTGTCTCACCGCTGTTGTCCATCTGCGAGTCAATACAGTTTCTTGTTTGTTGATACTACGAATAACATCTTGATCATTACCAGTACTACGAATAGCATTATTCACAACACCAGCCAATTCCGCATTACCATTATCGTCAGTAATTAATGCAGAAATTGGTTTGACGTGGTTGTGTGCAAATACTCCTGCTGCATCGGCCTTCTCGGCATAATCAATAGTTGTAAGATCTCCATCCACAGGAGCTGAAGCAAATACTTCTTTATCATTAGCATCAAAAACAATTGGTCTAACAGTTGAGATAGTATTCATTTCGTCAGAAACAACGTAATTATTTAATATCCATGATTTATTAAGATTAGCCTTCATAGTACCATTACTATTATTGGCCTGTAAAAATGTGCCGTATTGTGTGGCTGTTAAAGAACTACCATTGACTTGTAGTGTGGCCATTAGATTGCTCCATTAATTATGAATATGATATTGACATCAAAGTATACACCAATTATTTTGGTTTATATCTAGAATTGAAGTCGATAAAATTTTTCAAACTATAAATGGATGTGGTGCGAAAGCCAAATAGGCCAGATTTAGAAATAGTTTCAAAATGCTTATCCATCCATATGTTACCGGTGCATATAACATTCAGATCTTTAGAGTTCTGATGTAAAAAAATAGAAGCTAGAATATTATCGGCTAAATTATCGAGAAAATAACCAGTAGACGGAAAAACATATGAAATATTAAATTGTTCAAATATTTCACAAATTTTTTTTAAGCAGTTGTGGTCGAAAGATCTATATTCTAAGATATAGCGAATTTCAATACCATTATATCGAGCTAATTCTGATATGGAATTAATATCATCTCTAATTTTTTCATATTTTCTATTTGCTGCTAGATTTTGTGGCATTGAAACATCGATACAATTAACACCAATTTTTGACGCTTGCTCCACAGCATATGATCGTGTTTTAAGGTCAGAAATACCAAGAGGATAATCTATCAAACATGATAAAGTAATTTTATCTTTTAGATTTAAAGATTTTAATGGTTTAACTAAATAATATGGTAATGTTAAACTATTAATATTAAGATCAATAGCTTGTGATACTAATGCCTTCGCCTCTGCTTCATTGGTGTCTGTATCTATGATAGCGAAATCTATAAACATTTTATTTATATTTCTTCATTAATGTTTTTATATAGTCTATATTAGGATATTTTTTACTGCCTAAAATACCATCAGCAAAACCATAATCAACTGCTTCTTCTGCTGTTAGTATCCAATCTCGTTTAGTGGCTAATTGAGTAACAATATGTTTTCTTGCCATTAACCTTTTCCAATTTTTTTCTTTACATATCTTACTATTCATACACTTTTCAGTAAATATATCTATCATCTTTTCACTCTCTTTTTCACTCCACTGCACCATACTTAATGCGGCTTTATGTTCATTATCAACACTAATTGATCCATAATGGACTAAAAAGTTTGTATTCGGACTTAATATTCTTAAATCAGCAGCCTGCAATAATACTGTGCTACTAGATTCAACTTTAGCATAGGCGACTATTATGATTTTACTTTTGCTGCTTTTAATAACATCGTAAATGCCCAAACAATCTTGCCAATCTCCACCGGGCATGTGCATATGAACCAAAATAGGATCTAACGATAGTAGATTCAAATAGCGAATATTTTTTTGAAAAGTAATTGCTGATCTATAATCTACTCCAGCCTCATTCTCATCAGAAAAAAATGAATGTAAATATATCTCTCTATTTTCTATATCAATATTGTATGTATGAATATCATTTAGAATATTATTAGAATTGGCTTGTGCTGATTCATTTTTAGTTTTGTGGTTTGTCATATAAACTATTTATTTGCTCATTAATATAAGTCATAACTTCAGAATCATTAAAGCATTTACCAATAGCGATTCTAAATCTATATCGTGTAAAAATATCTAAAATTTCAACACCGTCACAAGCTTCAATAATATTTTTAACTGTTGTTGAAATATTAAAATTAGTATGACCTATCCAAAAATTAAAGATTTTACTTGATGCTGTATATTCATTATACGGTATAAGTCCAAGAGGAGAAGCAATAACTTTTATTGGTTTATTATTAATAGGTTTAGAAGACAAATTTTCTTCCTGATCAGTTAATAGTTGATCTGGATTATATACATCATTATTATAATCTGTCCACTTGGCTTCATCAAGATCACCACCAAATGGATCAACCCATTTTTCCCAGACAATCAATGGCCTAGTAGATAGTTTGTCCATATTATTGTGCAGTATGATTTGAGAAATGTGATGGAGAAATTATGGGGCTATCATTAACTTTGGTTATTAATAGTTTATTATGCCAGTTTTCCACAACAGTTTTAGAAAATTCTTTGAGAGATTCTGATTGTTGTGCTAAATCAATTAATAATTCAACTATGGTCTGTTGATATAGACTTGATTGTAGGTTATGTAACATTTGAGCAAAATTTTTTGCTTCTGTTGCTGATGGACTCTTGATATGTAATTTAATTCTAACCCGACCAATATCATCGATAATTACAGATATAGAATTATCATTATCTACTATTGCACTTGAAGATACGGGTGTTGGATTATTATTTTGAATAAATAATTTTTTAATAAAATTCATAATCATAGTTTTTGAATAACCTCAGTAATCAAATTAATATATTTATTGGGTTTAAAATAATTAAATTCTAACCAATAACAATTATTAAGACTTTGTGTATTTTGTACTACTAAACCATAGATTATATTTAGTGTTGATTCATCATTATTTTCTATATCAGTAGAGTGTAAATTCACCAATTGTGGTAACAGTTCAAAATCACTAAGAAAAATATATGTCTTAAGAAAAGCAATAATATTTTCATTTAAATTAACTAACATAGATTTATTTAAATAAAACGATGGTAATATAATAGTATTATTGTCTGTGGATAAAATATATCTTTTGGATAATTGTTGATCTGTGCTTAATACGACACAATTAATTTTAAGATAAAAATTATTATCCATTGATTGTGCTCCTGATAATTTCTAATGCTTTATTTAATCCCTGTCTAACCGCTTCGCGTGTGATACCATACTTTTTACCAATTTTATCAAACGTATATTCTTCAAAATAATATAATTTAATATAGTCCTTTTGTCTTGGTGTTAAACAATTAATAGATAATAGATTATCAATTAGATATTTTAGTTTTGTGTTCTCTTCTTCATCTATAATTGGTTTTTCCGGATCACCATCCCGACTATTTTCTGCAAAATCATAAGTTGTTGAACTATCATTTTCGGAATCAATCACATAATCCAATGAATATATTTTATTATTAAATTTTTTATTTTTCTTATGATTTTTTGTGACATAAGTTTGTATGGCCCACAATGCACATTGATTTCTATAAGAATATTTTGTTTTCTTTGTACCCTTTTCGTTTTTATAATCCTCGTCCCATCTCCAATCTGCCATCATAATAGCATTTGCTATAGTGGCTATAGCATCCTCATCTTTTAACATTTTAGATGATAATCCATGATAAAATTGATTAGCAAATTTAGAAATTGATTTTTTTGCTAATAATAGATATTCTTCTAAAGTATCAAATTCTAATTCATTATGATTTTTATAAGCAATTTTCTGATTACCAACACCATTAATTTGTAATAACATAAATTTTCCTTTATTAATATCCTAATTATATCTTTAATCCCGAAATCGTTTTTTATATTGAGGATTTGACCAGTCACAGTAGTGTGGTAAATGAAATGGAGTAAAATGTCGTTGTGATTTAATAGTAGAATAATTTTTTAGTCTAATAAATCTATCTAACATTTCACCATCTTCACCGCCCCAATGATTATATTTACTTACTTAATTTTTTCCACTGTTTTGAATCCGGTCTATCTTTATCTCCAGGTTTTGCTGGACGATAATTTTTTCCTTCTCTTTCTTTCTTCTTTCTTATATTATCCCATAATCCTGGTCTATCACCAGAATCAGAAGTAAATGAATAGTCCAGTGGTTGTCCTACATCATCGCGTGTACCATCATCATCTTCATTATCGTCTGCTGGATTAGATATGAAAATTGAATGAGGTAAAGTTTTTATATTTACTTTTGTGTGTTTTTTGTGTGTTTGAGTATTTACTTCTTTAACTTCTGCTTCTGCTGGAATCGCGGGAGCAGTTGAGCCGCTTGGTGGCGATGCAGGTTCTGAGGTTGGTAATACTGGAGCAAAAGGTGGCATTTTCTTTTTTTTCTTTTCTGAACCTTGCACAGAAGTATCATCGGCTTCGGATTTGGAAAACATTACATAATCATGGATTGTTCTCATGTAATCCTCGGTTATGGCGATTTTACCCTGTAACCAACTTTCTGTCAAATTTTCTTTTACTGATTCTTGATCTAACGCATTTAATATATTTTGTGAGTGTATCATAATAGATTTAATCGATCCAACGCTCATCTCATAAAAGTCATTTTTATATTCCATCATTTCTTGTTCAATGGATTCTTTTTCCATCTTATCTATTTGTGTAAAATCTTGTCCTTTAGATTTTTTAATTTGAATTAGTTTTTGTTTAAGTAATTCTAATTCAATTTCTTTTTCTAGTTTTTCTATTTCTATTTCTAGTGCATCTTCTTGTTCATCTTCCATTTTCATATCATCAGAAATATTGTCAGCTTTGGCTGTTTTAATTCCAAGTTTTTCTTTGGTGGCTTCTGGTAAAGCGGCAACAAATGCTGGACCTTTGCGTTTAGCCATATTATATAGTTTACGAAGGAAAGCGTCGTAACTCATTGGTCCTTTCATGCGTCCAAAGTTACTAATAGCATCTGGAATATCTTGTGGTGAGACTATTGGAAAGGATCGTGTTTCAGGAAATAGAAAATCACTATCTTTGAGATCGCTACGCTTTTGGCCTTTATAGGTTTTTTGTGCGGAACCGGCCACTGTATTATTGACTGAATTCAAAATATCATGTATGCGATCCATTTTATACCTCATCTGTTAAGGGACCACCAGTAATCCAAGCATCACAAGTACGATCACCGGCACACTTAAAATCAAATAATTCACAATAACCGAGATTAGCTTCTGACACTATATCTTTAGCCAAATCATCCTCATTGATTGAAGTTGATGCTATGCCTTTTTCTATACACTGTCTCATCTTTTGTTTGATAACAAAAGCTGCACAATTACCACATCTCATTGTTTTTGCTTCTTCAACAGATGTTTTAAACAAATCTGCCTTTTGCTGCCAGAATTCTGGATTTTCTAGTTCTGGATTAGCAGGACCATAATTTGCTTTATCAACACAAATTTTTCTATTAGCTAGATTTAGACTAATATCTTGTGTCGCTGGAGGACACTCAATATTAATTTTTACAGAATCTAGTAGTTCTTCTGCTCTTGATTTAAACATCATCAGACCTGTAGAGTTAGGAAGTTATCAATGCCCATTTCTTCGATTAACTTTAAAAATCCTTCATAAAGTTCAATACCATCTTCACTACCTTGTAATAATTCAATAAGCATTTGTACTGTAATTTGATCTCCAATTTCCATAGCAGCAACAATTGTGGCTCTTTCAGTAGCAGATGCTTCACGAACACTATCAAGATTATACTGAATCATAGCAACCATATCATGTCTTTTCCAGACAGGAGGACTTACTATTAATGGTTGGTAGTCAGCATCAAAAAATTCTAATCTTTTGATATTAATTGCAGCGTGTGTCTGTTCTTGAATAGAATCTTCTTTAATAATTGCTGCTAATTTTTTATAACCCCATCTTTGAAGATGTTCGGCTTGGGCAGTTAGGGCGGTTGTTTGCTGCCAATGAATATTTAAAGATTTCTTTAAGAGTTCAATAACAGTATCAGAACTATAGCCTTGAACTTGTTGAGAGATGGTTTTTTGATTTTGCTCTATAATTAATTTATCAATACTTTTTACATCGCTCATTGTTATCTCCTATGTTAAATCTGATACATTGGTTTGTGACCACATTTTGCAACTCCAGTAGTTGGCTTTCCATTTAGGGCCAGGATTATCACAATTGTGTCTGGCTCTATATGATTTACGACGTTCAGGGTCATCTCTTTTAATCTCCATATTAGGATCACCAAAGTTTACTTTGACGACATTACCCTTATCGTTTTTGACATATACACTAAATTTTTTAGGACCACTTGGAGTTCTAAAGGGTTTATTTAGTTTAACCTTTTTATTGGTTTCGGCAGCAATGACTTTATCATTTTCGTTAAAAACTGCATGAGCAATAATTTCCCATACAAACTCATCCCATGCGTCATCCCATTCACAATTATTTGCTAATAAATGATCATGAACATCGTCAATCAGGGATGATTTATTTTTAGTGCGTGTTTGACCTAAGCAGATTGCCACCCTTTGCTTACTATCTGGATATTCTTTTTTCATTGTTTCATTACCCATACAACGGGTAACAAATTTTTGTTTATCTTCGTTTTGTTTTCTATTTGGTATTGGCATAATGATGATTCTCGCTAATAGTATTATCTATAATTTTAGCAGTATTTTTCCAAGAATATTTTTGTGCAGTTTTTATTCCTTTGGGATTGGATAGTATTTTATTACTATACACATATCTCATATAATGTACTGCCTGATCCAATTGATCTTTACCTAATTTAGCCCAATTTCCATGACCAAAGAACCATTTGCCATCATTTGCTGGTTCTATATCAGTAACTGATACCAGATAAGAATTATCTGATGTACAATATTCTGTATGAGCAGAATAGTCTGTGACGATAACTGGCTTATTTAATGCCATACATTCTGTTATCTCATTATTCCATCCCTCTGCCCTGGATAGAAAAACACCACAATCACCATGATATATAAATTCGGCTAAATGATACTGTGTTGGTAATCTATCAAAAATTCTAATTTTATTTTTTAATCCGCACTCTTCTGCTAAGCCTATCCAATAATTAGTTTCTTGCTCATTTAAAAATGGATTTGAAGGTAATAGCCATAATTCCACATCATCTTTGTCAGTAAACGCGGATTCAAATACTTTAAATAAAAAGTCTTGACTCTTTCTATGTTCCCATTTACCTATATGAAAAAATACATATTTATCATTATCTGTTTTAATTTTAATGGGTTCTTTAAAGATATTAGTATCAACACCTAAAGGAGCAACATAAATAGGTTTTGTTATACCATTTTGTTCTAATATCCTTTTACCCCATTGTGAAGCAACAAATATATAATCACAAAAATTAAGATGATGTTTTTCTCTGTCTTTAAGGGTATCTAATTCAAAGAATGGAAATACGTAATATGCTCCGCGGCCAACACGATTGGCTAGATCATGCTGGTGCCAAATCTTTAGACACGGAGAATCATAATTAAATGAACTAGCATTAACTAGGAGTTTTTTAATAATATCCTGATCTTCTGCTGAATTTAATTCAATATTATTACCAATTGGGAACAAGGATAAATCTATATCCAACTCAACTAAATTTTTAGTAATATTTAAAGATGTTATACCATAACCAGTTCCATTGATTGGACAATTAATATTAATGTTTTTCATAAATTTTATTGTGTGTGTTATTGACTTGAATAAATGTTGTTTTTTTGCCAAAATCTTTAATTTTATTAGCACCAATATAGGTGCATGCGCTCCTTAAACCGCCATAAATATCTTGCAAAATTTCTTCTGCTGGACCTTTATATGGAATAATAACAGATTTACCTTCTGCTGTTCTATATTTTGCTACTCCATTATGGTGTTTATCCATAGCGTCTTTACTACTCATACCATAGTATTTTAATGCTACTTTCCTTTTGGGACAATATTCTCCAGGATCAATAGGTTGCCAGAATCCGGGTGTTGAAGCGCCAGCGTCTGTCCAATATTCATACTCCCATTCTCCTTCACATTCATCACATCCGGCAAACATACTACCCAACATCACAAAATCACTATTAGCGCCTAATGCTTTACAAACATCTCCAACTACTTTACAACCACCATCTGAACAAATATGAGCGCCAAGACCATGAGCAGCATCTCCACACTCCATCACAGCACTCAATTGAGGGTATCCCACGCCAGTTTTTAAACGGGTGGTACATACACTACCGGACCCTATACCAACCTTGACTATATCAACTTTTCCATGAATAATGAGTTCTTCAGTTATTTCAGGTGTTACAACATTACCAGCCATGATAATAACTTCTTCATAAAGTTTACGGATATGACTAACTGTTTTTACAAACTGTTCAGTATAACCGTTTGCTACATCTACACAAATATTTGGTAATTGACAATTATTTTGTCTGATTTGATTGAATACGTCTGTAAGTTTTTCAATATCTTTATGTCCAGTACCGACAGAATAAAATATTAAATTTTTATTTACTACATTAGGATCTGTATACAAACTAACATAATGCGCTGGACTATGATGTTTATGTAAACACGTTATGGATTGATTATAGGATAATATTTTAGCCATAGGAATTGTGCCTACGGTATCCATATTTGCAACCATTATTGGTGTGCATAATAATTCTCTTGGTGAATATTTAAAATTAAAATTTCTAGATATACAAACTTCTGATCGACTTTTAAGAGTTGATCTTTTGGGTCTGATTAACACATCATCAAAATCCAATTTAAGTTCATTAATTATTTTTTGCATATAGTCCTTAGATAGAAAAAAAATACCATCTTTTATGTGTGTCTATATTTTCAGCAGAATTAATATGAATTAAATATGCTTGAATTTCTTCCCACGTTGAGAAAATCATTTGATGAGGAATAGTACCGAATAACCAGTCTGGCGTTTGCTGTTTACCTTGAACCATATGAATTATTATAGGTTTTTTTTGACGATTTGCCCAAAAAATTTCTTCTAAAGTACCACATGGGTGAATATTTAGATCTAAATTTACAATTACAAAATCACTAATGTCTACGAGTCTAAGATCAACTGCTCGTATATTTTTCATCATTAATGAAAGTTCATCATATTGACATTTTGCTTTTAATTTAGTTTTAATAGTATGGGCATCTTGATCTTCTAGTCCTGTTTCTGATGGTTTACTGATTGGATTGAATACTACAATACCAAGATTTTCTAAAAATGGAGTTATATTATCTCTCCAAGTAGCACCACGGTCTGCTACTCTATCCATAGCACCAGCAAGATATACTCTTTGATTTTTTAATCTATTCATTATTTAATAAATAATCTACCATATTGGCGGATTTTCTAACTCCTGGTAAGTATCCTTGTTTTGTTTTTTCCATAATTTCAAATCCCCTTAATACACCAACCATTATTGCTAAAATTAATACTATAGTCATTATACCAACATTCTTTGTGAAGGGTTGAGATACAAATTAAAATTAGTTTTCTGTTTTAAATCATAATGAAAACATACGTGTTCACAGTCATCGCCTGAGTAAACACCAGAAATAAATTTACCCGTTCTATATATAGTCATACCACCAAATGCACTATTTACCTTTATGGGGATTGATCCTATTGGTGGTATCCAAAAACCAAACCATAGCATTGGATTATAGTCATAAATTGATCCTAAATATTTCATCGAGTCTTCCCACCATGTTCCTCTAAAAGCCCAACTATCATAATTCCATAGATCAATTTTATCATTAAAGATTTTTTTTAATTCGAAAGAATTTCCTGCTATACCGTCTATTTGATTATTTTCTTTTAGCCAGCCGAAACTATTGTAACATCCATTGATACTAAAGTCAAAAAAATCCAAATCCATAACAATAATAAAATCATAATCAGCACAATTATTATGAATCCAGTTTACGCATATATTTCTATACTCTGCCAATGCCTGTGTTCTTTCTTTTTCTTTAGTTGTACCATACTGCTTCCGATTGTAGTTTTCTGTATAAAATTTAATTTTCTCATTAGTTTCAGTAGCGGTCTTTAATATATTTTTTGTATTATCTGTGGAATCATTTTCAAAAATAAATAACCTGTAATCTTGCGCTATAGAAAAACAATTAATAATTTTTATAATATTATTTTTTAAAATTAATTCAACATTTCTAGCCAAACCAACAATAGCAACTTTTTGGGATTTTAAGAATTCTTGACCTAATTCTATATAAGAATTATATGATTGAATAAAGTTCGGTTGAACTCTTAATATATTATCAATATTCATAAATTATATTTGATATATAAAAGTATTATACTTATACCAAATATCCTCTATTAAGTTTTGAATAAAAAACCAATTACCTCCAGCCAATCCACATCCAAATTTTGGAGCATGAATTTGTATTCTTGTATCTTTATCAAAATGATTTCTAATATAATTATCTATTTCAGACATACATTTACATAATGCTAAATAATTAATAGGTCGTGGATTTTGTGGTGATATGGTATTATTTTGCGCTATCATATTAGCAAAAATAAGTTGATGATTAAATATTTTATCTTTAAAAACTGTAATAAATTGTGTGTGGCCAAGAATTTGTTTTGATCCTAAGAGATGATAGTTTTCTTTGACTATTGGAAAATGTTTGGATACGCCAGTAGCAAATCCAGCACCAAAAACATTTGAGTTATTACATACATGCGGAACAATTATACTCGAACCATTATTACCTTGCTTAATAATATCGCTAATATAATTAAAAATATCGCCATGAATTACAGTAATATTATTTTTTTTGATATATGTTTTCATATGAGTTTATCCCATTTGTTTAAAGGACAACTTTGATCTGCCCATGCTAATTTATTTAGAAAAATTCGTTTTCTAGAAATATTACATCCACATTCTAGACATTCTTGATTTGTTTTCTCAAAGCTATCACAGTTAAAGCATATATCAAATCTGTAATTAATTTGTTCCTGACTACTCTTAGGCAAACCCAGTCTGATATGCCATACTAAAGAGTTGAGAAAAGTTTTTAGTTTAAGAAACCACATTATCTTTTTCAGTAACTTTAATTGGAACTATATTATTATCAGCATCTAAACTATAAACCGGGTTAATCTCAATCGTTTCGCCACCGCTGAACCATTGTGGAAATCCATCAGAAAGAGAAAAGCATAACCTACGACCATCTTTTTTGAAGTCAGAAGTTAACAGAAAAACCTGCCGATTAAGACTAAAGCAATCTCCACTGTTTAATTCTTCAAGATATTTCATTTTCCCATTCTTCCCATAGTTCATCCGCCTGAATATCTTGCATTTTGCGTTTCATTTGTTTCTTGGTTTTAGAAACAAATCGCTGTTCTTCAGATACTAGTGGCTTTTTATAATGTTTATCTGCTATTTTTTGTCTTCTTTGGTCTTTTTGATTGTCTGGTTCTGTCATGATTCTCTCAAAAACTTGGTAACTATACTTGTAATAGATCAAAAAATCTTAGAGTCAAGTGATCTCAAAAAAATCTTGAACTTGACTAGAATAGATTCTTCTCCTATATGTTATGCAGAGGGAATGAGTAATACTATTCTGATTTATTTGCTTTGATCCATTCGATATATTTACTAATTCTTGTGTGTCCGCTCTCTGTTCCATATTTAGAATTAGGACTACCTTTTGATACGAATACACACGAATTAATTCCAGCTAGTTTATTATCAATAAATAGCCCACCA
>Ga0222712_10004003_pt1 | contig 15681 bp, 21 predicted proteins | sample C33_657DmetaG_FD_165043 | JGI IMG/M metagenome (GOLD analysis project Ga0222712, IMG submission 165043) | Estuarine water microbial communities from San Francisco Bay, California, United States - C33_657D | ecosystem: Environmental > Aquatic > Marine > Unclassified | place: USA: California... | reverse complement strand
CTCCGTTACCTGCGTAATTTCAATCTGGTCGGTCTGCCCGGAGACCTTTGCCCCCTTCAGCTTTAGCATGGTCAGGGAGTTATTGACGTGAGCGGTGTCCAGCAAGGCACGCAGTGACCCCGTAGCAGCAGCGGAGAGGCCACCGATGAGGTGAGGTAGCCCGATAGCGTAAGCGCCACGCCAAGGGATGAATTTGAACTCTACTACCCAATCTAGTTTGGTGAGTGTCTCGTCACCCTCTTCCCAATTGCGATAAAGACCCAAAACCTTGCGGTCTAGTGCGTCAATCATCATTATGTAGGGCGCGGTATCGCCTTTAGTGCGCTCGTCATCGTCAAGGTCGAGCCAAGTGTAGATGTGATACACGCGGCGCAAGCCGTCTTCGCCAGTCTCAAACTGCTTGCCTTCAATCTTGGCGTTAGCCTTCTCAGAGGCAGTTTGTTCAGGTTCCGACGTGGTGCGGATGAAGTCAACATCGCGATAGAGACCGCGCTTGATGCGTTGCTCAAACTCCCACTCGCTGATGTCTTGCTGCTCCGTCACTCGTTGTGAGGTGTAGAAGTTAGCAGAGGCAAAGGGAAGCAGGATGTTGTCTATGGCAACAAACTCGGCGCAGGGTCGGCGTTTCCTTTCGTCGTACCACAGCTTCATAAACTGCGAGCCACCCAAAGGTAATTGAGTAAGCATTTGCTCCTGCTCGTCACGGAACTCTTCAATCTGTTCCGTCAACTGCCAGTTCATGTAGTCGCGCTTGCGCTCGGCGGTCTCGGTCTTATCGTCCGTAACGTCCCCAAGAATCTTGGTCTTAGCGGGGCCGTCCGGTGGGAACATCTCCTTGATGGCGCGAGAGGCAAAGTCTACGCAAGCCTCAGCCATCATGGGGTGAACGACTTTAGAGGCTCCAAGGAACTGAGCGCCACCGGGTGCGTCATCTCCCATACCAGTCCTACGAAGCCCCTCCTCATACTGCTTGTCGCGCTTCTTGCGGGCTTGGCGGTCGTTGTCAATCAGGTCAATGTAGCGCGTAGCCAGCGATTCCATCTCGTTGATACTAATGACTTCTTCAGCTAAGTTGGCGTAGAAATCCTCGTCCTCCGCTGGGCCTTTAAAGTTATCCAGCTTGACGACGGCGGAACCGTCAGGCAACTCCTCAACATCGGGGTCTTCGCCGGGTAGCATATCTACTTCAGCGCCGCCCTCGTCCGTCATACGCACGCCCTCAATGAAGCGGTCTTCGTCCGGGCTAATTGGGTAATCGGTTGCCATTGTTATCTCGTATTAAGTTGGGTCAAGCCGCCGCGCTTACGCGGGAGAGGTTTTTTTGTAAAGGTTTCCACGTCCTTATCTATAGCGCGGGACAAAGCACTAGCGCGAATTCGCGCCGGGTCGGTGAGTCTTTGATAACCCTTTCTTGCTAATCTAGCTGCCGTATTCAGCCCCCCACCTGTAAGAATAGACCCGCCAATTTCTGTTATTGGGTGGAATCGACCGGGATTGATTTCCGTTTGGTTGCCAGTATGTGGGTCGGTTATTATTTGTTTGCCACCATACATCAGGTTACGGGCCTGCATACTCTCAATCATATGCTCAGAGCCGCCCAAGGGTATGCGTTTGAGTTTAGCGTCTATGTCTGGCTCGTCGTAATCGTATGGGTAACTACTAACTACCGCGTCTTTTCGTGGGTTCGGTACGCCGCTTTCTGTAGTGAACACGTCTGCAATACTACCGAACTTTGGCACGCGAGTACCATCACGGTTATATCCTATGTCTTCACGATTCTTAACCGGCAACATAACCGAACTCGGCTTGGTAAATACTTTGTCAACAGTCACCGACTTGATAGGGTCTAGCACGTATTCATTGATTAGGTTTAGAAGGTCTGGGCCAACACCAACATTTCCTGCCGCAATAATCTTGGCAAGTTGGGCGCGGGCTGCTGGCGAGTTCTTTAGTCTTTGGTAGTCATTGCCTATTTCTACCTTGGCCTCTTCAAACATTTCTTTGGCGTTTTTCTTGATAGTTTTCCAACGCTCCTCTGTCCCCTCTGTCATCGGCTTGCCGAGTCGTCGGTCTCGCTGGCGAGCCATCATAGGATTTACAGTGGCGGGGCTTGCAGCATCCTCCATCTCTTCTTGAAATGGGACAACATTGCCATCCGCATCTTGAAATGGGGCAACACCGCCAACATAAAAGTGTTGGGGCTTACTCCATTGCAGCGTCTTGAATGCGCCGTCAGATACAGCGCCACCGTTATTGAAACGGATATTAAGATTCGCCCCAGCAATACCGCCATGCTCTACCTTGCCACTGTTAGGCTTATATGCGGAACCTTGAAAGTAAGGCTCAATGGATACATTCTGGCTTAACGGAATGTTTATCCCAAACCTTCCTCCTACATCTGCTCCGTATGGGTCTTTACCGCCAGATGCGTTTACACGAAGCATCCGAACATAACGCAAGAACTCTTGCTCTGGTGTTTCAGCAACACCAAAAATGTTTTCAGGAGTGCCGCCTTTATCCATATGGACAACACCACCGCGCTTAAAATTACCAGCTTTCCAATCTTCAATAAATCCTTTATCCACATCCGAAAGCATTTTAGGATTGTATCTAGATATTCTATTGAAGTATATCTCTGGGCTTTCTGTCATATCAGGCTTATTGGTTTCATTTACACCAAAATGCCTTGCCGCTAATGCGTTGGCTTCATCTTGGGAAACATACTTACCTGATTCGTGCTTGAACAACCCAGTATTCTGTAAATCCTTCACATCACTCCACGGTTGCGACTTCACAAAGTCTTGAACGTATGGAAGGTATTCCTCCTTTGGAATACGGTCGTTCATGCCTTTGATTTGGTGGATGCTTTGCATAGTCTCTGATTCTGGATACAGCTTCGCCGCTTGCTCAAGCGCCTTTTCTTCAGACATACCCTCACCCAATAGGCGCTGAACAAGGAAACCCATCTGAGACTCTCTTTTTTCTGGCGTAAAAGTTTTTGATGGCTTCACCTCAATCGTTGCATGAGGGTTACCCTTGGCATCACGCAATGAAAAGATGCGGCTACGTCCAGATATAACGTCATCGCAGTATCCGGCGACGCAGTGCTGCATCAGTTCGCCTTCGTATTTCAAGGCGTCAGCAAGTTGTGCTTCCCCTTGCTTATTCGGCAATGACAGATAATTCTTTTTTTCGGCAGGAGTATAGCTATCCCAGTCAGCAGGCTTCTCGCCTTCAGGTGTCTTCAACTCCACCCACTTCATACCCTTCTCTGGGTAGTCTTTATGGATGACTGTTGCGGCGTTATTAGCGCGGGCAACGTCAGCCTCAGCCTTCTGCGATGCCCGCCATGCGTTAATCTTATCAACGTGTTCAGCAGCCTGCGGGATTGTCCACTTTGATAGGAGTTTTGGGTCAATCAGCAATTCTTTTGGCAGGCCAGACGTAGGGGTGGTGGCGTTACGTAGTTCATCCATCATATGATTAAAGCCAAGATTTCTTCCTAACATAACGTCATTTAAATCACCGCCTTTAATTGAATAAGCCATTGCATTTGGATTCTGAACAGCAAACTCTCCGCCTAGCGCACGAAGCGCATCGGGAGCAGTTTCTGGAGTAACCATAGGCAAGCGCATACGATATGGTTCACCCTCAATTAAAGCGTCTGACATATTTTCCCAAGCCTGACCGGATGGGGTTGTTGATATTGCAGGGAATCCCGTTTTCTGCCTTTTTCTATCTGCAATGTAAGCCGCAGTTTGCGGCTCATAGTGAATGCCAACCCTGCGCTCAATCAACTCCTTCTCTTTCTCCAGCGCACGAATACGCGCTTGTGAGCGAGTCATCATCTCAGGAGTAAATCCACGAGACTGACGCGCCGTCTCCATATCGGCAGTAGCTTTGTCTATCTGAACCTGTTTTTCAGCTAACAGCTTTGCCTTCTGTGCAGGGAATGCATCAGCAGCAAGACGAACAGGGTCGTCCTTAGTTCCCATCTGATTCTTGACGTATTTGGTAAGCTGCTTATCTACAAATTGATTAATCGGGTTAGGCTTGGTAAATGTTCCTGTAACCGGGTCGTAAACGGTATACCCTGCATTACGCATAGCGGTTACTTCGGCTTCGGTTATAGGCAGGACTGGGGTCTCATTACGTTTCAACCCCTTCAGCCCACGCTCAACATCACCACCAATCCAATTACCACCACCTTCTTTAATGATGGTGTTGCCGCCACGCCCATCTTCTACCCCCTTGCGACCGGACGCCACAAACGACTCAGCAGGGTCAGCGAACAACCTCTTAACCCCTTTTCCTAAACCCTTAGCTGCGTCAGCCCTACCACCGCCACCCATGAACTGTAGCTTCTTGAATGCTGGGCCACCTTCGGCTTTGTTGATGTCCGACTCGCCAAGGTCATACGTTCCGCGATTACCTATAGCGGACTTAATTCTGTTTGGCTCGTACACGCCTAGATTTTTTACGCCTCGCTCTCGCGTATAGAACGAGTCATAACCCAAATCTCGCAACACACTTTGAAATTCAGCGTTCTCTATTCTTCCCCAATTGTTCTCGTCCTCTGGCAACCTATCAACTCTCTTATTGAACTCATGTTGTTTCAAGGAGCGTTCCGAGGATAACAATTGCGGGTCATAAAGTTCTGATTGTGGGTTGTGATACATGTCAAGGTAGGTTTCCTTGACTTTCTTGAGGTGAGCAGGATTATCAAAATCAAATGGCTTCTCTATTCGCACATAAACTGGATACGTTGTGGGTGCCTCATGCGCATCGGTATAACCCATTTGCGAAAAATTCTTGGTGAAATCCGGCTCAGGAGACACAAAGACAGCATCACGCGCATCGGCGTAATGACCATTCATGTCGCCTTCGTCGGTCATATCTTTTCTGGTCTTGAACTCAGTTATGTTTGGGTTTTTAGAACCGTGATACATCCTGCGCTTTTCTTCTGACGCAGCACGAAAGCGCTCCAGATTGGCGGCGGCGTCAGGCAGAACAGCTTGTTGACCCTTGGGTAACTTAGGAACTGCGGCTTCCAGAGCGGCATCGTAATGCTTCTGCCACTTGCCGTAATCCAGCTTACCAGCGCCCCCTATTCCGTTTTCAGCAATATCATCAAGGAGGTGTTGCATTAACTGGTGAACATGGTCTGAATGTATGCCGCCCGCCCCACGCATTGCCTCCTCCATCTTTAACACGGGCAGGGTTTCGCCCAAGTCTTCTATCTTGTAGACCGGGACATCTTTGATGCCTAACTGACGCAATGCCTCAAGCCTGTGCTGACCCTCAATCACGTTGTCGTTGTGGTCAACAATAATGCGGCTTATGTATCCTTCGGGACTGGCAATTTTGTCGGCCAACGCATTAACTCGCTTGACCTCATTTGGGTCAGACATCCTAACTCCGCCCGAAAGTTTATCTATCTTAACCGTTTGATTTCCTATAACTTTTGGGTAACTAAAGTTGGCTTGCCGGACATTAGCAACATTGTCGCTCGGTGGCCTCACTTTTGGCGTAAGGGGCGGGGCTTCTTGGAACACCCTTGTGAATACATTTTTTAAACCCTTGGCCGCGTCAGCTTTACCGCCACCACCCATATGCTGGACGCCCTCTGAGGTTTCACGTGGAACATTCTCAGCCATGCGTTGGGCTATAGCCTGCTCTAGGCGGGCGTCTGCGGCCTCGATGTCTACCTTGCCACCCTTTGCCATGCGGTTGGCGATTGCGGCCTCTAGGCGGGCGTCTGCCGCCTCTATGTCTACGGCTCCGCCGCCCTTGTAACCCTCTTTCTGAAGGAACGTCAGGTAATCTTCATCCACAAGTTGCGATGGCTCCGCCCTTGCAAGGTCATAGTAAGAAACGGGCGCAGGCTTTAAGCGTTTATTAAGCCTCCCTTCACGCGCCTTGTAGAAGTCGCGCATGGCTTTGTCAGGTGGAACAAGTTCATACTTCATACCCAAGTCTTCGCCGGTCACTTGATACGGGAACGCTTCATTCAAGTCTGGACGCTTAATAATTTTGCCGTCCATCACAAACAGCCGGTTGCCCACATCGTAAGTTCCAGCGCCCACCAAGTCAGGGTCAGTCTCGCGCCTGAGTATTCCTTCCATCTTTCCTGCGTCATGCCATATCAACCCCTCGTTCGCCTCCTTAAACGCTGTGCGGCGCATTGGGCCTTTAACGCCCTCACCTAGCAAGGCATCACCAATGGCAGACCTACGCGCAAAAGTGTTAGCCCCGCTCAGTGCTTTGGGGTCAGTCAGGTCGTAAGAAGGGTCAAACAGAAAAGCCCCAGACTGGTCGTCCGTTGCCAACTTGATGCGGTCGTTTATCAACTTGATTTGGGCTGGGTGTACTTTTCCCTGCTTCACCGCCCTTTGGAACTCCTCGACGGCGTCTTTAATCACCACCGTGTTGCTCTTGTGTTGAGTTGGCGCACCGACAAAGGTAGTCCACAGGCTCTTGTCCGGGTCGTTCTGCTTGATTTTCTTCTTGGCTACAATATCGTTGCCGAATCCCCAAACGGTGTTGGCATTCCAGTGCGGCTCTGAATAGTGCTGGAGGGCAGAGAAGCCCACGCCACCACGGTTGGTGCCGAATACCCTTGAGCGGTCAGCCTCCGTGAAGTTCAGGGTCTTGCCTTCAGCCCCTACATTGCCCAGCGCTTCGGACATCCGCATGGTTGAGGGTGCTAGAGGGTCAGCGTAATGAACGCCTGCCACGGATTCGGGCCTGTCAGCAAACAGCCGCTTTGCCGCCCTGCCAAGTCCGCCTACAATTTCTTTTCTTTTGTCGGCCATGACTTACTCCAAATCGCAGGCATAGGATGACCCCAAGACTCCCGACCTGCTGAGAATCTTCAGCCATCCTTTAGAGGGACTGCTGTACGCTGAACGCCGTATTCTTTCTATCGAGCGCCCGTATCGGGGGCTAAACGCTGGTGTCGGTTTGTGTTGCTCGTTTTCGTGGTCGCTACGGAACGCCACAGCCAGCGGGGTCATCATTGAACTGGCATCGGTATATGAGTGCCGCCCCGACATTGGCGCATTAGCTAACCCGCTCTGAGGGTTGCCTAGACAGCAAAAAAGCCGTTTACTGCTGCCCCCTATGGAAACCCCTTTGCAGGGGAAGGAGCATGAGTAAACGGCTTTCAACAGTCGCTTTCCATGGCAACGATTGGAATGTAGCACAGGCTTATCAGGCTGCATAGGGGTTTACTCTTTCTTTTTTGGCGTAGGCGTAATCATCGTCATCATCATACCGAGGCTCTGGGTTGATGTCGAGGAAGCCCATGTCCTTCATAAGCCGAATCGCCTGCGTTGCTGAGTCCACATAGTCGTCATGCGTTGAGTCGGGGAAGGAACATATCTGGCTCAGGAACCCCTCCGCCCAGTCTTTTACGTAGCCCTTGCGTACAGATGACTCAGGAAGCCAGACGCGCCCCGTAGAGAAGATTGACGCGGTAATCTGGAGCCTCTGCATCTTGTCGGCGTGTCCGGGGTTGTAGCCCCTGACAGGAAGGTGAGCCGCCCTCAGTTCCTGAATCAGCGAGATGCCCGCCGCCTTGTCCTCGACCAAGATGAGGTCGGGTCGCTTGGCGTCCTTGCCCTCGCCATACGAGACTCGCCACTCCTCTAGCACCTTGGGCTTGAGTTTAGGGAACGTCAGGTGTTCCGCCCAGCAGTCAATGAGCAGGACAGACATAGGCCCGTCCATCGGTTTAAAGACGCCCCACGTCGTCATCGCGGTAGGGTCGTTGTACTCCTTGTCCGAGAACGCGCAGTCATACGATTGGACGATGAACTCAAACTTGGGGAAGGGCTTTTCGTGGGGGTACAGCTTGAACATATCGCGCCCGACGACCTTGCCGTCCTCAAGGTCAACCAACAGGCCCATGACCTCCTGCTCGTACAGCTTCGACCCCTTGTACTGCTCCAACTGGTTCTTGAACGTGGGCGCGAGGTTAGCGGCGTTCTCGTAAGTGCTGGCGCGGTCTATCACCACATCCTCACCCTCCCGGCCTATCAGGTCGAGTATCAGGTCTTTGGGCTTCGGCGTAGTGGTGACAATGACCCGTGGCTGCTTGCCCAACCGCAGACCCATCATCATCATGTCCCACGCCTCGCCCTCGTTCAGATACTGGAATGCAGCCAGTTCGTCCGCCCAGCACCAGTGGAACTGCGGGCCACGCAACCGCTCGTAGCTGTCGGCGCTGATGCCCCGGATGATGGAGCCGTTGCTCAACTTAATCTGGTGGTCTTGCTTGTTGTAGTCCACCACGAGTTCGGCGGGGATGCAGGCCAGCAAGCCTGACTCGCCCTCAAAGCAGGTGTGCTTGATGTCGTTTGAAGTTGGCGCAAGGACAAGCCCCCGCGTCTCTGGGTGCGTCCAGCACCACCACCAGAGGGCTTCAGCCGCACTGCGGGTCTTGCCTGCCCCCCTACCTGCGAGCATCATCCAGATAGTGTAGTCCTGCTCTAACGGAGGGGGTATCTGATACTTGTGGGCGCTTGCCACCCACTCTGCGTGGGCAATGTAAGCAATACGGTCATGCTCAGGCTTGGCGTTGAACTCCGCCTGTATCTGCGGGTCAGCCAGCAGTTCAGCCAGCACGCTTCGTCATTTCCATATTGCGAATGATGTCGAGGAACTTGCCTGCTGTTGCGTCTTCTGTCTTAATTGCCGCTCCACCCTCCACGCCGGACACCGCGACGCGGTCACCATACTTAGAAGGGTGAAACTTCGCCAGCAGCTTCAGGCGGGTCTCGATGCGTAGCTTGCGGTGGCCCAGCATGTCCTCGACCGTTGTAGCCGTCCCCTCGTCTGTCATCACCTGCTTCTGGCCGAACTCCAAGGTATCAGCAATCTGCAAGCACTCCTCAGCGATTGCGTCATACCCTACGTCTCTGGCTCTCGCGATGGCTGCGGATAGACCTACGCCCTTCAAACCCAGAGCATCGTCCTTGTACATCCAGTCGTATACCGTCCTCCACGCAGGGAAGCCTTCATGCTCCCTGCATATCTGCCTCAGCGGTATACCCTCGCTCAGTTGCTCGCACATAATGCGGGCTATGGCTGGGTCGTACTTTGACGGGCGTCCGGTCTTCTTTGCGGTCTTCTTCTTGGTTTCTGGCATCACCCATAATCCCCTGCGTTGGTAGCGGAGGTCGGAGTCGCACCGACTGTCTCGTGGTTATGAGCCACGCGGGTTGCTGTTTCCCTACTCCGCAACATAAGTTTAGGCGAGTCGTAACCGAGTCGGTTATCACCCACCACTAAAGAATAATTGTATCACTTTTTTCCACTACAAGCGTTGCACTTCCAGTATTTCCTTCCCTTTACCACCCGCGTTACTCCGTTCTCCATCATCCTATAGGTCTGGCAGTGTCCGCACCACTTGCGGTTAGTTACTTTCTCCGCAGCGATACCAGCTAGTTCTGACATTGACGGGGTTCTCACAGACTCTCCTTCAACGCGGTGGTCAGCCGTTCGATTCTCTGATTGTTGTATAACACCATAGACTCTGCGTAGTCTTTCGCTGTCTCTGCCAGCAACAAATCCCTCCTCGCCGTATCCAGTTCCCGCACCATAAGTTCCTCGCAAGTTGCGGGTGTATACATTTGCCTTATCCAGTTAATAAAGTTCATTTCATCTCCTTATTGTTTTAAATTGCAGCCTAAGCAGTCCATCAAATTAACTCCATTTGTGCTGTTCCTAAATGTGCATCTCGTATACGTATGTCCTGCAATTCCTTGTACGCAGGATTGAGTTCGCACCCCAAGTAGTCTCGACCGTTAGCTATCGCTACAGCAGCCGTTGTGCCTGAACCCATGAACGGGTCTAGGACTATCCCACCAACCGGCGCACCGGCTAAGATGCAAGGCGTAATTAGGTCAGGCGGGAAGGTTGCGAAGTGCGCGCCTTTGTAAGGTTTCGTTGTTACAGTCCAGACGCTGCGCTTGTTGCGCGTTGTGGCTTCTTTTGCCGCATCAGAGCCTAGATATTTGCTCATGTGATTTTGCGGTCCGTTTACATATCCTCTATCCTCGTTTCCATTCCATCCTGTTTGATTCCTAACAATCGAAGATTCTTTTAACGGCTCCGCAATCGCTGCGTTGTCAAAATAATACGACTGTGACTTGCTCAACAGAAAAATGTATTCGTGCGCTTTGGTGCATCTGTCTTGCACTGACTCAGGCATGGTATTCGGCTTGTGCCAGATAATGTCCTGACGTAGATACCAGCCATCAGCGCGGAGAGCAAAGGCCAGCATCCACGGTATGCCAATAAGGTCTTTGGGCTTTAACCCAATCTTGTGCGCCTTTTGCGGCATGTTTTTTCCAGTCACTGTTCCGGTGTTTGTCCCCTGCTTGCCAAGTAGCGTTGAAGGATGAGGCGTTCCGTCAGGGTTCGAGCCTTTACCGCTGCCAGCATAAGAATCTCCAATGTTCAGCCACAGCGTCCCATCATCCTCCAGCACATCCCACACGCAGCCGAATACCTCGACCATTGCTTTAATGTATTGCTCTGGCGTTTCCTCAAGGCCGATTTGCCCATCGTGTCCGTAATCACGTAGGCCATAATAAGGTGGTGAGGTCACGCAGGTTTGCGCCTTCACGCCCTGCTCTTTCCAGCGCCGCATTGTCTCGCGGCAATCTCCGAATTCAATCATAGGCTCTCTGTTCATTTCATCTTTTAAGAATTGTAATCACTGCCCAAGCCATCACGCCGATGACCGCAAGCAGACCGATTGCCGCCGAGAACTCTACGAGTAAGTCAATCATTTGTTACGCTCCTTGAGTCTTGCTTCTGCCCACTCCACGCCGCCTTGCCACGCTTCCGCGCACTTGCCTGCGTAATTCGTGTTGCTGTATGCCTTTTCATCCTCCGTCAGCCCTACCCACTCGCGCCGTTTAAACTCCATCATCGGTGTTACCAACTGTTTAAGCTCAAGCAGATGCGCGGCTAGGTCTTTTATCTGCTGCTCGTGTTTCAGCACCAGCGCCGCCATGTGGTCGTGGCTTAACATCATCGCATCCAGCGGTTTTTCGTAATCCCAAATGCTAATGCTCATGTGTTCTTTTCCTTTAATGACTTTTGCACTTGCATAATCAGTTCCCAACTGTCGCGGTCATCTATGCGCTCCCATATTATTGTCGCTTCGTCGTGCGTCAGGTCAACCCACGGCTTATTTTGCTTGGCTTCAATTCGTTCAAGACTGTGCAAAATACTTTCCAACATCTCGTCTTTGTTCATGTCGCCCTTCAACCTGTTTACTTCCCGCAACGCACACTCGTAGTGCTTCGGCCCGCTGTCGTAACAGCCTTCGTAATGCGTTGTCATACATCCTCCCCGATTCTTAGTTTCACTTCCTCGGCTTTCTTCAATATTTTCCGTATCTCAGCGCCCTCCGCATTGTTTTGCTCAGGCCAGCAATTTAGCCCGCGCTTGAGGCAAGCAACAACCGCTGGTGTCAGTCGGTACCGCGCTGCATCCTCGCTCAGCCGCGCTATCTCCGCGTCACGCTCGGCAAGCTGCGCCTCGGCTTTCCTGCAATCTTCGCGGAACATGCAGGCGTTGTGAATCGAGTTAATACCCGCAGCGTCTCTATCGCTCATTTCGTAGCCCCTATCAATTTGCTGAAGTCTTTGCGCGCGGCGGACTCCGCAGCGGCCCAAGCTGCAGACCACGCAGGCCCCGCAGGAGACCGCGAGGCAGCCCCCGCAGCGGCCCACGCTGCAGACTCCGCAGCAGACCGCGCTGCAGACTCCGCTGCAGACTCTGCAGCAGACCGAGCGGCTGACCACGCTGCCGACTGCTCTGCAGCCCGCGCAGCATACCTCGCTGCAGTCTCCGCAGCAGACCGAGCGCCGTCGCGTATTGACTCATCTCCTGTCATCAAATAATTAAATACAACATCATCTGTTCCGTTCGGGTATAGGTGGATTACCGATAACGCCTGCACCCTCGCAAAATATCGCAGCAGTTCTGTGGCATCAGTCTGATAGACTGTGCGACGATAGTGCGAGCAACCTTTATCTTCCTGCTCTAAAAAGTCTCCCTTGATTTCAACGCGCCGAAGGTTGGCGCCCGGCGCGTGTTGCAATGCGTCGAATGGGTCACGCGACCAATGAAGCCCTAATTTGCATAATTCTATTTCGCCGGGGTAGTGTTCCCACTTGCCAACCTCCGGCAGCGGCGAGCCGTCCCGCAGTTTGTCGTCTGTAAAGTGCCACGCGAAAAATGTTTTCATTTTGTTGCCTTCCTTAACTTGATAAAAACTTTTCTTTTATAGTCCCGTTGCCGCCGTATGAGTTCCAGCCGCTGGCCGCACACACCAGTAGCTACGGCCTTGTCTAGCCGCCTTTGGAATATCTTCAAGTCATGTTCTACTTCTTCTAAATAAGTCATCCCGGTTTCATCAGAAACACCCTCCGCAGGCACCCAAAACGAAACTTTTCTTGCGCCTTTTACTACGTGAAATTGCGGCAGTAGTGCATCCATAAAAGTCATGACTAGCCTTCCCGCTGCGTTTCTATCACCGCAAATGCAATTTTATTCGGCTGTACTTGAGAAATAGAAGTAAGGGCCGCTGCCAACCGCTCTGCATTCTCTATCGCGGTTATCATTTCAGGAGAGTTCAACAATGAAATGCTTGCGCGATAAGCCGCTGACAGCTTTACCGATTCTTTCTGAACTTTGTCAGCAGACGCAGAAATACTCGTCATGTCGTTTTTTATTGTGCTGCGAAAATCAACAACAGTTTTGTTATAAGCAGTATTCGCATTGCTGATAACAAGATTGGCTTTTTCATACGCCTCGTTTACATCGCTCATCAGATAATCTCCTTCGTTTCGTGTAGCACCAGTTGATTTTCCTAACAATACCCACTCCAGACCTCCCGCCTTTTGCCACGCCTCGATGTTTGCTTCAAGAAAGATTGCGTCGCCTCTGTCGTTTTTAGTCGCGGCGCTGAGGTTTCTCCCGCGCACCGGCTGCGGGAAGGGGGGCATTCCCATTATTTCCCCGCTTCACTCACGAGTTCACATGCAAGCGGGGACAGCGCCCCGCACAACAACGTGCGCTGCTCTGTAACATTTTCTGCTTTGTAGCCCGCCAGCTTGAATGCGATTGGCATGGAGTTTGTTAAGATGGATAAAGCAATTTCTGCATCACCTTTATTGATTGCGTTGGCTAGAGCCTCGGCAAGTTCAGCGGTAAAAGAATCCACATCCAAGCACGTGGTTTGAATAACGTGTTCGCCCGTTTGTTTGTCTTTAAAAATCCGTATCATTATTTATTCTCCGTTGATTAAATTATCTATTGCCGCCGCTTCTGTCCTACCCCAACCGATAGGGTCTCCTTCGTCGTAGCCGTCGCGTGTCGCGCTCCAATCAAAATCACGCACAGGAATCGGAGGGTTTACGAACGAGGTGACAATCGAATCTTTGCTCATGATTTTTCTCCCAATGCCGCCTGCAAACCAGCCACCAGTTTTTGCGCTTCCTCGCGTGTGAGCGGAGAGGAAAAATTGAAGTGGCGCTGCAAAATACTTATCCACGCCCCGCCGTCATCCCAGTTTGAAACAGAAATGGAAAGACCAGTTTCTGTTTTGACTACCGTCTCGATTTCTTCGCTCATGTCCGGCTCCTAGTGTTTGGTGTATTCAGCAATTTCCGACTCAATGCGACTCACGTCCCCGGTAGACATCTTGCGTGCAAGCCACGGCGCAGGACGTCCACGTCGGTCGCACACCTCAAACTCGCATTCAGTGTAGCCGTGATAGTCCATTTCGTTGTCGGCGCTGACGTTGCCGCGCACGCTCACAAAGCTGGTAACGCCAACGATGCACGGGATGCCAGCAACGCGGGTTTCGATTTTGGTAAGGTAGGTCATTTCGCTTTCCTTCTCTGTCCTGAACGCTTGATTACGTTCAGTGATGTAACTTTAACTTAAACGATTACTTCCCGTCAACATCTTTTTTGAGGTATTTCAATAAATTTTTTAATGCAATTGACGACACGAAGGCCATCCCCGTATTGCTAATGTACTGTTCCATCTCGTGGATTGCGTAGTCGTAGCCTGCGTCGAAGCCCTCTTTGTATTCATCGTTCGTGATGTGGTCGCTCATAATTATTCTCCAGTAACGGGGGCTTATGCCCCCGGCTAATTAGTCTGCTCGTGACCCCTCGCTGCATACAATGCCGTTCCGGTTAAGAACTTCAGCAAAAGCAGAAGCGCCGGCCTCCTTGATGTCCAGCGACTGGGTGTGATTGCCTGCCGGGTTCCAGATAACCCAGCCCTTGTTCCAATGCTTGGAGCCAACATCATTTTTCTTGCACCAATTCACAAAAGGGGTGCGTGCGCTAGAGAAGTCCACCCACGCATAGCCGCAATATAAAGGCTCGCCGTGCTTTTCAAGGAAGTCAGCTTCTGCCGCTTTCGCGGCATCAATGGCTTGTGTGTAGATTGATTGGTAGTCCATGTTCATTCTCCTATTAAATGGTTGCTGACTAACGTCTTAACGTGCTTCAGGTACCGCGCACGGCCAGCGGCTCCGCACATCGGGATGACCCGTGTCAGGTACTCAAACTGGGATTCCATCTCCCCGTTCCACTTCTTGATTTGGATGGACGCCAGTTTCTCTTTATTTGCTTGAAGGATTTCGGCAAGTTCTGTTTGCTTTTTATTCGCTAACAAGTCGCGCTTTGCTTTGTTGAAAGCGCGGACTTCGGGAGAGTTCTTGTAGGACTTGATTAGACCTGCATCGCCGGTCTTCTCGACGCATGAGGAACCAACCACAAACACTTTGCCGTCAGCGGACTTGATTTGGTAGCAATCGGCAATTCCCGTTCCGCAGTGAGCGCATACGCCCATCGCCTGCCCCGGAGAGCCTACCTGCGTGCCATCAGACAGGACAATCGGGCCAACCTGCTGGAAAACGCCCACGCAACGGAAGGGGGCGGAACCCAGCTTGCTGCGAGTGAAAACGTGCATTCCGACTTGGTCTTGGTTATCTGTTTTCATAATCATCCCCTTATTAACGTGCTGTGACTTTGACGGTGAAAACAGCAGAGGTTTTGGTGAACTCGGCGTAAGTAGCGGCACCGAACTTAGCGATAAACTTCTTGCTGTCGAACGTGCTGCGGTTGGTCTCAGAGTAGGTGGCGCGGAAGATTGCGCCAGAAACAAAACTCACGCCCTCGGCATCCACCTCAAGTAACCCGTCAATGCCAGCTTCTTTGATGCCGCCCTTGATTGCCTCGGCCTGCTTAGTCAGGTCGGCAATCTGCGCAAGCAAGTAGCCGAGGGTATCTACTCTGGTGGTTTGGAGGTCGTTGTTCATTTTGTGTTCCTTTTCGCTGTCCTGAACGCTTGATTACGTTCAGTGGTGTAACTTTAACTTAAACGATTAGGGCGCGTCAACACATTTTTAAAAATAGTTTTTAATCGACTTTGCCCGTCCCATAGGCTTTATCTATCGGTATGCTTTGGTGAGGATTTGGTGAGGATTTGGTGAAAACCAGAAATTCGTGGTGAGGATTTGGTGAGGATTTGGTGAAAACCAGAAATTCGTGGTGAGGATTTGGTGAGGATTTGGTGAGATTCCTACCGCCGGTAGCTACCGCCTCCTACCGCGTTTCCTACCGCGTTTCCATTGATTTG
>Ga0222712_10004002_pt1 | contig 15683 bp, 2 predicted proteins | sample C33_657DmetaG_FD_165043 | JGI IMG/M metagenome (GOLD analysis project Ga0222712, IMG submission 165043) | Estuarine water microbial communities from San Francisco Bay, California, United States - C33_657D | ecosystem: Environmental > Aquatic > Marine > Unclassified | place: USA: California... | reverse complement strand
GTTAAGGTCTGTTGATAAGTATCCACTTGCGAAGTTGAAGTTGTCAAGTTCAAATGATGGATAATCAAATGGATCGACGAACTCATCTTGATTGATATCGCCTGTGTATAATCCATACAAACCTGAATTTGGTTCTACTTCTACAAGATTTCCACCATACACATTAGCAGGTATGGTAAAATTATATCCTGTAACAAATGCGTTCATCATTACGGATGTTGCAGACCATACTTGAATTGAATTTCGATGTTTAACAACTACGTAGTATCTATTTCCAAACATTGTTGAAGGTATTTCGATTGTACAATATCCTGATGTACTCAAAACTCCACTTTGTGAATACAAAACATTAGAAGTAACTACTGTATCACGAAACTCAACAATAACAGAATCTACATCGGTTGTACTTGTTCCAATTCCTTGATTAGATAATACAGGATACATAAAATGAGTTGATGCATCCCAATATCCTTGTATATATGCCTGTATAGTGTATGGAATGGTATTTACAATTGATAATTGATAAGGACCAGTTGCAGAACAAGTATTTACAAAAATTTCTAAGATTCCTGATGTTATACCAGCAGGAACAGTGAATACTAATTCCCCATCGTTGTTTAATGTGAAAGAGGATATTGATGTTCCATTTACTTTAAGATCTGTTATACCTGTAAAGCCAGAACCTACTACTACTACCGTTCCCCCAGTAGATACCATAGTTGGAGAGAACGAAGAAATAGTTATTGCAGCTGGTTGAGTAACATTTATAGTTGTTGAAGCCGTACAATTATTTGCATCGGTTACAGTATAAGTATATGAACCTGCATTAACTGAGGTAGAAGTACTTCCGTAAGTTAATGTTCCGGTACCACCAGCAGATGATAATGATACTGTTGTTGTTTCACCATTACAAGCAATTGTTCCTGCTGTTGCAGAAATAGTTAATTGATCAGGTTGTGTAATTGTATAAGATGCGGTTTGCGTACATCCTTCAGAGTTAGTAACAGTAACTGTGTAAGTACCAGCTGGAAGATTTACATCTTGCGTTGTCACTCCGTTACTCCATAAATAAGTGGTGCTATTCACAACGCTAACACTTGATGTGCTATTGGTAAATGAAGTTGCATCAGTTGCCCAAGTACGAGGAGTTGTAAACTGTCCTGATTGATAGTTAAACACTCCAGTAGCATAAAATGCTTTTCCTTGTGTAGGATTTGAAGGAATGAAATAACTAGTTGATTGTAGATATCCACCGTTGTATTTATCATTTATTGGTAATACATATCCAGCAGTTCCACCACTCACAATTGCATTGCCTAATGCAGTACCATAAAATATTGCATCTACTGGAACAGTTGTGTTTGTAATAGAAGCAGCATCGACATTAAATACAGCAACCGCGTCAGCACTAGTAGTTCCATTTCCTAAAACACCACCAGTGGCTAAATTACCAAATGCGTCTCCTGCAACAGTACCAGTACTAATTACTCGAAGCTTTGTTCCTGTTGGCGTCATTAATGATCCACCAACATAAACTACATCTCCCTTTTGTACAGAACCACTATTGATATTAAAGCCATATGTTATTCCTGCTCCAGCTTTCCATCCGTTTGCAGTAGCAGTACCATTATTTGCAAATACAACTGAGAATGGAGTAACACTAAAATCAATATTACGAGTTGCAATTAATTCAACCCACTCATTGCTATTATCTGTTCCTGTTGGATCAGGCATTAATTCAGAAATTAATAAACCTGGATCACCATTCGCATTACTAGCAACATCAGCAGAAGAAGATATATCAATTGAACCATTCAATCCATAACATAATGCATTATTTACAGCATTTGAAGTGATAGTTATTGCGGAAGGTTCGGTAATCGTTGCCGAATTAGAAGTGGTACATCCATTTGCATCTGTAACTGTAACATCGTATGTTCCAATTACTAGATTAGAAAGATCTTCTGATGTAGCTGTATTTGACCATACAAAAGAATAAGGACTAGTTCCACCTGAAACAGTTAAATCAATTGCACCATTTGAATACCCAAAACACGTCGCATTTGTAGATGTTAATGTAGAAGATAAAACAGCAGAAGGTTCAGTAATAGTAATTGTCAATGAATCTTTACATCCACCGTTTTCAGTTACAACTACTTTGTATGTTCCTGCAACAAGAGCTGAAACATCTTCTGTTGTTGCTCCATTCGACCAAACAATAGAATATGGCGCTACTCCGCCTGTAATAGTTAAGTTAATGGAACCAGTTGCATCATTTTTACACGACACATTTGTACTCGATGCTGATAATGTTGGAGGAGTACAAGAACAATCGTTTAATACTAATGAAGTTGTTGTTGTTTCAGTACAACCATTCGCGTAAGTTACAACAACTGTATATGTTTGAGCTCCGGCTTCTGTTAATGCAAATGCTGAGGTGCTAACTGTTGGATTTTGTAAACTAGATGTAAATCCATGAGGGCCTGTCCACGACCATGATGTTCCATTATTAACACTTAATGCTGCATCCGTTCCAATACATGTTGCACCACCATTAGATGCAATTGGATTGTTAGAAGCAGGTTGTGAGATTGTAACACTTGCATTTAATGAACAACCATTACCATCAGTGGCAGTTACAGAATAAGTTCCAATAGCAAGATTTACTTGTGTATCAGCTGTACTACCTGCAGACCATAAATAATTTATGGTAGCATTTGAACTTGTTGCTAACGCCGTTGCATATCCGTCGGAAGAACCAAAGCAATTTGCATTTGTCCCAGTGACAGAAATAGTATTCATTGTTGTTAAATCAGCATCTGCATTTGTTAACGAAACTAATCCGCGACGAACAAGATTAGTTGTATTTGCGCCTGAAGGCCAAACACCATCCGCATCTGTAATTGAATTAATTAAATTATTTTGTAAATCTCTTGTTTCAATACGCTTAACACCATTAGTACTTAATGTTGCAACAGGAATAACTGCTGCAAATGTTCCAGGGTTTGAAATATTTCTGTAAATAGAATCGACAGAAGTAGGAAACTCAGAGTTGGTAATCTGTGTTGCAGTTGAAGTTACAACTTGGAATGCATAAAGCGGATTTCCAGTTCCAGCTATATTATCATACACTAAAACCAATTTACCACCCATACAAGAATTTAAGTTTCCTGTTACGAATGCGCCATCATCAGTAGTGTTTGCAGACAATGCCGTTGTTGCGATATCTAATGAGGTAATAGTATTAGTAGAACTAAAATTAGGACTTGTGATTGCACCAAAAGCAGTATTACTATATGCAATTCTTAAGTTATGAACTTGTCCTGCACCAAACCGAGAAGAGTTACCACTTGGTTGCATATAAATCCAAACGGGACCACTACTACCATTAGTATTTGTTGTAAAAGCATTACTAATATTTAATCCGTAAGCTGAACCATTCCAAACACCCCCAGCACCCATTGAAGTAGTTAAATCTGTTGTTGCAGCTAATCCTGCAGCTAAATTATAAATCGTATTTGGCAATAAGTTATCCAACTGAATACAGAACGCAACTGGTGTTCTTGCATTATTTACTGCAGAACCTGTTTTTGATCCCATGTATTTAGGAATCACTAATTCCGTCATAGTAGGCGTTGGTGTGATAATTAAGTTAGAACTAAACGCAGATGGTAAACTTCCAGCACTAGCTTGTAAAATATAAGTTCCAGGAGCAGAAAACTGAATACCACTAAATGTTGCAACTCCATTAACGAAGTTTGCGGTAAGGGTACCCGTTATACTTCCCGAAGGACCTGAAGAAACAGAAATTGTTGCTGTTCCATTATAATAAATATCAGTAGTATAATCTGCTCTATATGCAGTTACATCAAAGTTTGGAATGACCGTATTAATTGGAACACCCGGAGTAAGATTTGAAATTGCTAATGAATTTGCGACTCCATATACATCAAAATAGTTTGAATATGCAGAACCTAGTAATTCACCCGCTGTTGCATCAGCCAGAATTTGAGCTCCATAATCTGGAACATCATATAATACCCCTGTAATAGTAACCTGATTAGTGCCAACAGCAATTGTTCCTGATGTTGTACCTCCTAAAACACCTATACCAGAAAATAAGGTTAAGTCAATTGTTGTAGCGGTTGAAACATTTTGCGGACTATTATTAATATCCTGTGCTTGAATAGTAATCGAAAACGGAGTGTTTTGTAAAATAGGATTCCCATTATTTAAATTAGTTACAACAATTTTCGTTGGAGCTTGTGGCGCAGATGTAATTTGAGAGTTAGGATTTTGAGTTGCTGTTGCAATACTATATTTAGTAGCCGCTCCAGCACCATTATATCCATAAACACGGAAATAGTAATTAGTAGAAGCTACTAATCCACTAACATTAACTGTTGAACCACTTCCATTATAAATTATTTGTTCTCCACTTCCAGAATAAACATTATTAGCTGTGTAGGTATTTCCATCAACTGGATTTGTAAAGCTGTTTGATGTATTCATTACAACAATACGAGATGTAGCATCTCCATTTGTCCAATTAACATCCGTTGAGGTTGTTAAAGTATTTGAAAAAGTAATCAAGCTATCCTGCGCCAACGGTGTTGAAGGACCTTCCGCAACAAATGTTAAACTATCAATTGCTAAACCATCATCTGTTCCAGTCTCATCTACGTCATTCCAACGAATTGTTAATGTCTGACCTGGCATCCAGTTATTATCTAAATTAAATGTAGCAGTTATAACAGCACGGTTAGCCGCTGCATTTCCGTCAAGTGCGACAGCAGTTCCTGATACTGGTGTTGGTGTAGAGAAATCTAATGATGGTACAACTGTAAAACCTGTTCCTTTTATTGAGTTTTCTCCAACCTTGTAAGAGAACAACATTTTATTGAAACTTCCACTTCCTCCACGTCTCCAGTTTTCACCAACATACGTGATGGTAACTTTATTAAGAGGACCAGTCGAGTTATTCACGAGCACAGCCCCTACAGAACCTAAGTAAGAACTACTCGCCAAACATCCTATTGCACGATCAGTAGCACTTGTACTTCCATAGTTATAATTTGAACCTCCATTTCCTGCACCTGCATCAGTACTCAATTTTACATCAACACCTATTATTGCTGCAATCTGCCAACCTGTTATACCAGATGCATTGATTGGAGCGGATGTTAAATAATATGGACCTTGACCAAATCCGCTAGTTGCGAAAATTCCTGTTGAAGGTAATGTATTAAAGTCCTGGAAATATGCTCCATTTGTATATGAAATATAAGACGGAGAAACTGCTGATGCTGAAGCACCAGTGTTTCTATAATTTAGGGTTGATCCACTACCGTTATATTCAAAAACTGTTACATTAAAGTTTGAACCGGTAGGGAATCCTGTGATTTTTGCGGAAGTAGCATTACCTTGATATACTAATTTATTTCCTCCACCTAAATTCGTTGCACTATTCAAATCAAGACTAGCACCTGAATAGGTTGTTGCATCCGCAGGAGTAAAACTAACAGCTCCAGTTGTATTAACCACAACAATTCTATTAGCACCACTACCACCTGTAAAGTTTACATATGCAGTGTCAGCTGTGATTCTTGTTATTGAAACAAGTGACGATGTAGTTGGTTCTGCAACCAAAGTACCTGCTGAAGTAGTTCCAGGTGCGGTTTGCAAATAATTTATTGTGCTTGCTGAACCATTATAATCATAAACAGCAAAGTAATAAGTTGTATTAGCTGTTAATCCACTAACGGTTACGGATGTCCCCGAACCATCATAAACAATTTTATTTGACGAACCTTGATCTGTTGCTAATGTCCAATTTGCATTAACACCTGTTGAGGCAACTGCATCAGTTGGAACATACGTTACAGGAGCTGTTGAAGCAACTAAGATTCTCCCTGATCCATTTCCACCATTTAATGAAAATGATAATGAATTAGCTGTTGAACCTGTTAAGCTTATTGTTGATTGAGTTGATGGGGCAGAATTGATCGCACTACCATTAACGTTGATTACTTGATCACTAGCGCCCGTGCTGCTATGCACTACACTTCCAACAAAAGCTCCAACATTGGTAGGGTTGAATCGAATATCGATTGTTGTTGATGCCACGGAACCAATTACTGGATCAATCACATTTATGGATGAACCCATGCTCTGGTGTACATCACACATGTAGTACAACGATGATGGTGTAGTTGCGTCGGGGGTGAAAAAAGTAGAATCTCCATATTGCATAACTCCCGTGTTAATCACATCCCCACTATTGGCTCCTCCTCCTACATCACTACTGGTAAAGATGAATGGATGCCCGAGTGTGGACGAACAACAGGTAGCTTGACCATCGAAATAGAATTTGTAGGTGGTACCACGAACCAGTGTCAATACCGGTCCTTGATCGCCATTTAAAAGATAACCGGATGGATATCCTATACCGAAATTTGGATGGCTTGCGTCCTTCAAATCAACAGTGACCGTAAATTCGGTGACCGAGCTGCTACCTGTGCCGGCACTGAGTACCAAAGGAGCATTGGAGAATGGGTTCGAACCCGTGCGAATTTCAAATCCAGAAGAGGGCGTCACCGTAATGTCGTCGGTGAGGTTGCTACCCGAAACCGTGTAGGACTGTGGTGCAGAGGGTGTTCCTGCTTCAGTGGTAAATGCACTTAAGAAGGCATTTACCGAAATAATCGGCGAGGTGTTGGCATTTATTGCGAAGCTAAGTCCCGAAGACGTACCTCCTCCGGGTAACGGATTCGTTACCGTGACAGTTGCGATACCTGCCGTGTCGATATCGGTAGCGGGTACACTAGCCGTTAGTGTAGTGCCATTTACATATACAGTGGTAAGCGGAGAACCATTCCAATTGACGACTGAGGCCGGATAAAAATCCGATCCGCTAACAGTAAGAGTGAAACTTGATGAACCGGCACTAGCAGAATTTGGACTCAGTGAGTTGGCCACTGGAACCGGATAATTTAACGTTATTGAATTAGGGTTGTTAGTTGCGGTTGTTGTGTTGTACAACATACCTGTTGAGTTATACTCATAAACTCTGAAGTAATAAATTTGACCAGGGCTTAATCCAGTAATATTTACTGTACTTCCTGTTCCTGCATACACTACTTGCTCACCTGAACCTGCATAAACTGAGTTTCCTGTTAATGTAGATCCGTTAGATGGTGCTGTAAAAGTATTGCTGGTATTCATTTTTACAATTCGCCCATTGCCGTTACCGTTAGTCCAGCTTACAGTAGTTGAGTTGGAGGTTGAACTAGAAAATGTAACTGCTGAAGCTTGTGTTGAAGGAGCATTAGCTGCAACTGGTACAACAGATGCCCAATCAGCACCTACGCGAATTGCATCGACTACTGTTTGAACAGAAGTTGTTGCAGAGCCTTGACGAAGTCCTACAGCACTAATCGCATCGGTTCCATTTGTAGTAGTATTTGTAACTTCAGGTGTTCCTGCTAATGCTTCAGATGAAGGCATACCAGAAGGAATCACCCACATTGATACTGCATCAGCAGTAGTTCCTGTGGTTATAGTATATTTTATTACAATTAGATACGTCGTGTTTTTTGAAAAGTTAGTTGTTCCATAAGTAGCAGTAGAGGTATTACTAATACCAAAATTCACATTACCACTTACAATTCTTGCGAAAACACGCGAAGAATAAGCGGTCCATGATGCACCACCTGGACTTCCTAAATGGAAAAAATAATCTCCAGTCTTTGCAGTTGAAACATCCGTTATGTTACAAAGAAAAGAAGCATAAACAGAAGAACCATTTGTACTTTGACTGGTAAAAGATTGATTAATATCTTCTCCGCCTATGTTTCCAATTAAGGCAGCGTTACCAACTCCACTACCCGAGTGAGATCCATAAGTTAATCCAGTAGTAGTTGAAACAGCATTTGTTCCTGCGGCGCTGTGGGCTGTCCATGAATTAGTGGTAAGTGTTCCCGAAAAATTAAAATCCTGGGTATACACTGCTTGCGCATTTACTCCAAGATTTAACATTAACATCAATGTAGTTATGATTAACACCGATGTTAAATTTTTTACTGTTTGCTTTTTCGAATTCGTAATACTTGTCGACATATTATTAGGTTGTTTTTATAAGTGCATTAGATAATCGCAGTGCAATTACCGACTCTGATGTTAATTGAATATTAACATCTAACAATTTCTAAATTATTTTTTATTTAGTAAGTACAACTTTAGTTGTAGCTGTTGTGTAACCATTCGTTATACTTACCCAATAAACTCCACTTTTTAGGTTGTTTAATTGGAGTAGCAAGTTACCGCTTGCATCTGAAATCTGCAAGTCTTTTTTCAAAAGTTCTCCCTGTAAATTGTACACTTGGCAAACAAAATCTTCCCCTTCATCAAATGGGATATTTGTAATTAAAAAATTGCCGTCAGATGGATTAGGATAAGCCTTGATTTCTGCATTTAATTTTTGGTTGTTTCTTAGGGCAATTACTTGACTATAAGAAAATTGTCCATCGAAGTCTACTTGCCTTAAACGATAATAAGCAACCTGATTAATCGGTTTAACATCAATAAACTGATAATTTAAAAACGTATTAGAACTGCCCGCCCCATCGATTTTACCAATTTGAGTAAATTCTCGAGCATCTTCACTTCTTTCCAAAATGAAATAATCATTGTTCTTTTCTGAAGCCGTAACCCATGATAGAACACTCTGGTTATTAAGATACTTCCCCTTAAAATCAAGGAGTTCAATTGGCAATGGCAAAGGACCCATTGGAGAAATATTACTTACCAGCGACCATACTCTGTTTAGGGATGGATTAGGAATTACTACCGCATTTAAGGTATTATATCCTACCACTGGCAAAGCCCATGAACCATTTGCTGCATCCCAATATTGCCCTCTGATTGAATCAGGAATATTAAAAGGCGCAGGCGGCAATTCAGATGGGGAAGCATACGTTAGTACGATGGTGTCGTTTGTCACATTCGGTGAAGTAAATCCAACATACCAAAAACGGTCAGCAGTTGCATCGCGGTTATCAGGCGATAAATTAGTTGATGAATTCAAATTAGAAACTCCGTAAGGAGCTGCTGTTGGCCAAGGTAAATTAGTTGCTGGAGTTCCGTAAGTAGAAACGGTCATTGTATCTACCTGGACATTCGCATCCACAGTAAATGCAAATGGAGTTGCATTAGCTGTTCCTGACCCTTTAGCAAATGGAATTGCATAACGAGTATAGCCGATGGTAGTTCCAATATTCCATCTTACTTTCGAATTAAAATCACCTGTTTCTCCATAAATATATCTTGCAGTTGTTGGTGAAACGATTGTTATTCCATTATTCAAAGGAGATAAAACATTTAACGTATTCCCATTTAAATTAATTCTTCCATTACTTGCTATGGATAATTGTGTTCTAACTGTAACATCAGATAAAAATCTCACCTCCGATGAATCTGTTTTTTGATATTTAAGAGTTGGGTATACCTCTCCTGAAGGACAAAATATAGTTGACACTCCTGTCCTATTAAAGGTAACGGTTGGAGCTGTAGAGCTTTCAATAAACGCTGAATCATGGTAATTTATCCAACTACCGCCAATTAATAAATTAGTGGATATTGAACCATTAAATTTGGGGGCTCCTGCGACATTGGAAATTTCAAAATTATTGAAAACGTTATAAGCTGCTGTAGCTATTTCTGATTTTGTTCCAAAACCTGAAATTTTAAGATGGCCATAATATCCAGAAGATCCATTAGTTGTTAAAATAACTGGTACATTTTGATTACCCTTACCAGAAAATTCCGTAAAACTTCCTGCTTGGATATCATATATATTGCTTACATAATTTAATGCAGTGGAGAATCCTGGCAAACCAAAGATTTCAAACTTACCGCCTGTTGCTACTCTAAATGTATGCTTTGCCGTTCCGCTTGAAGCCGTAATAACATTCCCGGCTTTTAATAAACCTCCATTGTTAACTGTCCAAGTAACAGTTGAATCAGCAACTGTACTTCCGTTATTTGTTGTTAGGTATAAAAAACCAGAAACCAACATCGTCCCGTTAATAGTGAAAGAGCCGGCAGAAGCACCAGGGGCAGTTCCTGTAATTCCGTCAACCGCTGCATTACCGTCTGATACGAAATAAATAGTTCCGCTAACAGGACCCGTATTAGGTAAACTTAATTGCAAATTATAAGTACTTCCAGCAACCAATGTGGCTGTAACAATATAGGCTCCAGGTGCGATACCAGTACCATACACTCTACAATTAGGTAATGAAGCAGGCACAGCAAACGTAGCCCCATAATACGAATTAATAGCTGTTGTATTGGTTATCTGATTACCTCCAAAAGTTAAATTATTAGAGGCATTGGTAACTACTGCATTTTGGGATAAAGTAAATTGCGTTCCTGAAACCACACTTGCAACTGTAGTCCCAGGGATAATTCCTGCACCTGATACCATCATACCTGTGGTTATTGAGGCAGTAGAGGCAGTAGTCACATTGATATTTCCCGCTGTTGTCGAGGAGACTAAATTTACAGTTGCAGCACTTCCCGTTGCCTGACATTCCGCCGAAACCGTTGAGTCTAATGTAAGTGTTGCTCCTGCCGCAACTGTTACATTAAATTTAGTTCCTGTTGAACCAGCCGCAGAGTTTGCATTATTGTAAATCTGAGTCTGACGCCCTCCACAAAATCGAAGCTTTACATCACGTTCGATACTTAAATTGGTAGTTGTAAAAGTTGCATCGTTTTTACGAATCCTTGATGCATCGAAAGTTCCTGATGATCCTAAGACCCTACAACTAGCACCGTAAATGTTAAATGAAATTCCATCGAAGGTAGCCCCATTCCCAATAGTGCCGTTCGACATAAGGGTATCACCATAAACGTTCACATAAACATTGACAAACCCGTTGCAGAATAATTTACCTCCTGCATCAACAACTAAATCGGCACAAGGAGCACCAGAAGTAGAAACGGTTATCGTATGTCCATTCAGAATTTTTACATTATTTGTTGCCCCCGGTGCAGCTGCTGCCGCAACCCAAGCACTACCATTCCAACTTTGCCATGTAGCTGCTGTCGACCAAACCCCAGTTGATGCAGATCTATAGTCTCCTACCACTTGCGAAAAAACCTTTCCGGCAATAGTCGAAAAAAGAAGTAAGAGCAATAGCAGTTTTTTCATTAAAACTTTAGAGTGATTTTTATGATTTCAATCCGCTGGGCAAATGTAGTAAAACCAAACCGCATTTACTTTAACAAATTGTGATTTTTGAGAGAGGAAAATACACCATACAATTCGAAATCCCCCGAATTTTATCTGAATGGGGTATTTTATTGGGTGAACTAGGCTCTTTACCCGATGGAATTAGTCCGATTTTTCTCTATTTTTAGCAAAGTTTTGCATTGAACTAAAAACCAATTCACTTATGTCTTTAGAAAATAAAGAATCTCAGTCAAAAAAAACCATTGTTATTGTCATTATTTCTCTCTTATTAGGGGTAAATGGTTTATTGTTATGGCAGTTTTTCAATAAGAAAACCGATTTACAACAGACTACTGTTGCGTTAAAAAACACAACGGCGGAAAAAGAGACTTTAAATGCAGAACTTCAAAAGGTAAAATTTGAATTCGACAAACTAAATCAGGAAAATGCCGGTTTGCAAAACCTTTTGACTTCAAAAGATGAGGAAATCAGAAGTAAAATTGCTGAAATTCAACGCTTAATAAATTCAGGGGATGCTGCTCAATTGAGAAAAGCAAAGGATGAAATTGCCAACCTTAAGCAACTCAGTCAAAATTATATTGCTCAAATCGATTCATTAAAAATTGCTAATAAAGATTTAACTGACCAGAATTCTAATCTTACGCAGGATTTGTCATCCGCTAATTCGAAAGTAGGCTCACTTACTCAAGAAAACAGTTCACTTTCCAATAAAGTAGCAATCGCCTCGGTATTAAAAACAGTAAATGCAATAGCCTCAGGAGTAAAATATAAGGGAAGTGGTAAGGAAATCGAAACAACCAAAGCAAAACAAACCGACCGAATTAAAACTTGTTTCACCATCATCGAAAATCAAGTGGTGGATAAAGGAGCTAAAGATATTTACCTGCGAATTATAGGACCTGATGGAACCATCCTTTCGACATCCAACGAAACATTTATGTTAAGAGGTCAGGCTTCTGTTTACACCATTCGCCAAACCATTTTTTACGAAAATAAGAATACCGACTTGTGTATTTATTGGGAGAAAGGTAATGCCTATACTGCAGGTAAATATGCTATCGAAATTTATTGCGAAGGCAACCAGATTGGAAGTGCTGCCGTAACGCTTAAATAGTCTTTAAAAGAAAGCTCTCAACTGCATTCCTCCTGTGTGAATGATTGAAAGTCCACTAGGTTTTCTACCCTCGTAATTTAACGAGAGCTGTAAACTGTTACCTAAATTTCGTTGCACAGATAATTGCCATTTGAAATTTTCACCTGCCTTTAACCCTTCCAACATTTCGTAGGCTAACGACGTATTGGCATCACCGTTATAACTTATTTTTAAATAGTTTGCTTTAATTCCAATCACTCCTTTTTTGATTGAACTGTATTTGAATTCTGCACTCCAATCATTTACAACAGCTCGCTCACCATCACCTTCTATCAACACATTTTGTTTATCGCTATTTCTGAAAGTTGTAAGCACCTTGTATGTGGCGTTTGGCTGATATACTACTTGAGGAATTATCGACCAGCTTTCAATTCTGAAATTTCTATTGAGAAAGTACTCAGCAGCCGATGTTTTATTTCCAGCCTCTGCAGCAAGCAATAAATTTATTTCTTTTATAATCGCTTTACGAATGGTAGAAGAATATATTTCGTTGGATCTGCTTTCAATACCACTGCTTAAAAATTGTTTGCTTCCTGTATGTAGATAACTGAACTCTATCCCTCCCTTCGGATTCAGACGATTGTAAAACAACGTATGCTTACCTGAAGTCTGATTGGCAATCAACTGATCAATAGAATAATTTGTAAGGACCGGAACTAAGTAATCCACTTTGAATTCATCAGCATTAATTCTGTTATCAATCTTAAAGGATGAAAGTAAAACCAATCGATTAATAAATTGCTTCCCCTTTAACGCATTCGCAGGATTTATATTGATTGAAAAATTAAGTTGATTGAAAACAACCTTGGTGTATTCATTCGTAGTAGAAAATATTCGAATGTAATTTGCCTGGTCTTTGAATTCAGCAACTTCAAACTCATTTAATTGCGGTATGCCGTCACTGTTATAATCATTCCATGCATATACACCTGTACCATCTGCCACGCGTATGTAAGAGTAAATACGTTTTGGCTCTGTTCCTGTACCACCTTCGTAGTAGGTGTTTAGTTGAATCGCTTTCTTCCAGGCAGTCGTAGAATAATCCACTCTCCCTGAAAATGATTCATCTCCTTTAATGGTAGTTGCTAATGTATCTTCTATAAATAATTTTCTATAATTCAATGTTGAACTGATTCGGTGATTGTTTTTTATATTCGAAAAGTTAATGGAAGCAACATCTGCAATAGTCGCTGATTTAAATCCACCGTTAACTAATCCAGCTTCATACCTACGACTAACACTTGCTTTTATTGGAAGCTTTGTAGTGTCACCGTGGATCAAAAATACTTCACCAGTCTTCCATGAAAACGATCCTAATAAAAGACTATCTTTTGCTACGCTTTGTAATTGATTTGTCTCCTGCTCGTATGATAATCCAGGTGTCCACAATTTTATTTTTTTCTGAATAACATCATGTGTTTTAAAATAACTACTATTAAATAATTTTCCTTCTGTATTCAGTTGCGAAGCGTCTGCTTTTATATTCCATCCTTCTTTTATCAAACCAACATTTACTTGATGCATCAAGCCTTCGTATTGTCCGTCACGATGGTAATATTTTAATCCGTAGTTCGACTTAAAATCTGTTTTATGTAGTAAGCCTACATTCGCAAATACTAATAATTCGTTAGCAGAATTTAACAATGTATTAGTGTTCCAATCACGAGTAAATTCAGCAGCTCTGTAATTTTCAATTGGCACAAAATTCAAATCAGTAAATTCCGATTGAACTTGTATATTTAACGACCATCCACTCAACGAATCATTACCAATCTTTCGCTTATCATTAATTTGAAAACGGAACGCATAGCCGTTATCGTTAGACTTATCTTTATTCGCAAATAAGTTAATATCGTTTTTAGAAACAGCCGACTCAAAACTCATTTTTGTTTTTTCTGAAAATGTATAATCGATTCCTGCAACTGCCATCTGCCGTTTTTTCGGACTTATCAAAAGTGAGTAAGGCTCGTAGTCGCCTTGTGGCTCTCCATTAATCGGTGCTACCCATTGATAAACTCTGCCGTTGGCAATATTGTCCAGAGCAATATAACTACCCTTTTTTACTCCAACATTTGTAAATCCTAATCGGTAAAACGCACTGTCTGCTGCTGTAGAATAAACGAAAATACTGTAGGTATTTCCATTTACTACTGTATCTATTTTCGCGTATAGTATTTCGTTAATGTTATAAGCAACACTGTCGGCATTCAAGTACAATGCATTAGTTAAATCATCACCTGCATTTGCCAAAATTACTTTTTGCTCTTCTGATAAATCCTGTAATACAGGTTGATTTTTACTATCCTGCTCAGAATAAATATTAAAATGCGTATTCAATTTTTCACTCTTCCAATTCACATTTCCTGTAAGCATTGAACGAGAATAATTTTTGTCGCTATACTGAAACTCAACAATAATTCGGGAATCTTTACTTATTATTCGCTTAGGGGTGAACTTAATCTCTGCAGTATTGTAATCGATAATATAATCTCTATCCTGCCCACGTTCCAATAATTGTCCGTCTAAAAAAACTTTCTCTGTACCTGATAAAACAATAATGAAAAATTCGTTTTCGGCACCACGTAGCCGATAGGGACCTTGGTTAGATTCAATTCCTGGAATCAGCTGCCGAGCAAATTTACCTCTTGATATCGCAGCAGCTGCTGCTACTTCTAATCCGTATTTTTTGTTGTTTTTTACAATTAATGAATCTCTAAAGAGATAACTAAGTCCTTGTCCTTTTTTGACATATCGCAAAAAATAACCTTCCGGATTACGCGCATCAAAGTCGCCAACAATAACCCTGTTTTTTTCATTACTTAGTTGAATAAAAACTTTATCGAACTCTTGTAACTGTTGCGTATTACCGTCGGCTTGAATAGGAATATTATCATCGGTAATAGCTGCCACTACTTCAATACCATTTGCTAATTTACCCGACAACTGCAAGTTCAAACTACTATTAACAATAGGATCCTGATTATTCCCAATTGACAATCCACGAGAGATACTTCCTGCTTTATTAAAACCACCTAATCCGAAAATGCTCTCTTTAGTGGCAGAGTACGTTTCCTTGTACAAAGTATTATTAATAGCATTTACCGGATCAAAAGAGTTTTTATCATTTCGTTTTCGCTTGTAAAAAGCTTGATCAAAATTGATTGGATAAACCTTATAAACTATTTCTACCGAATCATTTTTATCTCGCGAACTATTTTGCCAAACTAATCTTGCCTTTGAATAATCGATACTTGCATCATATTTTTTATCTCC
>Ga0222712_10004000_pt1 | contig 15693 bp, 9 predicted proteins | sample C33_657DmetaG_FD_165043 | JGI IMG/M metagenome (GOLD analysis project Ga0222712, IMG submission 165043) | Estuarine water microbial communities from San Francisco Bay, California, United States - C33_657D | ecosystem: Environmental > Aquatic > Marine > Unclassified | place: USA: California... | reverse complement strand
TGAACGCCCGGTAAAGGTTGATCTCGGTGGTGGTGGCGGCAAACCCATGGTCGGATGCAATCGCAATAACCGAATCCGGATGCGCCTGCATCTGGGCCGCGACCAATCGCCCGACGATGACGTCGATGCGCTCCAAAATTTTGCGTGCATCGACCGTGTCCGGGCCCTTCTCATGCTGCTCATGGTCGAGAGCGGTGAAATAGGCCGTCATGAAATCGGGCTTTTCTGAGAGGATCAACGCTTCGGCAAAACGCCCGCGGTTCTCGTCACCAGTTATGCTCTCGTCGATGCCTTGGGCATAAGGCGTGCCCACGGAACGCTCCAGCCGATCGATGAGGCCCGGTGTCGCCAGCGCCTTCATCAGCTTGATGTCGTCCTCATGTCCGGTGCGCCAGATTTGCGGCAGGTTATACTGGATTGAGCTCAGGCCGACCGTGACCGGCCAGTGTATATTTGCAGTCTTGAGGCCAGCTTTTGCGGCTGCATCCCAAAGTGTCGGAACTTTGTAGTCGCTGGCGTACCAATACCAGCCCGATTGGTTGATTTGCAGCGGATCAAAGCCGGTGTTGCCAATGATGCCATGTTCGGCCGGGTTTGCGCCTGTCACCAAGGTTGCATGGCTGGGATAAGTGATAGAAGGCAGCACCCCAACAACGCCGCTGGCGTAGCTGCCTTCTTTGACGAAACGCTTCAGATTGGGAATGTCGATGCCCCGCTTTTCGGCTTCGATCACATCGGCGGGCTGGAGCCCGTCAATAGAGATCAAAAGCACGGGCTCGGCTTGACTAGCAACCGGAACAAGAGCTGCCAGCGTCGCTATCAAGCGGGGCATCGAACGCATCAGAAACCGACCTTCGCAGTTACAAAGAACTGCTGCGGAGCGCCTGCCAGCAAGGTCTGGTTATCGCCGCTGTTGCCAAAGCCGTTCGAACCGATGGTCGAAACATAGCGCTTGTCGAACAGGTTGGTTGCGTTGAGCTGGACCTCGACCGGCTTGCGCATGCCAAGATCAAAGCGATAGCCCAGTGTCGCGTCCACAAGGACACGGCTGCCGATCGACTGGTCGTTGGTGTAGGTGAAGTAACGCTTGCTCATATAGTTCGCGCCGATGCGGCCAAACAGGCTGTCGCTGTCATATGCGATCTCGCCCTTCAGCATATGCTTGGGGGTATCGACAACAGACTTGCCCTTGATGGGAATGACAATCGGCGTTGCGGCCGGAACGATCACATTGTCACGATAGGTCGCGTCATTATAGCTGTACGAAGCGAACAGGGTGAGGCCCCCGCCGAGGCGCACATCGCCTGCTGCTTCGAAGCCGAGCGAGCGAACTGAGCCGACATTCTGGAGGATCGACGGGTTGCCGACAATGCCTGGGCCAGTTGGAATGCCGAGCAGGCGGTTGCGGAAGTTGACATAATATAGGCCGAGCACCCCGTTGAAGGTGGCGTTGTTGAAGCGTGCACCAAGCTCATAGGTGTCCGACTCTTCCGGCTTCAGGCCGCGTGCCCGAAGCGCGTTGAAGCCTGCCTGCGTGGTCGAAAAGGGACCGCTGGTCGCGGAAGAGACGAATGCACGGGTTGCCTGGGTAAAGCCACCGAAGACTTCCGCATTGCCGCTTAGCTTGTAAGCGACACCGGCATGTGGCTGGAACCAGTCGCGCGATTTGATCTTGCCGGCAGCGAGCGAACCCTGGACGCGCGGATCGGCCTCGTTGTTTACCTGGAAGCCTTTCCAGCCAAGGTTGATCGTCAGATCACCCATGCTGATCTTGTCCTGCACATGATATTGCAACGTGTCGGTGTTGAAATCGAACAGCCACTGCGTGAAGAACGGGTTACGCATGAATTTCTGGTGATCGCGCCCCGGGTTGGTGAGGCTCTCATACGCATAGAAACGGCGGGCTTGAGTGAAGTCGTTATGCTCATACCAACCGCCAACGCTGATCGTGTGATCGCCGACTTCGGCCTCTAGCGAGCCGAAAACCCCGCCGCGCTGGATATCATATTCGGTAGTCCGGACCGACATGGGAACACCGGTCGGGCTTGCCACATAAGGTGTTCCCCAGGTGCCCTGGCCGGTGTTGTCATGATAATAGGCCTTGATCTTGAAGGTCACGCCTTCACCGAGCGGTGCGGTCAGGCCATAAGCCGCCAGCGTATCTTTGCGCAGGCCCGATGCATCATAATAGCTGTCGTCAAGATTGTTGATCGGAGCGACGAAAACGCCCTGTGCGGCACGGATGGCGGTCGCATAATCGGGGAAATAGTTGTCATGATCATAACCCAGACGGCGGATCATTTCGAGCGAAAGGTCCTGGTAATCCTGCTCGGCGCGATCCGAATAGCTGAAATAGGCATCGAATTCGGCCTCGCCCACCGGGATGATCGCCTTGGCATTGATCATCCAGTTGCGCTGGTCACCGCCGCCCTTCCATTTTTCAGCATTGTGATACGTGCCCGAAATGAAGCCGCGAATGCCGTCGCTTTCGCCGAAGTTTACGCGGGCAAAGGCGCGAACGGTGTTCTCGGAACCATAGGTGAGATTAGCGTCTGCTCCGAAGCCGTCTACGGGGTCGAGTGAGAAAAACTCTAGCGTTCCACCAAGATTGTTGGTCGATTGGGTGCCAATCGAGCCTGCGCCTTGCGAAACCCGTGTGACGCCAATATTTTCAGCGGAAATGGCGCGGCCAATGTGCAAGCCGTTATTGTTGCCATAGGTCGAATCGCCAAGCGGAATGCCATCAAGCGTATATCCAAGCTGGTTCTGGTTGAACCCGCGGATGGTGACACGGCTCGACCACTCATAGGTACCGAACGGATCTGCCGACTGGAAATTGACGCTCGGCAGTTTTTCGATCGCCTTGAGCGGGCTTGTACCCGGTGCAAGGATCAGCACATCCTTGACGTCAATTTCCTGCACTTGGCGCGTCTGGCCTTGGCCAAAGACGACAATCTCATTTTCCGCAGCCGATTCGTCGGCGGCCGGAACAGCGTCTTGGGCAAAGGCGGGCGCCGAAATCAGCGCAGAAGTGGTCAATAGAAAGAGAGTGGCGGTACGCATGGTTTTCCCTCGCAGTTGTTATTGCGAGCGGGGCATTAGGCGCGGTCTGTTTCGAAATTGCGAGGGAACCGTGACAGTTTGGCAATGGGTTCAAGTAAGAAAAATGACAGTCGGCGGCGCCGCGTTATTTCCTGGAGGCCAGCTTGGCCTCAATCCCGCGCCACAGCGATGCAAAGGCCGTTGAAGCCGGGCAGTTGGAGCGGAAAGCGCCCAGCGGCGCGCGACGGACGGCCACCTGCTCGACGATGCTCGACATGGGGATGACGGGCCAGTCAGGTTGTGCATCGCATGCCTCGCGGTGCAAGGTACGTCGCCTGTCGATCATCGAAAATACCGGCAAGATAGCCGCATCGGATTTGACCAATTTTGATATTTCCAACCGCACAAGTTCGAGCGATCGACGGGCCAGCGGTGAGGGTGACAAAGGTACGATGATCAGGTCGGCCGCGCGCATGATCTGGCGAGCGACTTCGTTCATCACCGGCGGACAATCAAGGATGATAATCGGATATTCGGTCAGCAGCTGCTGCGCAATTTTGGCAAGCCGCCGCTTCTTGCCCAACTGCCTGAAATAGGAATCGAGCTCCACCATGCTGCCGTCGGATGGTAGCAGGTCCAGACGCTCAATTTCGGTTGCAGTGATGATGGATTTTGCCGGACGGTCCTTCGAGAATATGGAAAGCGCAGGTTTCCAATGCTCTTCATCCTCGCCCAGCAGGTAAGATGCCCCCCGTTGCGGGTCGAGCTCCCATAGCAAAGTAGGCTTTCGCGAAAGCTGCGCCGAACACCAACCCAGATTGGTCGCGATGGTCGATTTGCCCACGCCTCCTTTGGGGCTGAAAATGGCGATTACCGCCATTTCAAGCGCCCTCACGCTGAAAAACGCGCGCTGTCATCAAACCGCCATACAACTGAAATCCTTTCGCAATCGTTGAGTCCTCAACCCTTCACTTACGCTCTCTAACGGCTCCCGAGTATTGCATTTTCTAGGGGCAAAACGCATGAACACCAAAGCCGTTTCCTTTTCGTTACGTTGTGCGCTTCTTTGCAGCACGGCGTTTTTTGCAAATTCTGCCTTCGCACAAGTCGAGACCGCTCCCAATGCCGAAGAAGCAAGCGACACGATTGTCGTCACAGCCAGCCGCCCCATCGCCGAGTCTGAAGCTGCGGCACTTGCAGTCCAGAAAAATTCGGACTCGCTGGTCACGGTGGCGGCTTCGGATGCAGTAGGTCGTCTTCCTGATCAGAATATCGCACAGGCAGCAGGTCGCCTCCCCGGCCTTGCTGTGGAGCGTGACCAAGGTCAGGCGCGCTATTTGTCGCTTCGCGGCGCACCCAACTATTGGACGACGCTATCATTCGACGGCATCAATGTCGTCAGCCCCGAAGGCCGCGATGCCCGCTTTGACAGCATCCCCTCGGCGCTCGCTTCTCAAATCGTGGTGTCCAAGGCAGTGACGCCCGACATGCCCGGCGAAACCATTTCGGGCAATGTAAACATCATCACCCGCTCGCCGCTCGACTATGATGGCTTCCGCATTTCCGGCAAGTTGGGTGGCGGCAAGGTCGAACTGGGCAGCCGTGAAGAATATGAAGGTTCATTGACGCTATCCAACGTGTTCGACACCAATTTCGGTGAGATCGGCGTACTGCTCTCGGGCAGCTATTATGAGCGCAACATGATCACCGACAATTTCGAGATCGATTGGGAACAGGTCTCGCAGGATCGCCGCCCTGGCTATGAAAGCCGTTTCTGGGCGCGTGAGACCGAAAACAAGCTCTATCGCCTGACGCGGAAGAACTGGTCGGTTTCAGGCCGCTTCGATTTCCGCCCCGATGCCGACAACACCATTTCGCTGCGTTCGCTTTACACCATCTTCACCGACGACGAAGCGCGCGACAATTACATCTTTGACATGGACGATCGCCAGAGCGACCTTGCCGCGAACACCGCAGCATGCTCGTCGCCGGTCACGACAACCCCGACCAACACCGCCTATGCCGATGCGTGTAACAACAACCCGTTCCTTGGAACAGTCTATGGTGTAGACATCAACCAGCGCTCGACGCTGCGCGCGTTCCGCCAGTCGGTGTTCACCAACACCATCGAAGGCAAGCATCGTTTCGGTGACGATTGGAGCTTCAAATGGCTCGCCAACTACACGCTGTCGAAGGATGACCGTTCTGTCGTCGGCGAAGCCCGTTGGGATAGCCCGTCGACACGTACGCTTCGCCCGACCGTGGCTTATGATTTCACCAATGCGAACCTGGCCCGTGTGCAACTGTTCACCACCACCCAGCTTTCCAGCCCGACGCGCTACACCGCCGGAACCCCGGTGACGGCAATCGACAGCTTCACCAAGCCGCTGTCATCGCTGCGCCGGTTGATCGCGGTCGATCCGACCAAGGCCTACACCTATAAGGGAGAACTTTCGCGCGACCTCAACCTGTTTGGCGGCGAAGGCAAGGTTCGTATCGGTCTGCAATATGACCAGCGCACCAAGATCAACAATGAAAGCGAAATCCTGCTCAACACCGCGGCTCAATTTACCGCAGTGGGTATCAGCACGACCTATCCGGCCTTCTCGCTTGATCGTCCCTTCCGTGGCGAAATCCCGATGGGTTATACCTTCCGCTATTTCAGCCAGGATGCGATGCGCGCAGCAACTGACAAGGCGGCCGAGCTTTTTGCCGCAACCCCGGTCAGCGGCAACCACTATAATGTGCGTGAGGAAATCCTTGCTGGCTATCTGATGGCGAATAGCAAGTTTGACTGGGGCAGTTTCGTTGGCGGTGTGCGCGTTGAAAAGGTCACCAACAAAGGCCGCTCGCTTGCCACCATTCCGGGGGTGACTGGCCAGGTGGAGACCGAAAGCAGCAGCACTTTGGCCTTCCCCAGCCTGCATGTGAATTTCGACGTGACCGAAGAACAGAAATTGCGCGTCGGTTTCACCAGCGGGGCAGCGCGAGCCGATTATGACCAGATGCGCCCCAATGTCGTCGTCGATGATGCGAACCAGCGGATTTCGGGCGGCAACCCTGCCGTAAAGCCCGAGCGCGCTTATGGCGTCGACGCCTATTATGAATATTATGCGCAGCCGCAGGGCTATTTCATGCTGGGCGCATTCTATAAGCGGGTTGAAGATGTGCTTTACACTTCGCGTCGCACCTTTGGCTCGGACGCGCTGAATTTCGGCGGTGTTGATCGCTCTGGATATGCGTTCAGCGGTATCACCAATGGCGGTAAAGGCCGCATCTTTGGCGTTGAGGCAGCCGTACAGGCCCAACTCGAACCCTATACCGAACAACTCGGCCTGCCCGATTGGATGGGCGGCTTCGGCATCACGGCCAATGCCACCTGGAATGATAGCAAGGTCACCAAGCCTGCAATCCTCGATAATGCCGGCCTGACCTTGGTGCCGTCGCGCCGCGTAGCGCTTCCGGGTACGTCGGAAGTCGTTTTCAATGTCGGCGGTTATTATGAAAAATATGGGCTGTCACTGCGCCTCCAATATCAAAAGCGCACGACATGGGCGGATGGCTTTGCTGATAATCTTGCCGATGCGGGCGATACCTATTGGGCGGGCGATGACGAGCTCGATTTTTCGGCGCGTTACGAATTGTTCAAGGGCTTCGAAGTCTATTTCGATGCATCGAACCTGCTCGACAATCCGGGCCGTCGCTACTCTGATCCATCCAACCTGTTGAATGCATTGGGCGTCCCAGCCGATCGCAATGGCAACTATACGATCGAGTGGGAGCGTTTTGGCCGCCGCTTCACCGGCGGTATCCGTTTCAACTTCTGACCATGCGCGCACTGCCCGTCCTGATCGTCCTCATCGCTTCTGCCATGGCGGCGGCGCAGGACGGGCTTGAAATTCCGGTCGAGCAATTGATGGCACGGGCGCTGCCCGCCAAATCGGTGCAGGCCAAGGTTGAAACCACGCCGGTCGGGACAGCGGATGATGCCGCAGATGATCCGGCGATCTGGCGGCATCCCACCGATCCATCGAAAAGCCTTGTTGTCGGCACAGACAAGCGCGCGGGCATCCATGTTTATGACATGCGCGGCAAGGCAATCAGTTTCACGGCCTCCCCACGCCTTAACAATGTTGACCTGCGCAGCAATGTGATGGTGGGCGGCAAGCCGTCGGTGCTTGTAGTGGCGAGCGACCGGCAGGATGCGGCCAATGCCGCAGCGGCGCTTTTCGTGCTCGATACCGATGCAGGCAAACTGTTGCCGCTGGCGACCGTCCCCGTCGGTCATGGCGAAGCCTATGGCATGTGCTTGTGGCAGCGCAAAGGTGGCGACGAAGTTTACGCCTTTCTGGTGCTCAAAGATGGCCGCATTGACCAACTGAAGCTCGAGCTTTCGGGCGCCGTTCCATCCGGCAAGGTGGTGCGCAGCATGAAATTGGGAACCCAGTCGGAAGGCTGTGTGGTCGATGATCGCACCGGCCTGCTCTATGTCGCTGAAGAGGATGTGGGGCTTTGGCGCTTCGACGCTCGGCCAGACGCATCCACCAAGCCCAAGGCACTGGGTAAGGCAGACGGAAGACGCCTCGTGGCGGATGCCGAGGGTTTGGCCATTGCTCCTTCGGGTAAAAAGGGCGGATACCTAATTGCCTCAAGCCAAGGCGACTATGCCTATGCGTTGTACCGGCTGCGTGATGGGCGCTATCTCGGTCGCTTCCGCATCGCGGACGGTGCCATAGATGGCGTGCAGGAAACGGATGGGCTTGAGCTCGCTTTGGGCAATTTCGGCCCTGATTTTCCGAGTGGGCTGCTTGTCGTGCAAGATGGCGACAACAATCCCGAAACTCAGAATTTCAAATATATCGCCTGGGCCGATGTACTGAAGGCTTTATTCTGATCTGGACGTCGCTGCCGCAAAAGCCTCGTTAAGATGCTTTAGGCGCCTTCGAACAGTCGTGGAATCGAGATGGCGTAGGCCAGGTGCGTAATCGAGCGCAATCCCATTTGCCGACTTTTGCAGGGTGACGCCTTCAAGCCCGATACCCGTGCCCCCATCAAGGCGCTGTGCCAGGCGGACGGCAAGGCCCCACAGCGTTGCCCTATCCAATTGTTCGTTAGGCGCGAGCAGCGACAACAGCGGCGGCCGTGCCTTTTTTCCGCCATAGGCCGCGTACAAGCCTGATGCCATGATCGCCCGGTCCGCCGCAGTCACCCCCGGCCAATTCCCTTCCAACGCCAGCTCCGCTGCATGTTCGGCCCGATATTCAGGATGGCTGTTCCAGGCGCTGTCGGCGAGCAGGCAAACAGCATCGCGCAGACGTTGCAGGGGTCCCGGGTCATCTTCAAAAATCGGGGCGATCCAGTTGGCAATGCCATCACCATGATAGGCAAATCGGGATAGGCGTGTGCCTTCATGACGGGCAGCAGCGATCAATGGGTCTTCGCTTCGCACTGCGCCGGAAAGGCGATCAAATAATAGACCTTCGCGAAGGCCGTAAACGCTGACAATCACTTCCGACGGTCGGAAAATCCGGGTCAGCGCCTCCATCGTCGCGAGCGCGGCAGGCATGAATGGCAATCTCGCCCCGGAAACCACTCCCGATTGTTCCATGGCAGACCGGTCGCCCACTATTGCGGAAAGGGCCGCAGCCGCATCGGGCGGCATGGTGTAATTGGACAGGATGGTCAAAGGGTAATCGGTCACATGCATGTGCAGCTGCGCCAATGTCCGCCAGGCACCGCCGACAAGATGTAGGGGCAAGCCTTTTTCAGTCCGGAATCCGCTGGCTTCCTCAAGTTGCTCCTCAATATCATGGGCCAGCGATTTAGCGTTGCAGCCACCATCCTTTGCCAACGGTATGGTACCGAACGGCATCGAAACCAATTGCCCGGGCTCGCCATCTTCCACCTTGGCGAGTTCAAGGCTGCCACCGCCCTGGTCTGCAACATATCCCGTCGCCCATGGCATATCGCACACCACGCCAAGGGCTGAGGCTCGCGCCTCTTCCTCGCCGCTGATCAAATCGATTGGCACGCCGGCCTTGGCGGCACGCAAAAGGAATTCGCCGCCATTTCTTGCGCGCCGTGTTGCCTCGGTCGCGACGATGCGGAGTTCGCCTACTTTCATCGCTTCGGTCAGGGTCTTGAACCGCACCAGCGCCGCCAATGCCTGGTCGAGGACTTCGTTCGAGATGCCGCCGGTCTTCGACACGCTGTCACCCAGCGAGATTCGAGCCTTTTCGTTATAAATCGGCATGGGTGCGCGCGGCGGGCCTCCATAGACGACCAGCCGGATCGCATTCGATCCGATGTCGATGACAGCGCGGGGGGATTGGATCATGTAATGCGAATAGGCTTACTGGCGCACGAGGTCCAGCTTTGGCACGTCGTTCCGTTCCGCGAGCACCCCGCCTCGTCCGGAAAGCGAAGGGTTGGTCATGAAATATTGGTGCAGGTTAAATGGCCGACCTTGGGGTTTGAGGCGTTCATACTCGCCAGTAGGCAGAAGCTTCCAGCTTTGCTCATTGTCGATAAGATTCGCGACCATCACCTGGTCCAGCACCTGATCGTGGACCGTGGGGTTTTCGATCGGCAGCATATATTCCACCCGCCGATCAAAGTTGCGGCTCATCCAGTCGCCTGACGATATGAATACGCGCGCGCCGGGGTGTGGCATTTCCTGTCCATTGCCAAATGCCCAAATCCGGCTGTGTTCCAGGAAACGCCCGACAATCGATTTGACCCTGATGCGTGACGACATGCCTTCCACCCCGGGCCGCAGACAGCAAATGCCGCGCACGACGAGGTCGATTTCCACTCCCTGCTCGCTGGCTTCATAAAGCTTGTCGATGATCTGCTGGTCGACGAGCGAGTTCAGCTTTGCCCAGAGCGATGCCGGCCTCCCCTCCTTGGCGAAACCGATCTCCGCGTCAATCAGTTCGATGATCTTTTCGCGCATGCCAAGCGGGCTCATCGACAGCATTTCGAGATTGTGCGGTTCGACATAGCCTGTGACGAAATTGAAAATCTGCCCGGCATCGCGCCCCAGCCGGGGATCGGCCGTGAAAAAGCTCAAATCGGTGTAGATGCGCGCCGTGATTGGATGGTAATTGCCCGTACCAAAATGGCAGTAAGTTTTGATGCCGCCATTTTCTTTGCGCACCACCAGCGAAATTTTCGCATGGGTTTTCATGTCGACGAAACCGTAGATCACCTGGACCCCGGAATTTTCGAGTTGTGAAGCCCACATCAAATTCTGCTCTTCATCAAACCGGGCCTTCAACTCGACCACTGCCGTAACGGACTTTCCGGCCTCCGCGGCATCGCAAAGTGCCCTGATCACCGCCGACTGCTTGCCCGCACGGTAAAGGGTTTGCTTGATAGCGATGACATCGGGGTCCGCCGCCGCCTGCTGCAGGAAAGCGAGAACGACGTCGAAACTTTCATAAGGATGGTGGACAACAATATCCTTTTGCCGGATCGCGGCAAAGCAATCGCCGTCTTGCTCCAGAATCCGCTCCGGGAAGCGGGGCGAGTAGGGCTTGAACTTCAGAGCTTTGCGGTCTTCTTCAACCAATTGCGCGAGATCACCGATACCGAGAAAGCCTATCGTTTCGGTCACGATTGACTCTTCGCCGCCCAAAGCGCGCCGGATGAGTTTTTGTATGCGCGACGGCAAGCCGCGCTGCATCTTCAGGCGGATGACGCGGCCACGCCGCCGCCGCTTGATCGCGCTGCGGAAATAGCGAACCAGATCTTCAGCCTCTTCTTCGACTTCGATGTCGCTGTCGCGGATGATCCGGAATGCTCCGGCGGCCAACAGCTTGTGTTCGGGGAACAGCAAGCCAACATAGGATTTGATCAGTTCCTCGATCGGAACAAACCGGCGCCGCGCACCCGGCACGCGTATGAATCGCGGCAGTGCAGAAGGTATCATGATGAGTTGGCGAACCAATTCCTTGTCGTGCAGCCGCCGCATTTCAAAGATCAGGCTTAGGCCCTGATTCGGAATGAAGGGAAAGGGATGCGCAGGGTCAAGCGCTTGCGGTGTAAGGACGGGAAGGATCTGTTCGCGGAAATGCAACTCAACGGCGGCTTCCGCCTTGCGGCCAATCTCGCCGGGGTCGATCACCGATATGCCTTCCTTGGACAGTTGCTTTCGCAACTGCTGCCAAAGCTTCTGCTGGTCAGCCATTAGCGAGTCGGCCTCCACGGCGATCGCCGCCAATTGCTCGCCCGGGGTCATTCCGTCGAGCGAGAGCTCCTCGATTCCCCTGATCTGCTGCCCGCGCAGCCCCGCCACGCGCACCATGAAAAATTCGTCGAGATTGCTCCCCGAAATGGAGAGGAACCGGAGGCGCTCAAGCAATGGATGGCTTCGGTTTGCGGCTTCTTCGAGCACGCGGCGGTTAAATTTCAACCAGCTAAGTTCCCGATTGAAATATTTGACGTCCGTCAAAATCGGATCGGCAGCGCCCCCGCGAGAAACCTTCAATTCGCCCTCCTGATGCAGACGGCAAGCAATGCTGCATTAATGTTACGGGAAAGCGACAATGTAGCCAGACCTATTGCGAAAATGCAAAGATCGGCATTCGGCCCGATTTTGAATTGGAAAAGGAAATGGTGCCGCTTACGTGACTCGAACACGTGACCCCATCATTACGAATGATGTGCTCTACCGACTGAGCTAAAGCGGCGACGGGCGGGCGATTACCAGCGTGTGGGCCGTAAGACAAGCCCTGCGCTTACCAATCGCCCTTTCCGAACTTATTTGCCGGTCCAGTTGCCCGGGCGCTTTTCGATAAATGCGGCCATGCCTTCCTTTTGGTCTTCGCTCCCAAACAGGCCGTGGAACAGGCGGCGTTCGAAGACGACACCTTGCTGCAGCGTGGTTTCAAATGCGGCGTTGACCATTTCCTTGGCAGCGATGGCAGCGAGCGGCGCCATTCCGGCGATGGTTTCTGCGGTTTTCAAGGCCTCGGCAACAAGGTCTGCGGCGGGAACAACGCGGGCGACGAGGCCCGACGCTTCGGCTTCGGCGGCATCCATGTTGCGCCCTGTCAGGCACATTTCCATCGCCTTGGCCTTGCCTACCGCGCGGGTCAGGCGCTGCGATCCGCCCATGCCGGGGGTGACCGCAAGCTTGATTTCGGGCTGGCCAAATTTGGCGCTGTCAGCGGCAATGATGAAGTCCGCCATCATCGCGAGTTCGCACCCGCCGCCGAGCGCCCATCCGGCAACCGCGGCGATCCAGGGCTTGCGCGTTGCTGTAACGCGATCATAGCCTGCGAAGAAGTTGGAGCCATACATGTCGGCAAAGCTCTGGCTCGACATCTCCTTGATATCCGCGCCAGCGGCAAAGGCTTTTTCGCTGCCGGTGAGGACGGCGCAACGCTGGCTATCATCGGCGTCGAATTTGGCAAAGGCGTCGGTCAGGTCGGCGAGCACCCGGCTGTTAAGCGCGTTCAGTGCCTGCGGCCGATTGAGCGTGATCAGTGTGACCGCGCCCTTTTGTTCGACGAGGATGGTTTCGTAACTCATAGCGGTTTCCATTCTTCCTGTGGCGGCAAGGGTGCGAAGATCGCGTCGAGCAGTTCTTTGCTCACACCCTCCGCATTTGCCGGATTCCATTTGGGATCATTGTCCTTGTCGACGATTACCGCGCGCACGCCTTCGGCAAAATCGGGGCGGGTGAGGACGCGGCTGCCGATGCGATATTCCATCGCCATATTGTCGGCGAAATCGTCAAGGCTCGCGCTCGTTGCCAATTGGCGCAGTGCTACCTTGCAGGTCTGTGGGCTTTTGGTGCGCAGCGTTGCCAGCTCCTTCATCGCCCAGTCGCTGTCATCGCCTTCAAGGCTCGCCAAAATATCCTCATAGCGATCAGAAGCGAAATGCCGGCTGATGGCGAGTATGTTGCTGATGATGCGCGCTTCGGGTGGGGTCGCAGATAGCGTACCCAAAATGCCGTCGATGCGTTCGGGATCCTCAACCGCGATCCGCGCTTTTGCCTCGGCCAGCGCTTCGGAAGGGAGGTAATGTGTGGCAAGGCCGAGCGCGAGGCATTCCGCGCCATCGAGCCGTGCGCCGGTCAGCGCAAGGAAATGGCCGACGCGCCCTTCAAGCCGCGAAAGATACCAGCCGCCGCCGACATCAGGAAACAGGCCGATGCCGGTTTCGGGCATCGCAAAGCGCGTATTTTCCGTGGCGACCCGGAACCGGGCGGGTTGGCTGATTCCAACGCCGCCACCCATGGTGATCCCGTCCATGAAAGCCACCACTGGCTTGGGGTAGGTGAACAGCAGGTGGTTCAGCTGATATTCGTCGTGGAAGAATTTGCGGCCTGATGCGCCCCCATCGTTCAGCGCTGAATTGCGTAGGAAGGCGATGTCGCCGCCAGCGCAGAAACCGCGACCTTCTGCATGGTCGATGACGATGGATTTGATCGCATCATCATCCTTCCATTTAAGCAACACCTCGGTCATGCCATGGACCATGGGCAGGGTCAGCGCGTGGATCGCGCCCGGGCGATTGAGGCTGATAACCCCCGCATGGCCCTCAATTCGAGTCAGGATATCATCTGTCATCGCCGCCCCTATGCCGATGCTGCTCGCCTAAGTCGATAGGCTGCAATCAGGGATTGGTTACAGCCTGCAAGGTCAAGGACTGGATTTGCGGGCTCTGCGTGGGGGCGAGCAGGATCGTCCCTTCGAGTTTTCCTTTATCGCACGACCAGACAAACCGGCCTGACAAATTTCCGGTCGCGGTGACAGGCGGGCTGTCGTCGCACGCCCCCAGTTTCGCCGAGAGGTCAGACAGCGTCTTGCGCCAATTGGCATCGCTGCGATCCATAGCGAAGTTCATCGCAAGATATGCTTTGTCGCTTTCGACATGGCCCAATGCCCAAATTCGCCTTGCGACGGCATAGGAGATTGCGAGATGTTCGCTAATCGGCATGGCCCGTGGCGCGATAAAGCCTGAGCGGAACAATGCCGTTGCCGCATCCCACACGGGTGCTGTCGGCCCCGCATAGGTGCGATTGGTGAGTGCGAAAATGCCGACACCCGTATCGGGCATCAGCAGCATATGGCTGCCATAGCCGGGAAAGCCGCCGCCATGGAAAAGCACATTGCCGAGGATGCAGTCGTTCGCCGCCACCAATCCTGCGCCATAGATGGCGGAAAGGCGGCAATTGTCGCCTTCCCTGCCGGGACGACGCCGTGCATGGAGCATCCCGCCGCCATATTGCATCGCGCGAATGGTCTTGTGGCTGGCAGGCTCACCATTTTGGGCAGGCCATGCCAAAAGCAGGAAGCCAATCCATTTCGCATAATCTTTGCCTGTCGTGACCAGCCCGCCCATCGCGCCAAAGGCACCGTGCGGCATCACTGGTTCAGGCGACCAGGCGTCATTTTCCCAGCGATAGCCCATGGCGAGCTTGCCTTTAGGAACGTCGCGCACTTCATATCGCGTCGATACCATGCCCAGTGGTTTCAACACCGTTGCGTCTACCCGCTTCGCATAATCCTGCCCCGATGCATTGGTGACGATCCGTCCAAGCAGCGCAAAGCCGAAATTGGAATATTCATAGCGCGTGCCAGTGGCCGTGGAGAAAGGCACACCCTTTTTCAGCATGTTCGTGAAATCGGCTTCGGGTAACGGCTGTTGCCGGTCTCCCCAAGGATCATCGGTCACGAAACCGGCTGTGTGGTGCAGCAGGTCTCCCACCGTAATGCCCTCTGCCCATCCGGCAGTTTCGGGCACATATTTGCTCACCGGATCATCGAGGCGCAGCTTGCCTTCATCGCGCAATTTCAGGATCGAATAGCCTGTAAAGGCCTTGGTCATGCTCGCGATGCGGAATGCGGTGTCGGTTGTCACCGGCGATTTGCCCTCTACATCCTGCACCCCCATTGCACGGACATGGACAAGCTTGCCATCTTTGACGATGCCCCAGACCAGCCCGGGAACGTGAGCCTCTTCCATCCATTTGGCAAAATCGGTGTCAAGGGTAGTGAAGTCCGCCGCCTGCACTGCTTCGGCACTATTGGCGGACAATGAGGTTGGAATGGCTGCGATTGAAAGCGCCAGCATAGCTGCGCAAAGAGCTTTTCTATTCATGGTTGCAGGCTAGCGCGCCTTTACGGCTGGTCAAGCGCGCTGCATAGTCCGGCCGCAAAGGAGATTGCCCCATGTCTGTAACCACTGCCCGCCGCGCAATGATCCACGCTTTCGGTGGACCCGAAGTGATTGGAATCGAAGAAGTGGAGCTCACCCCGCCGGGACCCGGTGAGGTGCGGATGCGCAACACGGCGATCGGCCTTAACTTTATCGATACTTACCATCGCAGCGGTCTTTACCCCATCGAATTGCCCAGCGGGCTTGGCGTCGAAGCGGCAGGGCTTGTCGAAGCAGTCGGAGAAGGGGTTGCGGAGTTTGCGATCGGCGACCGTGTTTGCACATTTGGCCCGGAACGCGGTGCCTATGCAACTGCACGCAACATCGCGGCTTCTTCGCTGCTCAAAACCCCGGATGATGTTTCGGATGATCTCGCCGCGGCAGCGCTATTGAAAGGGTGCACAGTTGAGTTTCTCGTGGAACGGTGCGCGCGCATCGAGGCGGGGGAGCATGTATTGGTGCATGCCGCCGCAGGCG
>Ga0222712_10003999_pt1 | contig 15694 bp, 17 predicted proteins | sample C33_657DmetaG_FD_165043 | JGI IMG/M metagenome (GOLD analysis project Ga0222712, IMG submission 165043) | Estuarine water microbial communities from San Francisco Bay, California, United States - C33_657D | ecosystem: Environmental > Aquatic > Marine > Unclassified | place: USA: California... | reverse complement strand
ATTCTTACATCACCAAATGGAACTCAATATCGTCTTATTGTTGATAACTCTGGTACTCTCAGTACTGTTGCTGTTTAATAAATAAAAATATAAGGAGAAAGCAATGAGCATAAGGAACAGAGAACTATCTCAATTTGGTTCTTTTATATACATTGATGACGCCACAAAGACCGTTGGAATTGCAACGACTGCGACTCCTTATGTTGGAATTGGAACCATAGATGCAACTCATAAATTAACGGTTGTTGGTGATGCAAACATATCTGGGTCCATAAATGCATCATCATTTTTCTTAAATGGAAATTCTTTAGTAAATGCAGAGATTCAGACCTGGGATATTAGTGGGTCCAATATCTATAGGTTAAATGGAAATGTTGGAATAGGGCTATCCACACCAACATCTAAATTACAAGTTTCTGCGAATGTAAGTGCTTCTAGATTTATATCTACAGTTTCTACAGGCACAGCTCCATTCACAGTTGGTTCACAAACTCTTGTTACAAACTTAAATGCTGACTTCTTAAGAGGAAAGGCTGCACCTACAGGAGATTTGGTTGGTACAGTAGATACCCAAACACTTACAAATAAAACACTTACATTACCTACTTTTAGTGGAAGTGGAGTAGTTTTTAATGGGGCATCTTCGGGTGTTACTACAGTAAGAGCAACATCTGATGCAGCAGGAACTATTATTATTCCATCTGTTACTGGAATTGCAACATTTGTCACATCTAATAGTGCTGGTATTGTTACCACTGGCATGATTGCTGATCTTACAATCACCAATAATAATGTTGCTGTTGGTGCTGCAATTTCATATAGTAAATTGAATCTTTCAAATGGTATTGTAAATGCCGATATTGCATCTGGAGCAGCAATTGCAATATCAAAACTTGCATCATCAACAATTTCTGGCATTTCTCTAGGAAGTAATCTAAACGCACTTTCTTTTGGTTCGTATTTAACAGCGGCAGGTTCTTATAACGGTTCAACAGCAAGAACAGTTTCTGTTGCAGCAACTTCTGTAAACACAGCAAATACTGTTGTTGCTCGTAACTCTTCAGGAGACTTTACTGCAGGTTCTATTGATTGCTCAAACTTAACTGCATCTTTTAATGTTTCTGGAAATGCACTCAGAATTAATAATTCAACTGTAATTGATAGTAATTCAAATATAGTTAATGTTTCAAATGCAAATCTAAGTGGTGTTGCTACATGTTCAGATTTAAATGCAACGACCACTGTAAAAATTAATGGAACAACAGTCATTAATAGTGGCAGAAATTTAATTAACGTTGACGCTGGAAGTTTTAGTGGAATTGTAACTGCTTCAGATTTCAATTCAACTTCTGATATTAATCTAAAAGAAAATATTCAAACTGTAGATAATGCATTAGATGTTATCAATAGTTTACGTGGAGTTAAATTTGATTGGAAAGAAAATAACAAACCTTCATATGGTGTTATTGCTCAAGAGATTGAAAAGATTCTACCAGAACTTGTATCAGATACTGATGTCAAGACAGTAAATTATAATGGTATTATTGGAATCTTGATTGAAGCTGTAAAAGAACTTTCATCTCAGATTGAAGAACTTAAAAAATAGTAATATAAATATTTTTAGTAAAATCCAAGTGAAACCGCGAAGATGGCAATTCAAATAGGTACTATTAATGTAATTGATAATTCTAGAAATGTCAGTGCCGGAGTAATCACAGGAACTACATTACGTGATACTGACGGCAATTTACGTGCTATTCCAGAAAACGCAAAGGCAGCAGGATATGCTTTAACCGTTGGCGATATTGGAAAATATATTGATAGCACCGCAGGAGGAATTACTATCAATACTGGTGTTTTTAGTGCAGGAGATGCAGTATCAATTTATAATAATTCTGGAACTGCTACTACAGTTACGCCAAGTAATGGAGTTTTATTAAGACTTGCTGGTACGGCTACGACCGGTCCACGTTATATTGCCCAAAGAGGATTAATTACTGTTTTATGCGTAACTTCAAATGAATTTGTTTCCATAGGAGCAGGATTAACATAATGTCAATACTACAATTATTATTTGCTCCCGCAGGTGTTACAAAAAGTGTAACTGGGGGAACTATTACTACTTCAGGTGGTAAAACAATTCACACTTTTACCGGAACTGGACCTTTAGTTGTTACTGGTGGCCCTATCACTAGCGTAGATTATCTTGTTGTAGCTGGTGGTGGCGGTGGTGGTGGTGCGCTTGCAGGTAGTGCATATGCTTTTTATAGTTCTTCTGACGGTGGCGGCGGTGGTGGCGGCGGCGCTAGAACAGGAACATTTGAATTGGCAAATGGAAATTATACAGTAACTGTCGGTGGTGGTGGTGCTCAAGGTTCGACTGGAGGAAGCCCAAACACTTGGTCAGGAACCGATTCTGTTCTTAGTACAATAACTTCCACTGGTGGTGGTGGAGGAGGAGGGGGAAGAGAAGATGAATTTCCACCAATAACACCTAATGTTGGAGGTAATGGAAATCCTGGTGGATCTGGAGGAGGCGGTGGTGGGTGCTTGAGGAATTCCCCTACAACACCAGCAACAGCATCTTCGGGTGGAATATCTAGTCCAGCAACAACACCTGCACAAGGCACAGGTGGAGGTGCTGGAGTTCTGGTAACTTATTTCCCACTTTTGCCTCCAACTACACCTGCTAATGGTCCGGGACGTAGAGCAACAGGTGGTGCTGGTGGTGGCCTTAGTTTAAATAGTGCCATCAGTGGAACTCCAGTCATATATTCTGCTCCAGGTGCTGCTGGTTCTATTCCAGGCCTTCCCGCTTCTGGTTCTCCAACTTTAACAGCTAATCGGGGAACTGGTGGAGGTGGAGGAGCAACACCTATTGTTGGACCAAGAAACGCCGGACTAAAATCTGGACAAGCAGGATCTCCTGGAGTTGTAATTATTTCATACCCAACATTCTAGTAATAAAAATGGCACATTTTGCAGAGTTAGATGAAAATAACACAGTAATCCGTGTTCTTGCTGTAAACAATGAAGATATTAATGACCCAATTAATCAATATTCCAGAGAAACTGAGGAGATAGGAATTAATTTTCTTAAAAGATTGTTTGGTGAGAATACAAAGTGGGTTCAAACTTCAATTACTAATACATTTAGAGTTCGCTATGCTGGGATTGGATTCAAATATGATGAAAACCATAATGTGTTTCTACTACCAAAACCATTTGATTCTTGGATTTTAGATGAAAATACTTATGATTGGATTTCTCCCGTTCCAAGACCAGATGATGAAAACGATTACAAATGGAATGAAGAACTTCAAACTTGGGAGTTATTAATAAGAGAATTGTAATTTGACTTTTCAAAAAAACAAATATATAATAGTACTGAATATTTAATGCAAAAGAAAATGGCATTTCAAAGTATATGGTATTGGACTGATTTGAATGCAAAAATTATCGATACGATCGAAGAAGAACTTAAATTGAATCTTGATAATGAACTAGAAGATTCAAGAGTCGGTGAAGGTGATTTTGGAACGGTAGACAGAGATAAAAGAAATGCAAGAAATGCATGGATTCCAACAAGTCATTGGATTGGTGGATTTCTTTGGCATTATGTTCAGAGAGCAAATCGCGAAAACTTTTTATATGATTTGACAAACATTGATGGAGAATCCCTTCAATATACTGTGTATGGTGAGGGTCAATATTATGGTTGGCATAACGATGCGGGACTTTCTTCTCACTATAAACCAATTTCTGGAGGAAATCGTGGTCACGGCGGAGATATTCTTCAGGATTTTGTGAACGAAAATTGCGAGAAGGTCAGAAAACTTTCTTTTAGTCTTCTTCTATCTGACCCAGATAATTATGAGGGAGGAAATTTGCAAATACTTGATGAAGCTGGAAGATCTTATTTTGCCCCAAGACAAAGGGGTGCAATTGTTCTTTTTGATTCTAGGTCTCAACATAGAGTTCAAAAAGTAACTAAAGGAGTAAGGAAAAGTATTGTTGGATGGGTAGTAGGCCCTCGCTGGAAATGATTGGAGAAATTAATTATGTTCAATTCATTCAATAAAAAAGAAGAAGTAATAAATTTAGATCATCCTGATAAATTGCCTGGATGTTCTAAACAAATGATAGAAAGCAGACCAGTGATGGAATTGGATATTCCTACTGGATGTTATGTTTCTATAGATCCTCCTTGCGAACCAGGTGCTTTAGGTGCAAGAGAATTTTTTCAAAAATATGGATATATGATTATTCGTGGAATTTGGGATCCAGAAGAATTTCAAGAAGATATGAATGATTTGCCAAAGGAAAGAGGACAATATTCTTATCGAGGGAAAATTGATAAATTTGTAATTAATCCTGAAATTCAAGTGCAAAATTCATTATCAAGATACAATCATCCAAAATATAAGTATGCACATTCTCAAATTAGAATGATACTTGAAGATATCTTAGGAGAAAAGTTATACAATACTTATTATTTTGATAGATTCTATTTTGTAAACCAAAGACTTTTTAGGCACACTGATAGAAATTCATGTGAAATTTCTTTGACATATCAAATTAATACAAATTCAAAAGAACCTTGGGGAATTTGTTTTCAAACTCCCGATGGGGAAGAGAAATATGTAAATTTAAATAATGGAGATGCTGTTTTATACAAAGGTTGTGACATAGAACATTGGAGAGAACCATTAAAATCAAGATATAATCTTGTCGAAAGATTAATTCGAAAAGTAAAAAAAATTGAAGATGACACTTTCCATCATCAAATCTTTTTTCATTATGTCTTGGCAAATGGGCCTCGCTCTCATTTTGCTGGAGATATTTCTTGTCTATAATAAATAGACCAATAAGTCAAAAAATTTGCATTATATAAAAATTTTATGACGTTTAAGTTAGCTGGAACAGTAATTATTGCTAATGATGACAGTATTAACGTAAGTGGTATTGTAACTGCTGCAAATTATACTGGAAAGGGTATGATTCCTGCCGCATCAGTATGTTATTTTTTCCAGGCAAATGCTCCTACAGGATTCACAAAATTAGTTGCAAATAATGATTATACTTTGAGGGTAGTTAATGGTACGGCTTCGTCTGGAGGATCTGCTAATTTTTCCGCAGTATTCCCCTCATCATCAACAACTCCCCTCACTGTAACTGCAACAATTGGAGGAGCAACACTTACTACTCCACAACTTGCATCACACACTCACCCTTCAGGTGCAGCTGCTGGACCACCAAACGTAATGTCTTTCAACCCATTTGGTGTTTATCGTACTGCAGTAAATACAGGTAACACCCCAGCCAGCGCCGCAAATTCTCACAGTCATCCCAGTGGAACTGCATCTGGAACATTAGATATGAGAGTTCAATATATTGATGTCATAGCTGCATCAAGGGACGCCTAAGATGGTATATAAGATATCTCCAACCACAGTTATTGATAGTTCGCAAAACGTATACAGTACGAGTTCTGTAGTAGCTACAAATTTTATTGGCAAAGGAACAATTCCCGTAAATTCAACTGTGGTGTTCAATCAAACAAACGCACCGACAGGATTCACAAAAGTTACAACATATAATGATTATGCACTTAGAATTGTATCTGGAACTGGTGGATTAACGGGTGGAAGTGTTAATTTTTCTACAGCATTTCCTTCATCATCAACGACTCCAATTTCAATAACAGGAACTGCATCAAATACCTTAACAACGGCTCAACTTCCAACTCACACTCACCCAGGCTCTGGTATTGCTGTCAGTGGTTCCACTCAGGGTGTTCTTGCAGGTTCTCAATTTATTGCAAGAGCAGCTACCCTTGCCGCAGGTGGCGGGGCAGCACACCCACACCCAGTTTCTGGATCTACATCGGCAGATTTTAGAGTTAAATATGTAGATGTAATTTTAGCAACAAGAGATGCTTAATCATGGCATATAAAATAACATCAACACAAATAATCAATAATGATCTTTCTTTTGCGGGAATTAGTACATTTACCACAACTGCTCAGTTTATAGGAAAGGGTTCTATTCCGGCGGGAACTGTAATGATTTTTCCTCAAGCAAATGCTCCTACAGGATTTACTAAATTAACCTCACATGACAATAAAGCACTTAGAGTTGTTTCTGGAACTGGTGGTGGAAGTGCAGGAACAAATTCATTTACTACAGTCCATTCGAACGTAACCATACCATTTTCTGGAACTTCTGGGTCATACACTCTTCTTGCTGCAGATATGGCCCCACACGCTCACCCAGCATCAGCTCTTCAAATTGTTCCCGGCAATACAGATAGAAACCCAAATTCACCGGGAAATGGCGTTTCCGTAGCTGGCGTTGGAATTCAACCTGCGGGAGGGAGCACTGGTCACACCCACCCAATAAGTTCTAGTTCTACTTTAGACTTGCGAGTTTTGTATGTGGATGCTATAATAGCGTCTAGAGATGCATAGGAAATTTTTTTAAATGAAAGTAAAATCTGGTAACTTTTGCCCTCTTATTCAAAAAGAGTGTATTGGTCTAGAATGTAATTGGATGGTTCATGTTAGAGGAATGAATCCAAATACAGGAGAAGAAGTAGATGAATGGGAGTGTGCGGTAAAATGGATTCCCACTCTTATTATTGAGGCTGCACAACAGTCTAGGCAAGCAGGTGCTGCTGTTGAATCATTTAGAAATGAAGTAGTAAAAGCAAATGAGGAAAACAAAGAACTTTATATTCAAGCAATGCTTCAGGGCGTTACAGTAAATCCAATTATTTCTCAACTACCAACAAATTCAAAACCATCAAAAAATATCCTTGAAGAAGGAAAAGATAATCAATAAAAGAATTAATCATGGCAAAAATTCATGATATAAGTGAACTCTTAGACTCTACAGATACAGAAGATAATGTAGAAAATGATTTAAATCCAACTAGAAATTTATTTTTTAGTAACTTAGACTTAAATCAACAACCAAGTTCAATACCAATATCTTCTTCTGTAGTTTTTAATGATACTTTAGATGAAAAAATTTGTAGTTTTTTAATCTCAGAAATTGAAGAGAATAAAGATACTTTTGGCACAGCATTAACTGGAAATTTTGATTCTCCAAACGATTATATGCTGAATAAAGTAAGAAAGTCTGAAGTATATTTTCTTCCACCAACTCACTGGGTTACTGGTATAGTTTGGAATTATGTTAAGTTGGCAAATGATGAAAATTGGCAGTATGATATTACTGCCATTCAATCTGTCCAAATTACAAAGTATAATGAGGGTGGGTTTTATAATTGGCATACTGACTTTTGCCCAGACAAATGCAGTCCAAATTATTACAGAAAACTGTCAATTACAATTCAATTGAATGACCCTTCAGAGTATGAGGGAGGTATACTTCAAATTTTTGATTATCAAAATAAAAGAATTGATATTGAAAAAAGAAAAGGATCTATTTGTGTATTTGAAGGTAGAACCTTGCATAGAGTTACAAAAATAAAGTCTGGTTCTAGATACTCACTTGTCGCATGGATTAATGGACCTCCACTAAAATGACCTTTAAAAAAAATAAGTATCTTATAGTTAGAAATTTTTTGGATAAAGAATTTCTTGACTTTATTCAGGATTACTTTTTCATTAGAGCAAAATCTGGTGTGGCAGATAGAAATGACACACAAGCTCCTGGTTCTTTTTCATTTTATGCTGACCCTCTAGTAGAAACTATCTTAGAACGTTCTTGTCAAGAACTATCAGAAAAAACAAAAATAGATTTGTTGCCGACTTATTCTTATACTAGAATATACAAGAAAGGAAATGAATTAAAAATTCATAGAGACAGACCATCATGTGAAGTTTCTGCAACTCTTTCTATTGGATTCGATGGAAAAGTAAATCCAATCTATTTCAGTTCAAAAGAAAACGATGATAATCCCACTAAGATCCTTTTAAATCCGGGTGACCTTTGTTTATATAAAGGATGTGAGTTGTGGCACTGGAGGCCTCCATTCAAAAATAAATGGTATCTTCAAGCATTTCTTCATTATGTTGATTCTAATGGAGAATACAGAGATTTTGTCTATGATAAAAGACCTTGCTTAGCAGTATCTAAGTAATAAATATACTTACACCATATAATTAACTATAAAAATGAGACTTACTATTGTTCCAATCGACAGTGTTGTTTGTAAAGATGGAGAATGTCTTCATGATATTGACTTAACATGGGTTCCTGAAGAAGTTCATGCAGTTCAATGGTATGATGATCATGGAGAAGTGGAGTACGTCGATCTTAAAAGAATAAATGAAGAAATCACTTCTTTAGGTTTATTTGAAAGAGCAGCGGAACTTTGGGATGCTAAGAAAAAACAAATTGAAGATGAAGCAATTCAAGCAGAATTAAATAGAGATTATTGGCAGGAACTTAGGTATATAAGATTTTTTAAATTAACAGAATGTGATTGGACACAACTTCCTGATAATAATTTAACCGAAGAACAAAAGGTTATTTGGCAAGGGTATAGACAAGAACTAAGAGATTTGCCAGATAATATCACAGACCCTAAAGCTTTGGTTTTAGATTCAAACCATCCAGATTGGCCAGTGCCTCCAGCATAATTATCAAGAGGGTATAAATAACCCTCTTTTTTATTATCATAAATACTTAAAAATCCTCCAGACAAATGGCAGTTGCTGAAATTACCAATATAGTCATAGAAAAGGGAACTGATTTTGAGGCAACTTTCAATCTTTTTGACCCCGACCAGTCTGCTTCAGTTTTGAGTGGATTATCAACAACTTATGCAAAAATTCGCAAATATCCCAATGCAACTGATGGTGAAGAGTTTTCAAAAACTATTACCGCAGGAACTGGAACTATTAAACTTACACTAACTGCAACACAAACTGCAAATTTAAAAGCAGGCAGAAACTACTTTGATGTTGTTCTTACTATAAACAATAAAAAAACAAAAGTCATTAAAGGAACAGCAATCGTAGAAGAGAGTGCATCTGTATGACTTATAAAGTTTCTGTTTCTTCTGGATATAACTATTCGGTCAAAAAAACAAAAACAGAAGATTATAAAGTAGGGCTTTCCAACGTTTACCAAATAGAACCCGTGCAATTAGATCAACTCACAGACGTAGAAATCAGTGGTAATAATGATAAGTATGTTCTGATGTATGATGCTACAACAGGGAAATGGAGAGACCGTAATCCCGATGAGGTTCTTTCTGCAGCGACAACAGAACCAAATCAACCAGGACTTCCAGCAGACTTTGAAAATCAATTGGATATTGATCTTGATGATCGTATTAATTTGGATGCAGGTGGTTTTTAATATTCTAAATACTATTATAATCAAATAGTAGTAAGAAGATGCCTGCACCAGTACTTCAATTTAAAAGAGGTAATGCAGGGGTAGCAGGAACCGTACCTGCACTCCGTCCAGGTGAACCAGCAATTTCGTTAAACAATTTTGATTTCTTTATTGGTATTGATACCTCTGTAGCAAATAACAAATTCTTCGGTTCCCACCGTTACTGGGGAAGAGAAGATGGAACTAATTCACTGAATCTAAAGTTAGTTGATAAGAATGGAACTAACTACGTTGCCATCAAAGCACCAAATACTCTTGGTGGAAATGTAACTTATGTTCTTCCAGGAACCCAAGGTGGTGCAGATACCGTACTCAAGAATGACGGGAACGGAAATCTTTCTTGGGGAACTGGTATTGATTTTGCAGGTATCAATACTTTTACGAATGCTACAGATAATATTCTAGGCAATCCAAATACTGGTGCTGTTCAAATTGATGGTGGTCTTGGAGTTAATAAGAACGTAACTGTTGGTGCAGGACTTTCTGTTGCAGGCGAATCATATTTTATTGGAACTGCTACCTTCTATGGTGGCCAAATTAATCTTGGTGATAGTGATGGAGATAATATTAGTGTTGCTGGTGAGTTTGTATCTAATCTTGTTCCAAATGCAACCAACACCTATGATTTGGGTCTCACTGGAAAGAGATGGAGAAATGGATTCTATAGTGGAAATGTTGATATTACTGGAAACTTAACTGTTGATGGAACTGCCACAATCGGTGGTGGTACTACAGTTATCCTTTATGGCCAAGATGTTTTTATTAAAAACAAAGATATTATTCTTGGATACACCACCAGTGTAACAAATGGCGATGCTTCAACTGATGATACTGCGAATCATGCTGGTGTTGCAATTGCATCAACAGTAGGAACTCCACTTGCTTCATTCTCTGCTTCTGGAATCAATACACTTCCAGATACTTATAAGCAATTGATGTGGTTCAAGCAAGGAACGCTTGGATTTGGTACTGATGCATTTGCCTTCAACTATGGTGTTGCAATCGGAACCACCAACATGGCGAATGGGGTCCGCCTTGCTGTTGGTTCTGGTATCACGATGTCTGATACCTCAATTAGTGCAACTAACTTCTTTGGCACATTAACTGGCAGCGTAGTAGGTAATGCATCATCTGCAGATCAAGTTAAAACAGTAACTGCAAGTAATACTGCTGCAAACTATTATGTAACATTTGTTGATAGTCATAATGGTTCTGCAACAAATGAGAATGTTTATACTGACGATGGTATATACTACAATCCAGGTTCTAATAAACTCACTACACAGCACGCAGAATTTACTGGTAATGTTCTAGTAAGCGGAATTACAACTCTTGCAGGAAATGTAACCTTAGGCGATTCTGGTAGCGACATTATCACTGTTGTAGGAGTTACTACATTTACAACGTCTAATGTTTATATTGACAATCAACTTTATGTTGGTGGACTACAAATCACTGGCGGTGCTTCTATTACCGGCGAAGATATTACTGCAAGACATTTAAATCTTTCTGGTATTGCAACAGTAGCTGGACTGATTGATGGGAATGGTGGGGCTGATATTTTCGGACATACTGAACTTGACGATGTAAATGTTTCAGGCGCAACTACAGTCACATCACTGAATGCAACTGGAAATGTAACTCTAGGAGATACTTCAGGAGACACAATTACTGTCAAGGGAACTGCAACCTTTGAACAACCAATTGTTGGTACAATTGGAACTGCAACCAGAGCAACAACTGTTGATACTACAGGAACTTCAACAAACGCAGATTACTTTGTAACCTTTGTTGATACCCTTGCTGGACAAACTAGCGAAACTCTAAGAGTTGGAGCTGGTTTATCTATTAATCCTTCTAATGGTGATGTAAAGACTACTGGTAAACTAAGTGTTGGTGATCCTGCTGCTTTAACTTCATATATTAAAGCGGGCGGTGGATCTGATGCGATGTATCTCTATGGAAATGGAGATGTTGCATTCCAACAAAAAGTTATTGTTGGTGGTCTTAGAAGTTCTTCCAACTCAAACAATACACTCATTCTAAGTGATCTTGATGCAACTTTTGCAAGAAATGTAAATATTGTTGGAGTAACAACAACTGCACAACTCACGATTGGAACTGGTGTTGCTGCTACTCAATTCTCATCTGCAGTTGGATCAGGAACTTCAACATCCTCTGTTCCAACTTCATCTGCTGTTATTGATTATGTTGGTTCTCAAGTCGGTGCAATTGATCTTACTCTTGGATTAAATGCAGATGCTGGTGGCCCAAGCACTGTTAATACTTCACAAACACTCACGATTAGTGGAACTGCAAATGAAGTAGAGACATCAGTATCTGGTCAAACTGTTACGGTTGGTCTTCCTGATGCAGTCGTCGTCGGAACTTCTTTAAGTGCCCCAACAGTTAGAGCAAATATTATTCAATCGCAAAATACTGGTGCAACTGCAATTACTATTACTGCAAATGATGTTCAAATTGCAGATGACCTGACTGTTGGTGGTAACCTCTACGTTAATGGTAACACAACTCAAGTCAATACAACCTCTATGACAGTAGAGGACAGAACTGTTGAACTTGGTGTTGTTGATGGTTCGGCTCCTTCTTCTGCTACTACTTGGGACCTTGGAGTTCTCTTCAACTACTACACAGATGCTGCTAAGAAATCTGCAGTTATTTGGGAGCATGGAGATAGCAGATTTAAGTTTGCAAGTGTTCTTGCTTCTGATACTAATGGAACCAACGCAAATACTCCACAACTTACTGTTACTACCTTTGCTCCTATTGAAGTTGGCGAACTCTGGATTAATAACTCTTGTACTGGTGGTTCTGCACAAGTGATTGCATGTTCTGGAAGTGAACTGCAACTTCAAAATATCACGGTTGACGCAGGTACTTTCTGATAGTAAATCATAAGTTCTAAATAAGAGGAGTTTATCTCCTCTTTTTTTATGTCTGAAGATGATTTAAAAGCAGTTCTTGCAAAATATCAACAAAAAGCATTTGAATTATTCAATCAAAATATTGTATTAGAAACTCAAGTAGAAAAATTAAATGCAACTGCAAATGCTTTGAGTTCTGAACTTGAAAAGTTACGGAAACCAAAAAGAGGAACAAAGGTGGATGAAGACTTTCAATAAATAATAAAAACTCTTATATAAGAGTTTCTAAGGTTCTTACCATCGATGAGGTTGAATGAATACCAATCCGATCATTCGTGTAAAGAGATCTCTTGTTCAGGGAAAAGTACCAACTGTTGAGCAGTTGGGTCTTGGAGAGATAGCTATTAATCATTATGATGCAAAGGTATTCATTCGACAAGATACTCTTGGTGTAGGAATTGGTACTACAGTAGTTCAAATTGGCATTCAAGGAATTCAGGGAACCGTTGGGGCGCAGGGTAGTGATGGTTCACAAGGAATTCAAGGAATTCAAGGAATTCAAGGAACTACTGGTTTTGGTTCTCAAGGTACACAAGGTACACAAGGAACTACAGGAACTCAAGGTTTAGATGGTTCACAAGGCACTACTGGTTCTCAAGGTACACAAGGTACACAAGGTACACAAGGTACACAAGGTACACAAGGAACTACAGGAACTCAAGGTTTAGATGGTTCTCAAGGCACTACTGGTTCTCAAGGTATTCAAGGAACTACAGGAACTCAAGGTTTAGATGGTTCTCAAGGCACTACTGGTTCTCAAGGTATTCAAGGAACTACAGGAACTCAAGGTTTAGATGGTTCTCAAGGTACACAAGGTATTTTGGGAGTGCAAGGTTCAGATGGACTCTCTGGCAGCCAAGGGACTCAAGGAATTCAAGGCACTACAGGAACTCAAGGCATCGGTGGAGCACAAGGAACAGTAGGGTCTCAAGGTACACAAGGTACTCAAGGAATTACCGGTCCAGTAGCAGGGTCTGCATATCAAGTTGTTTATAAAGACGGTTCAAATGTAGCGACTGGTTCTACAAATCTTACTTTTAATGGAACAGAATTAGTTACTTATGATTTAACAGTACTTCGCAATACAGACATCAACGGCAATTTAAATGTTGATGGAAATATTACCATTGGTGGTACAGCAGCACAACTTAATGCTCAACAACTGACGATATCTGACCCCGACATTGTTCTAGGTATTGGAACTTCATTCTCACCATCTGATTATACTGCAAGTCACGGTGGTATTGCTATTGCATCAACTGAAGGTACGCCACTGGTAAGTCTTGCAATTGCTGGAGAAACCAATCCAGACACATATAAGAAAATTATGTGGTTTAGGGGAGGTGATATTGGTGCAGGTATCACCGATGCTTGGTTATTTAATTATGGTGTTGGTATTGGAAGTACTCAAGTCCCCAATGGTGTAAGACTTGCCGTAGGAGCTATTCAAGTTAGAGATAATAAACTTGATGTTTCTGGAGATATTGATTTTAGTGGAACTTTCTACCAAAATGGAAGTCCATTTGTAGCATCAAGATGGACTGCTGGAACTGGTGATGATATTTATCGTCTTAATGGTAATGTTGGAGTGGGAACCACAAATCCAAAAACAACACTTGAGATTAATGGTGTTCTTGGATTCAGCACCTCTGATAATGGTGGATATGCTGCTAACAATATAAGAATTGGTGATAGCACTACAGGTGCTAATTTAACTTCTTCTGGTATCAATAATAATTTTATAGGTGTTGGTGCTGGAAAAAACACTACAGACGGAGGTTATAATAACTTCTTTGGCATTCTAGCTGGGGGTAATAACACCACTGGAAGTTATAATAACTTCTTAGGTTTTTATGCAGGACTTGGAAATACCACTGGAAGTTATAATAACATCATTGGTAATTATGCAGGGCGTTACTCAACAGCAGGAATTAACAATAATATTATAGGTCGTAATGCAGGTTACAATAACAGTGGTGGCACTAATAACTTATTCGGAAGTGAGGTAGGTTACAATAATAGTGGTGACAATAATAACTTCTTAGGTTATCAAGCAGGTTACAATAACAGTGGTGCCTACAATAACTTCTTAGGGCAGTCGGCAGGTTACAATAACAGTGGTGCCCATAATAACTTCTTCGGTAGTAGTGCAGGAACTTATAACACCACTGGAAGTTATAATAACTTCTTTGGATATCAGGCAGGACGTAGTAACACCTCCGGAAATACGAATAACTTCTTTGGATATTCTGCAGGATATTCTAATACCATTGGTTATAATAATAACTTCTTTGGTTATCAAGCAGGTCAAAGTAATACTGAGGGAATATTAAACAACTTTATCGGTAGTGGTGCTGGGGCTGCTAACACTACTGGAACAGCTAATAATTTCTTCGGTAGTGGTGCAGGATTCCAAAACACTATCGGTGGTAATAACGTTTTCTTAGGGCAAGATTCTGGATATCTTAATACCACAGGAAGTAATAATACTTCATTGGGTATTAGCGCACAATATAATAATACTGTTGGTAGTTACAACTTATATCTTGGTGGGTGGAGTGGCATTTCTACCACAAGATCCAGAAGAGTTATTATTGGTGTTGGTACTGGCGGTCAATACTTTGATGCACCAGACACTACCAAAGACACTCAGTTTGCTGTTGGTACTAGAACCTCAAGTGCTGCATCAGAATATTGGTTAGTCGGTAACGAGAACTTTAATGTTGGTATCGGAACCACAAATCCAGGAGCAAAATTAAATGTAGTAGATAATAGTTTTTCTGATGCATTAAGAATTACTCAAACTGGTTCTGGTAATGCTCTTGTAGTTGAAGATAGTGCAAATCCTGATGCAACTCCATTTGTTGTTGGGGCTGCTGGTTCTGTCGGCATAGGAACAACAAATCCAATCACACCTCTACATATTTCTGATGGTAATGGTGCGGTTAGTTCTGCACTATACACTTCTGATTATCTCACAATTAGTGCTCAAAATACAGCACCAGGATTTAATATTATTTCAGCAGGTTCTGCTTCAGGTAATAGAGGTGTATTCAAAGCAACAAGAGCAAGAGGAACTTTGAGTTCTCCTACTGTCCCTCTTGTTAATGATGATACTTTTTCATTATTGGGAACGATTTATGATGGTTCCACTGGTCGTGCAACTGCTGCCGTCAATATGGAAGTTGATGGTGATGTTGGAGTTGGAACAGCACCACAAAGAATTACTTTCTGGACAGGAACTGGTTCAAGTAGATTAGAAAGAGTTCGTATAACTTCAAGTGGTAATGTCGGCATAGGAACCACAAATCCAACACAAAAACTTCACGTTGGAGGAAATCTAAGACTTACTGGTGGTCTCTATGATTCCAATA
>Ga0222712_10003998_pt1 | contig 15695 bp, 10 predicted proteins | sample C33_657DmetaG_FD_165043 | JGI IMG/M metagenome (GOLD analysis project Ga0222712, IMG submission 165043) | Estuarine water microbial communities from San Francisco Bay, California, United States - C33_657D | ecosystem: Environmental > Aquatic > Marine > Unclassified | place: USA: California... | reverse complement strand
CAAGACTCAGTGGAAGGGCGAGGTGAAGGTCATTTACCAAAGTGTTGCAGGGTTGCATCAGGCCTTGGATCAGGCCGGCGGCCATCACTTCGGCGACTGGTACTTCACTGGCGATTACCCCACTCCTGGAGGTTACGCGACGGTCAACCGGGCCTTCATGAATTTCTACGAAAGGCGCGAGGGCCGGGCCTACGACACCTTGCTGTAACGCTCTGAGCCCCACCATGGCCTCCTGGTCCATCACCCCTGCTGATTTGGGCTGGAGCGCCGAGTTGGAGGCGGCCTTTGCGCCACACGCTGCCGCCGGCCTCTGCGCTGCGCGACTGCTTCGCGACCACAAGGCGGCCTTCACCTGCATGGCCTTTGACGGCGATGGCTTTCATGAGCGGGAAGCCGTCCTGAGCGGACGCATGCGTCATCAATCGCGGCAACGGGCCCTTGCGCCTGCCGTCGGAGACTGGGTGGCGGTGGACTTGCGACCGCAGCCCTGCGTCATTCACGCCAGTCTGCCTCGCCGCAACACCCTGCGCCGCCAGCACAGCGGCCCGGCGATGCGCCAGCAAATCCTGGTGGCCAATGTGGATTGCGTTGCCGTGGTGACCGACGCGGAGGTGGATTACAACCCCCGCCGCCTGGAACGCTTCCTGGCCATGATCCAGAGTTGTGAGGCCAAGCCCCTCATCGTGCTCAATAAAACCGATCTTTGCACGGCAACGAGGCTCAAGGCGGTACTCAGGGAGCTTGGCAAAATGCTGCCCGCCGCTGACATTCTCCAGACCAATGCAAGGCGTGGCAGCGGCATTGGCCTGTTGCGTCGGCGGCTCTTGGTTGGGCAAACGCTGGCCTTCATCGGAAGCAGCGGCGTGGGCAAATCCACACTCATCAACCGCCTCATTGGTGAACGATGGCAGGACACGGAGGAGGTTAATCCCAAGACCGGCCGTGGCCGCCACACCACCACCTACCGCGAACTGATTCTCCTGAAGCGCGGCGGCATGGTCGTGGACAATCCCGGCATCAAGGAGGTGGAGGCTGTGGCCGATGCGCAGGCTCCAGCCAGCTCCCTGCCCCCAGGCGCCTCCCCTTCCCTCCGAGCTCGCCCTCGGGCGCCAGGCCGCCCCAAAAACCTGCGACTGCGCAACCTTCAGGATCGGCGCGAGCAGGAGTCCCAACTGCACCCCAACCGCAGGCTCTCACCGGCATCTGAGGCGCAGAATCCATTGCAAAGCCCCACACCCTGAGCCAAACAAACCCCACCATGACTCGTCAGGAAAATCTCGAAACTTTTTTTCGCAACGGCCGCAGCGTCATCCTGCCGATTGACCACGGCTGCGCCATTCCCGTCCCAGGCCTCGCCAACCCTTTTGAACTCATCGAGAGGGTCAATCCCTATGTGGACGGCTATGTGATGAACCTCGGTCTGGCCATGCGCGCCAGTGACAATCTGGCCGGCAAGGGCATCTGCCTGCGCACTGATGTCTACAACACCCGCGACAGCGGCGAGGGCGCAGGCACCATCAATGTCTTTGGCATTGAGGAGGCCGAAATGGCTGGAGCCCACGCAGTGATGAACATGCTGTACCCAGGCGGGGCCAATGAGCGCATCAATTTTCAGGAAGTCGCTGACTTGATCCGGGGCAGTTTTGAACTTGATGTGCCCACCATCATCGAAGCCCTGCCCGTGGGCCTGGGACAGACCGCGCACTACACTCTGGACAAGGTTCAATTTGCCGCCCGCCTCGCTGCGGAGATGGGTGCAGATGTGGTCAAGGTCCCCTACCCGATTGACGCCAAGCCCGGTGACTTCGCCAAGGTGACTCAGAGCTGCTTCATCCCAGTGATCATTTTGGGAGGCGCTGCCCTCAACGACGACGCAGCCCTGCTGAAGATGACTGAAGACGCCATGGAAGCTGGAGCCGCTGGCATAGCCATCGGGCGCAATGTCTGGCAGCACCCCAACCCCGCCGCCATTGCCCGCAGCCTCAATGCCGTTGTTCATCAGGAACTCTCTGCCCTGGAGGCCCTAGCCCTTCTCAAGGAGCCTCTGGACTAAGGTCTGGCAAGATCCACTGCCTCTCCTGCGTTGCCACTCTGTGGCTCCACTTTCTGGTTCCCTCGTCAGCCCCACCCGCAGGCAGTTTGTGCTCGGCGGTGCCGGGAGCCTCGGGGCTGCCGCACTTAGCCAGTTGCTTGCCCAAGATCAAACGGGGAGCGCTGCCAGCCTGCATCATCGCCCGCGGGCGCGCAGCATCATCTATCTGCACATGATCGGGGCGCCCTCACACCTCGATCTTTTCGATGAGAAACCCCAACTCAAACGCTGGCATGGCAAGTCCTGCCCCGAGGAATGGCTCAAGGGAAGGCGCTTTGCCTTCATTGGCGGCGACCTGAAACTGGCCGCCTCAGCCTTTCGATTCGCGCGCCACGGCCGCAGCGGCCATCAACTCAGTGAACTGCTACCGCACCTTGCGACCGTTGCCGATGAGCTTTGCGTGCTCAAAGGCATGCACACCCAGGAGATCAACCATGCCCCCGCGCAGATGTTTCTGCACACCGGCTTTGGCCAGGGCGGCCGCCCCAGTTTCGGTTCATGGCTGGCCTACGGCCTGGGACAAGCCAATCGCGACCTGCCCAATTACATGGTCCTGCTCTCCGGTCCGCCAGGCGGTGCAGGCACTGCACTCTGGAGCACCGGCTTTCTGCCGAGTCACCATCAAGGGGTGACCCTGCGCTCTGATGGCGATCCCGTGCTCTACCTCGGCAATCCCCAGGGTGAGACCCGAGCGATGCGGCGCGAAGTCCTCAACAGCACGGCTGCCTTGAATGCGAGGCGCTTCGAGGCCTTGGCCGACCCCGAAATCCGCACCCGCATCGAACAATACGAAATGGCCTTTCGCATGCAGGCCAGCGTGCCTGAACTCATGGATCTGCGCAGCGAATCCGCGCAGACCATGGCCATGTACGGGGCCGTGCCAGGCAAGCCAAGCTTTGCCAACAATTGCCTGCTGGCACGGCGCTTGGTCGAGCGCGGCGTGCGCATGGTCCAACTCTTTGACAGCGACTGGGATCATCATGGCAACCTCAACAACCGACTGCGCGCCAAAGCCGCTGATGTTGATCAAGGCTGCGCCGCCCTGATCGCCGACCTCAAGCAACGCGGACTTCTCGACGACACCCTGGTGGTCTGGGGCAGCGAGTTTGGGCGCACGCCACTGCAGCAGGGCATTGATGCCGACGGCCGCAGCAGCGCAGCCGGGCGCGATCATCACAAGGACGCCTTCACTCTTTGGTTGGCTGGTGGCGGCGTCAAGGCGGGCATTAGCCACGGGGCAAGCGATGAGCTTGGCTTCAGCGTTGCTCACGGAGCCGTGCATGTGCACGATCTCAACGCCACCCTGCTGCACCTGCTGGGCATCAATCATGAACGGCTGACCTTCCGCCACCAGGGCCGCGACTTCCGCCTTACCGACATTCACGGCAATGTCGTGTCCCCCATCCTCAGCTAGGAGGCGGCGTTTACTTTGAACCCGGCAAGACCCCGACCCAGACAAAATCAAGGTCGTCCACTGCCGACACCCCGCGCTGCGTGTCGGCACGGAACAGGAATCTTGCCGTGATGGCCAAGGGCGCGGCGTCAGCGCTCCAAGCCTCCAACACCACAGGACCTCCACCTGCCGGAGCGTTCACCGCTGCCTGCAACACCACGGACACCTCACCACCCTTCTCAGGGATGGGCACCTCGGCGGCAAAGACTCCCCGTGGTAACTGCGCCGCGCGCAACTTCAGTGGCGCCTTGAATCCCGAGGGCCGTTTGACCGTGACTTTCAGAGTCTGAGTCTTTCCCGGCTCAATCATCAACGGGCTTCCTGAGGCAAGAGTCATCTCAACCTCCGGCTCCGGCTTGATGACCTCAAGGGCGTAGGCATTGCCAAGCGTTGGCAAACGCCGCATGACCTCAGCCACGCGCACCCGATGCAGCCCATCGGCAGCCGCCGTGAACAGCAGCACCGGGTCACTGTTCTGCTCGCTCAAATCATCCGCACTGCCCAGGCTCTTGCCATCAGGCCCTTCCACACTCAGCGAAAAATCCGCCGCCACTCCGAGGCGCTTGGCGTAAACCGAGGCACGCAGGGCATCGCCCTTTTTCAGAGTCAGCGCAAAGACATCCACATCGCCGGCACGATCGACCAATCCGCCCATCACCCCAGGCTCCATCACCTGAGCCTTGGCCACCTCGTCATTGGGCTCCTGCTCAAGCTGAGCCGGCTTGTCAGAGGCCAGAACCTCGATCGGCCAGAGGCTCTCTGGGAGCAGAAGTTTGCGCACCCTGCCGTTGCCAACCCACTGAGTCGGCTTGACTGGCTGCGGCTTGCCCTCCTGACCGATGCCCTGCAATCGCACCTGGCCCTTGCCATCCAGGCTCACCGCCGCGGGATGCGCTGCCCAGACTACCTTGCCCAGGCCCACCTTGAGCCGATACACCAGCGTGGAACCGCCAGTGAAGCGCACATCGGCGGCTGGAGGATGCGCAAAGCCAGCCACCTCGATGAGATGCCGGCCTGAGGCCTTGGCCTTGAAGCGAGTGGCAGGGTCGAGATTGCGACTGTCACTGGCGGTATGCACGCGCTGACCGTCCGGTCCGAGCACATGCAGCAAGGCATCCACGGAGCTGCCCAAGCCATAGGCCTCCAATGCCAAGGCCATCTCCTGACCCGCGGCCAGCTCAACGGCAAAATGATCCACATCCCCAGCGCGCTGCAAGGCCGCATTGACCAGCACCGAGGACTTGGTCAGGGCTTGCGCCTGAGCCGCTGAATCATTGGGCTCGACCTCAAGCACCTCAGGCCAGTGATCCACCGCAAAGAGCTTGGGCGCTGAGGCGCCCTGCGCATTGCAAGCCATCACCCAATACAGTCCCGCCGGGGTGTCGGCGGCAACACTCACCTCCCATTCCTTCGGCTTGCCATGCCAAAACACGATGCCGGGGTGCGAGGCCTGAAGACGATCACCCTCCTTGAGACTCCCGCTGACCGTCAGCGCGGAGCGTAGCCCAGCCTTGGCACCAGCCGGGTACAAGGAATCAAGCTTGGGCGCCTGAGCCAATGCGGACGACGCCGCAGCCCACGAGGCCAGCAAGCCGACAAACCACGCAGAGGCCCTCACGCAAAGAGCTCTCGGATGGGGCGACCGCCGCTGACCAACTGCACCGGACGACCCGTGTTGGTGTGCAACACCTGATGGGGGTCAATCCCCATCTTGGTGTAGAGCGACACCGCAAAGTCTTCGGGGCTGTGGATGTTTTCCGAGGCGTAGTATCCCTTGGGGTCGGTGGCACCGACAATCTGTCCACCAGGGATTCCCGCACCGGCCACCAACACGCTCATGGCGCCAGGCCAGTGATCGCGACCGCCATCCTTGTTGACCTTTGGCGTGCGTCCAAACTCGCCAAGACAGACCACCAGGGTGTTGTCGAGCATTCCCTGCTGATGCAAATCCACGATCAGACCATTGAGCCCCTGATCGAGCTTGGCCGCCTTGCCATCGCGGAAGTTTTTAAACAGCGTGCGGTGATCATCCCAACCGCCCCAATACACAACCTGGAAGGACACGCCAACCTGCGCCAAGCGTCTCGCCAAGAGCAGGCGCTGGCCAAAGTCATGCATGCCGTAAAGCTTGCGCAGTGCCTCGGGCTCACGCGACAGATCAAAGGCCGCCTGCGCCTTGGGCGAATGCACCAGGTCCATGGCTTGCGCATAAAATTGATCGAAGCCAACCGTCGGGTCCTCGGCGAGCTTGTCCTTCACGCGCTGCATGCGGTCGAGCGAGGCGCGAAGGGCGGCTCGCGTATTGGCGCGACCCTCGCTGATCTCGGGTGCAATGGCCACATCGCGCACGCGGAAGGAGCTGCTGCTGGGATCGCCGCCGACCAGGAATGGCGCATGCTGCGCACCGAGGAAATTCGGCCCACCTGAGCGCGAGACCGAACCCAAACTCATGTAGGCTGGCAACCCGCCGCGAATGCCGCGGCTCTGAGAAACCATTGAGCCCAGTGAGGGATGGAAACTGACGAAGGCACCGCAGCCCACCGGTACCGGCGTCGGGGCCCCGGTCATCATGTAATGATTGCCCCCACCATGGTTGGGGTCCTTGTGGCAAATCGAGCGGATGACGGTGAACTTGTCGAAACTCTTGGCCAACAGCGGCATGGACTCGCTGAAATGCACCCCGGGAACCGATGTGGGGATGGACTTGAACTCGCCTCGGATGTCCACCGGAGCATCGGGCTTGGGGTCAAAGGTCTCGTAGTGCGAGGGACCGCCGTCGAGCCAGACCAGAATGCAGTTCACCTGGTTGGGACTGGCAAGTCCGCGAGCCGCCGCCGCTTGGGCACGCAGAGCCAACAGATCAGGCAGCGCCAATCCGCCCAGGGCGGTAAAACCAACCTGCAGAAAGTCGCGTCTGGCAACTCCGGCACAATTGCGATGAAGGGGGGACATCGCCCTTACATACGCCCTTGGGGCTTCCCCTCTTTCCCGCGGGGGCAAGGTCTCCAAAAAGACCTCAGAATCAGGTCTCTGCATGCCAAGCCCTCTGGCTTGCTGAGCCGGACTCCCGCCGATTCGGGCTAAAGCATTGCAAAGCGGACCTTTTGGCGGCAAACAAGAAGTGCTCCCTGCACTGACCATGCCCCGCATCCCTGAAGAAACGCTGCAGCAAATCCTGGCCGCCACGGACATCGTGGAATTGATCGGCCGCACGGTGAAGCTGCGTCGTGCCGGAGGCAACTGGCTGGGTCTGTGTCCCTTCCACAACGAAAAGACGCCATCCTTCAATGTGCGTCCAAGCACGGCCTCATTTCGCTGCTTTGGTTGTGGCGCCAGCGGCAATGCCTTTGGTTTTTTGATGAACCACGACGGTCTGAGCTTCATGGAAGCCGTGGAGCGGCTGGCTCAAGCGGCCAACATCCGCATCGAGCGCGAGGTTTGGGATGCCAACGCCGAGCAGGAGGCAAAGCAAAAAAGTGCACTGATTCGGGTGCATCAGCAGATTAGCCAATGGTATCATCAACTCCTGATGAAGAGCCCGCTGGCCCAGGCTGCGCGAGACTATCTCAAGGGCCGCGGCATTGATCAAGGCATTGCCCGCAATTGGCAACTCGGCTATGCCCCACCCAGCGGGCCGTTGCTGCAACAATGGGCCAATGCCAACGAGGTCTCGAGGGCTTTGCTGATTGAGGCGGGGATTCTGGCCCAGTCTCCGGAGCGCGGCGACACCTACCCGCGCTTCCGCGATCGGCTCATGTTCCCCATCCGCAACGACCAGGGCGAGGTCATTGCCTTCAGCGGCCGCCTCCTGCAGTCCGATGCCAAGGCCGCAAAATACCTCAACTCGCCAGAAACCCCAATCTTCAGCAAGAGCCGTGTTCTGTTTGGGTTTGACCGCGCGCGGCGATCCATTTCCAAGACGGGCCAGGCCATCATCTGTGAGGGGCAGATTGACACCCTGATGCTGCATGAGGCCGGCTTTACCCAGGCTGTCGCCGGCCAGGGCACAGCGTTCACCGAGTTTCACGCCCGTGCCCTCAAGCGCCAAGCCGATGAGGTGGTGCTGTGTTACGACAGTGACAATGCCGGCATCAAGGCCGCGGAAAAGGCCTTTCGCATTCTTGCCCCAGCGGGACTGCTCATCAAAATGCTGGCCCTCCCTTCAGGCGAGGACCCCGACTCTCTGATCCGCAAACAGGGCCGCGAGGCCTTCGCCGAGCTCTTGGCGAAGGCTGAGGATTTTCTCGATTACCAAACCCAACAGGCAGCAAAGGCTGATGCTCTTGGCGACATGCGACAGCGCGTTCGCTTTGCCGGACAGTTGGCGGAAAACATCGCGGTGGTGGACAGTGCCGTGGCCCGGGCCACCGCAATTCAACGCGCCGCCCTGCGCCTTTCCCTGCCTGAGGACAGCCTCGCCAACCTTGTCAAGCAGGCGCGCAAGAGCCCAACGCGCAGGGCAGAGCCTGCCCAAAGCACTGGCAATGAGGCCGAACTTCAGAAGCAGGCCCAGGCCATGGTGCAGCAAGCCCATCCTCAGGTGCGCATTCTCGCCAGTCTGGCGCTTGGCGACGCCGAAGTGCTCGATTGGCTGCGTCAGCAATCTCTGAAGCCCCTGCTTGAGTTGCCTGGCACCGAGATCCTCGCCCCGCTCTGGCAAAGCCGTTTTGACGCCACGCAGCCCGCCGCTCTGCAGGGCTTTCTCATGCAATTGCCGCAGGTCGAGCAAGTCGCCCTCAATCACATCATGCACCTGCCGCAGCCCCCCAGTGGCCTCGAGGGTGCCATGCACGCCCTGAGCGACCTCGAAATCTTCCGCCTCAAAACCCTGCTAACAGGGTTGCAGACACAACTGCGCCAACCACGCCTCGACGCTCAAACCAGCAACGAGCTGCAACGAGAGGTCATGGGACTGCACCAGGAGATCACGCGACTGCAGAATCAGCTCATCGCAAGGCAAGCTCATCCCTGAATCATGAAGCAATCCCCACCCCTTCAGCCTCCAGACGCCGCGGAGTGTCGCGCGGCGTGTGAACACATTGAGGGCCTGCAAAGGGCCATCGGCGCTGTGTTGTTGGGCAAGCAGGAGCAAGTCCAACTCGCCCTGACCTGCCTGCTCGCCGACGGACACCTTTTGCTGGAGGATCAGCCCGGCGTTGGCAAAACGCTGCTCTCACAGGCTTTGGCGCGCAGTCTTGGGCTGCAGCACAAGCGGGTCCAGTTCACCAGCGATCTGCTGCCCGCGGACATTCTCGGCGGCAGCATTCTCGCCGGAGAGACTCGACAATGGCAGTTCCAGCCCGGCCCGGTATTTACGCAGGTTCTCCTCGCCGATGAGATCAATCGCGCCACGCCCAAGACACAATCGGCGCTGCTTGAGGCCATGGAGGAACGCCGCGTGACCTGCGATGGCCAAGGCCATGAGCTCCCCACTCCGTTCTTTGTCATCGCCACACAAAACCCCTCCAGTCAAATTGGAACCTTTGCGCTGCCTGAGTCCCAGCTCGACCGCTTTCTGATGCGCCTCTCGCTGGGGCCGCCACAGCGAGAAGCCGAACGAGAGATGCTGCGGGGTGAGGACAGGCGCCAAGTCCTCAACTCAATGCCTGCGGTCCTGCAGCCCACCGCTCTCGCGCAACTGCAACAACTCGCCAAGAGGGTGCATGTTTCTGATGGTCTCTTGGATTATCTGCAGGATCTGCTTGCGGCCAGCCGCGAACAGAACCTGCACGGGCTGTCACCCCGAGCTGGCCTCGCGCTGCTGGCCGCCTCGCGTGCCTGGGCACTGGGCCAGGGCCGCACCAGCGTCTTGCCCGAAGACATTCAGGCTGTCGCTCCTTCGGTCATGGCCCATCGTCTGGCAGGCGATCGGCGCGCTGCCCAAGCCCTCATCGCAAGTGTGCCTGTGATTTGATCCAATGACCCTGACTGCAGCGCGCGTCTCTCTCCGCCCCAACCTGCATAGCCTTTGCCTGCTGGGCTTGCTTGGGGCGATGCTCTTTGTTGGCGGCGTGCAGGACAACAGCGCTGCCTATCTTTTGGCCTTCCTCACCGCCATGCTCGCGCTGCTCAGTGCCCTGCGTGCACGCGAGAACCTGCGAGGCCTGCAACTTGCAGCCAGCGCGCTTGGAGGCAGGGCCGCCCAACTCCACCTTCGCGCCAGCACCCAAAGCGGGGCGCACGGCATTGAGCTTTGCAACCCCAGGGACCCAACGGCGGGCTGGATCTTTCTCGACCACATCGAGGCCGCGACGCAACAAAGCCTGCCATGGGGCACCTTGGGCGCGGGACGCCATCTCTTGATTCGCAGCCATTACCCCCTTGGACTCTTCACTGCCCAATGCCACCTTCGCCTGCCGATCGAAGCCACCCAGTTGCCGCCAGCTGCCGGAGGACTTGCACTGCCTGAGCCCGAAGGCAACGAGCAGCAGGAGGAGCAAGGCCGACACGGAGCCAGCTCTCAAAGCAACAGTGGCGATGATTTCGCAGGCCTCCGGCCCTGGCAAAGCGGGGAGTCACCGCGACGCATTTTCTGGCGAGCACATGCTCGCGGGCGCCCCTTGCTGGTCAAGCAATGGCAGCAACCCTCATCGCCGTTGGTGGTCCTGCATTGGAATCATCTGCCGGGATCGGCCCAGCAGCGGGTGGCCCAATTGTTGCAATGGATCGGGCAATTGCGCCAGCGCCAGTGGCGTTGGAGACTGGAGCTTCCAGATCAGACCCTTGGCCCTGATGAAGGCGCTCACTTTGAGGGCCAGTGCCGACTTGCGATGGGGCGGCTGCTTGAGCAATCCAACGGCACTGAGGACAAGCCGCAGCGCAGGCAGATTCTACCCACCGGCCATGAATATCAAAGCCGTTTGCCCCGCGGCCCTCTGGCCCTGCTTTGCGGGGTGCTGCTGGCCTGCGGCCTTCTGTTGCAGGAAATTCTGCCTCTTGCCACCACGGCATTGTTCGCCCTGTGCTGTTGCTGGCGCCTGTTGGGACCGCAACCCACACCGCCGACCTCCCTTCGACGGCGGCTGGTGCATTGGCCCAGCCTGCTGACACTGATCGTGGGAGCAGGCGTCCTGCAGTGGAGCACAGGCAAGTTGCTGAGTCTGGAATCTGGCATCGCCATTCTCATGGTCCTGCTGGGAAGCAAATTGCTGGAGTCTCGCAGCGCGCACGACTTTCAAGTTTTGGCCATGGTCGGATGGTTTCTCTGTCTTTGCGGTCTGCTCTCCAATCAAACCCTGACGCGCAGCCTTTGCATCCTGAGTTTTTTCACACTCATCGCCGCATGCATGAACCGCTTTCGGCGCCACGCTCCAGGTGCGTGGCAACCCCTGCGCACCACGGCAATCCTCATCGCTCAGGCGATGGTCCTGGCAGGTCTGGTTTACTTTGCCTTTCCGCGCGGCAGCCTTGCCTTCCTGAGCCGAATGGGCGTTGAGCGGCGCACGATCAGCGGCATCAACGAGGAGCTCAAGCCCGGAAGCATTTCCGAGTTGGTGCAGAGCCACGAAGTCGCCTTCCGAAGCGAATTCCCAACACTGGACGAGCCCCCACCAGCGGAATCGCGATACTGGCGTTGTGTTGTCCTCTGGCACTGCGAGGATGGCCTGAGCTGGCAGCGACGCCCACCGACTCTGACCAGTGCGGCACAGAGCGAAGTCCGCCGCCCCCCGCAAGCGTCCTCGACCGTGACGCAAACCATTCAACTACTGCCCACGGGCCAGGGTTGGCTACCCTCCATGGATCGTCCCCTTGCAGGACAAATCAACCAACGGCCACTGCCCCTGAGTCCAGACGACTGCCTCAGAGCCATGGGGCCGGTGGAGACCGTCTTCAATTATCAAACCACCTCCCTGACCTCGCAGCGCTTCAGTGCGATCTCTGCCGAAGAGCGGCTGGCGGCGCTTCAACTGCCACCCCAGATCTCCGCGCAAACCCGCCAGCTCGCGGCGAGTTGGCGCCGCGATCAGGAGCCCCCGCAGCAGTGGATCAGCCGCGCCATCGCGCACCTCCAAAGCAAGGGATTCACCTACAGCCTCGACCCGGGGCTCTATGATTCCAAGCGCGCCCTGGATGAATTCCTTTTCGAGAGGCGGAAGGGATTCTGCGAGCACTACGCCGCGAGCTTTGCCACGCTAATGCGGGCGACGGGAATCCCGGCGCGGGTGGTCATTGGTTACATGGGCGGCGAGTGGTCGCAGCGCGGGGGCTACATGATTGTGCGCCAAAGCGACGCCCATTCCTGGGTCGAGGTCTGGCTTGCGGAGGTGGGTTGGGTTCGTGTGGATCCGACCATTGCGCTGGTGCCTGGCCGCATGACTCAGGATCTCCAAAGCCTGCTGGCCCAAAGCGACGACGCCTGGCTCAACCTCGGTGACCGCCTCTGGCAGCAGCATTTCCAACAGGCGAGGCTGTGGTGGGATCAACTCGAATACAATTGGTACAGCCGCGTGATCAGCTTTGATGAGGAAGCTCAATATGGGTGGTTACGCTCCCTGGGGCTTGAGCGCTGGCAGGGCTGGGGAGCGCTCGCCCTCGCCGCCGCCTTGGTCACAGCTTTGTTGCTGCCATTGCTGTGGCTGTGGCGGCGGCCCGCAATTGCCACGGATCCTCTGGCCGCTGCATGGCTGAACTTTTGCGACCGCCTTGCCAGTCAGGGCCTACCCCCCAGAGGCATCAGCGAGGCGGCAGGCAGTTACGCCAGGCGCCTCGCCCAAATCTCTGATCAGCCAAGCATGCGCGCCTTGTGCGCCGTGATCGAGGAATACAGCGCCCTTCGCTATGGCCATGCAGGCAGCCCGCTGCTGCGCCGCGCATGGATGGCCAAAGTCAGACGCTGGCCAAAGTCTTTGCCCCACGCCTGAGTGCCCCTGAAAACCACCAAGCTTCTGCAAAGGCTTTCTCCCTGCCAGCGTAACCATCCCCATGTCACGCCGCCGTTTTCTCCGCACCAGCCTTCAGGGTTGCGCCGCCGCCCTGCTCACCGCAATGCCCACCACTGCCCTCAAGGCTGCCCCGGCAAGAAAGCTGCGCAAGGCCATCATGGGCGGCACCTTGGGCATCAAGGGCACGCTCCTTGAAAAGTACAAGGCCGCTGCCGCCGCGGGCTATGAAGGTGTGGAACCTTCCGGAGGCGCCAATCAACAGGAGATTCTCGACGCCCTCGGCGCCTCGGGGCTGAAGGCCGCCAGCGTTTGCTGCCACACCCACTGGAAACAAACCCTCACTCACCCCGACGAAAAAACAAGGCAAACCGGGGTGGAGGGCGTGCTGCAAACCCTGCGTGATGCCAAGGCCTACGGCGCCGATTCCATCCTCGTGGTTCCCGGAGTCTGCAACGAGGAGACCCCCTACCACTTGGCCTGGGAACGCAGCGTCGCCTCGGTGAAACAGTGCGTGCCTCTGGCTCGCGAGCTCGGGGTGCGCATCAGCATCGAGAATGTCTGGAACAATTTCATCCTCAGTCCGCTTGAGGCCGTGCGCTACCTCGACGCCATCGGTGACCCAATCGTAGGCTGGCACTTCGACATTGGCAATGTGCTGCGCTACGGCTGGCCGGAGCATTGGATTCCCGTGCTGGGCAAGCGCATCAACCGCATTCATGTCAAGGAATACAGCACCAAGAAGATGCGCGAGGAAGGTGTCTGGAAGGGCTTTGATTGCGACCTGACTCAGGGCGACAACAACTGGCCTGCCATCATGAAGGCCTTGGACGACATCGGCTACGAAGGCTGGGCAATCAGCGAGCAACGCGGCGGCATCAATCCTGGTGGCTTGAAAATGCTCACCGAGCGCATGGACAGCATCTTTGCCTCATGAGGTCCGCCCCACCTCTGGGGCATACTCAGGACTGGTCTGCGGCCGCGCTGCTGCAGGCCGCCTCGATAAACAGACTCCAGGTGCGACGACCGCGCCAGACCTTGTGGGAGAGCTTCACGGCAACATCCCAAGGCGGTGCAGGCAGTTGTTCCAGCGGAGCTGAGAACCAGCAGGCATCCATCTGCGCCCCATGTTGGCGCAGCTTGAACATCAAGTGCTTGCCGCCAACCACCCGCCCAGGCAACTGCGGTTCGACGCCGCGCAGGCGCAGGACAGGCTCAGGGTTGCCCATTCCAAAGGGCTCCAGCAGGCGGTATTGATCCAGAAAAGCAGGCTTCAAATCCGCCAACTCAACATCGCCATCCAACAGCATCAAAGGCGCCAACGGCTCCTCCCCCAATGCCTGGCGCGCCGCCTGCACAAAAGCCCGACGGAAGGCATCGAGCTGATCCCTGTGCAGCGAAAAACCAGCTGCCATGGCGTGGCCTCCGCCGCCAGTGAGATGGTCGCGACAAAGTGCCATTGCCTCTACCAGTGAAAAGCCCTCCACGCTGCGACCACTTCCCTTGCCGACCCCCTGGGCGTCGAAGGCGAAAAGGATGCATGGCCGATTGAAGGCACGGCAAAGCCTGGAGGCAACAATCCCGATGACGCCGGGATGCCAATCCGGCGATCCCAACACCAATGCCTGTTGAGAGGCCCAATCGGGATTGGACTGCAACTGTGCCATCGCGTCCTGATGCACGCTGGACTCAACGCTTTGCCGCTCCCGATTGCAGGCTTCCAGTTCGTCGGCCAATGCCCTGGCTTTTTGGGGATCCTCGCAGAGCAACAACTGAAGCGAGGTCATTGCCTGGTCCAAACGACCACTGGCGTTGATGCGCGGCCCAAGCCGGTAGCTGATCTGAGAGGCCTGCAAGCCACCCTCGGGCTTAACGCCGGCAACCTCCATCAGGGCACACAGCCCCTGACGCCTCGTTTGGGCAAGGATCTCGAGTCCGCGACGAACCAACACCCGGTTTTCACCGCGCAATGGCACCATGTCGGCAACCGTCCCCATGGCCACCAAATCCAAGCAGGACTTCAGGTCAAACTCAGGCAAGGGGCGCGTTTTGAGAAGGGCATGAGCCACCTTGAAAACCAGGCCCACGGTACACAGATCGCGATGAGTTTCGCCCAGCTTGGGATTGACCAGCGCAGCTGCGGCAGGAATGCCAAGAGGCGACAGTTCGTGATGGTCAATGATGACGCAATCCACGCCCTGCTCAGCCAGCCAAGCCACCTCAGCAACCGAGGTGGTGCCACAATCCATCACCACCAGGACGGATGGGCGCCCGGACTCCGCAAAGAACCGTTCCAAACCGGCCCGACTCAGGCCATACCCCTCATCGAGACGAGAAGGCACAAACCACCTCGGCTGGCAGCCATAGGCCTGCAGCACCTGTCCCATCACTGCCTGCGAGGTCACGCCATCCACATCGTAGTCGCCGTACAACCCAACGCCCTGTCCCTTGTCAATCGCCTCGAGAAGCCGCCGCACCGCAGCGTCCATGCCGGGCAGCGCCAAAGGGTCCGCCAAAGTGGCCAAGCGCGGATTGAGAAACCCCTCCCACTCGGCAGGAGCCAGCCCGCGCTGGGTGAGCAACTCGACCGCCAGACCACAAAGGCCCTGGTGGTCAGGCACCCGTCCCAACGCCGCGTTTTCCCGCAGCACCCATCGAGGTCGAGAAGTGGCAGGAACCATTGGGGAGTCAGGCATGAAAAGAATCCGACAGCACTCAAACAACGCCACTCGAAACCTGAGTGGATGCGGCGAAGAATGCCAACGGACGGGCTTGTATGCCGCAGCACGCTGCACTAGTCAATCAGCGTATCCCAACCCCGCAAATGTCCACACCCAACACCGCAGACTCGCACCTCTCATCGGGGCGATTGTGGTTGGCCGCGCTTGGGCTGAGCCTCATGCTGGCCGGCCTGGTGTTTGTTGGCGTGCTCTACACCGCTTGGCAGAGGGCTGAGGAGACCAGACGCTGGCCGGGCGCAGCCTGTGTGGTGCTCTCCTCGAGCCTTGAGATCAAACGGCCCACCCCAAACTCCAACCTCTCCTACCTGCCCAAGGTGCGCTTTGAGTTCAATCACCAGGGCAAAACCTGGGTGGGCCAACGCATCCGCCGGGTGGACATCCCCAGCCAGCACCGCGATGTGGCGCAGGCCAAGCTCAACCCCTACCCGGTGGGCAGTCGGCACACCTGCTTCATCAACCCAGCAGCTCCCCAGCAGGCCATTCTGCGCCATGACAGCAGGGCTCCCCTCTACTCCATCTGGTTTCCCTGC
>Ga0222712_10003995_pt1 | contig 15707 bp, 14 predicted proteins | sample C33_657DmetaG_FD_165043 | JGI IMG/M metagenome (GOLD analysis project Ga0222712, IMG submission 165043) | Estuarine water microbial communities from San Francisco Bay, California, United States - C33_657D | ecosystem: Environmental > Aquatic > Marine > Unclassified | place: USA: California... | reverse complement strand
CTTGGGGTATTTGCCTGTTGTTAGCGCCCGAGGCTGATGCCATGGCAGGATCATCACTGATGTTGGATTCAGGTCGCCGTCGTGGCTTACCTTAATTAAAAATTAAACAATTACCATAAGGAATAACTATGCCAGTAGCTCATATCAATATTTTGCAGGGACATTCTAAAGAGACCTTGAAAAATGTTATTCGTGATGTTTCTCAAGTGATCGTTGATGTTTTATCTGCGCCGAAAGATCGTCTGGAAGTTTGGGTCACTGAAATTGATCCTGATCTTTGGGGCATAGAGGGCCAGCCAGCCAGTGAGGTTTTGAAAGTCAAACCGCGTGGCCAAGTTGAAATGCCCTATGTGGAAATGGTTTTGATGGAAGGCCGCTCTCCTGAGCAACATCATCAGGTGATTGAAGGTGTGACTAATGCCTTAGCTAAGCACTTAGGAACTGATAAAAATCGTATCCGTGTTCATATTGCCAATTGCAAACCTGATAATTGGGGGATTGGTGGCGTTGCTGCAGCCATATTGCGTAAAGCCGAGATAGAGGCCAGAGCCAAAGCCCAATAGTAGTAGATAATAAAAATAAGAAAACTTAATTAATCTTCTTGGGGAGGGTATGACATGAACGATGACTCAGTCGTAATTGTGTCGGCTGCAAGAACACCTATGGGTAGTTTTATGGGTAGTTTGTCTTCATTGACAGCAACGGAGCTTGGGGCTGCTGCTATTGCAGGAGCTATCAAAAAAAATAATATCGATGTATCCGTAGTTGACGAAGTTATTATGGGTAATTGCTTAATGGCTGGTCTTGGCCAAGCGCCTGCTCGACAAGCTACTTTAAATGCGGGTTTACCTTACAGTTGTGGAGCAACAACATTGACAAAGATGTGTGGCTCAGCCATGAAATCTGTGATGTTGGCCTATGACATTATTCGGTCTGGAAGTGCCGATGTGATTGTTGCGGGTGGTATGGAGTCAATGTCTAATGCCCCACATCTTTTACTTAAAACACGCAAGGGTTATCGGTTAGGTGCCCAGGTTCTTCATGATCATATGCTCTTAGATGGGTTAGAGGATGCTTATGAGAAAGGTCGACTCATGGGTAGTTTTGCCGAAGATTGTGTCTCTGAGTATGGGTTTACTCGCGACCAGCAAGATGATTATGCAGTAACGTCTTATCAAAGAGCTAAACAAGCCAACGAAGACGGATCTTTTGCTTGGGAAATTACACCGGTTAAAGTGATTTCAAAATCGGGATCAGTTGTGATTGATAAGGATGAGGGCCCTTATTCATTAAATATTGAAAAGGCTAAAAACTTAAAACCGGCATTTAAAAAAGATGGAACTGTCACCGCTCATAATTCAAGCCCCATTTCTGACGGCGCTGCAGCTTTGATTTTAATGAAGTATTCAAGGGCTAAAAAATTAGGTTTGACGCCGATTGCAAAAGTATTAGGGCATACAACGTATGCGCAAGAGCCCAGTAAGTTTGCAACGGCACCTTCAAAAGCCATTCGAAAGCTGTTAGATAAACTATCGTATAAATCAACAGATATTGATTTATACGAGGTAAATGAAGCTTTTGCTGCCGTTACTATGGGCGTTATGAGGGATCATAACATTCCCCATGAAAAAATTAATATTCATGGGGGCGCGTGCGCTTTAGGTCATCCAGTTGGGGCATCTGGGGCTAGGGTAATTGTTACCCTATTAGGGGCTTTACGTAAAAAAGATTTAAAGACGGGGATTGCTTGCTTATGTTTGGGCGGCGGTGAAGCAACAGCGATTGCCGTTGAAATATGCTGATTCAATACCATTGCTAAGTAGGCCATGATTAATAAAAACTTTGATCCATTCGAAATATCATCCTCCTTGCAAGAAGGACTGATTTTTTTGGGTAACCAAAGAATGCTTTTGGTAGATGTTGCTAGGATGGGTTTTTTGCGACAAGAGTTAGTGGCTACCTTGGGGATGGATCGAGCTAAAAATGTTTTACTAAGAATGGGCTATTCATCGGGCGTCAGAGATTATGAGTGGATGAAAAAAATTCTTCCAGAGTCAGATGCTCAAGAGTTGATGCGCTTAGGTCCGGAGTTACATAATGTTCGTGGCGGAGCTCACCACGCTTTACAAGATTTAAAATTAAATGTAAAAGAGGGTATTTTTTACTTGGAGGGGATTTGGGAGAATTCTTATGAAGTTGATATTCATAAAGAATTATTTGGAATTCACTCGGAGCACGTATGTTGGGAGGCTGTGGGTTATGCAACGGGTTTTTGCACAGCTTTGATGGGAAAACCAATCTATTTTAGAGAGGTCTTCTGTCGAGGAAAGGGAGATTCCTCTTGTCGAATAGTTGGTAAGCCGGTAGATGAGTGGGGTGATATTGAAGATGAGCTTTCCTTCTTCAGAGCCGATTCCGTCATTGAAGAAATTTTGGATTTGCAAAGCAATCTAACAAAATTACGTGAGACAGTTAAGGGCCCATATTTATCGGCTGATATCGTTGGCAACTCAGAAGAGTTGATGAATTCAGTTGGCTTATTAGATCAGGTAAGCAATACAAGTATCACGGTATTGCTTCTTGGTGAAACTGGCGTGGGGAAGGAATGTTTTGCCAACTATCTACATCAAAAGGGTTCTCATAGTTCCGGCCAATTTATAGCTGTTAATTGCGGAGCAATTCCAGATGAACTTATTGAGGCAGAACTTTTTGGCGTTGAAAAAGGCGCATTCACGGGTGCTAATACAACGAGAATTGGGCGCTTTGAAAGGGCTGTTGGTGGGACATTATTTTTAGATGAGGTTGGAGAATTATCTTTATCTGCGCAAACAAAGTTGTTGAGAGTTTTGCAAGACGGAATGTTTGAGCGATTGGGTGGTTCAAAAACTTTACGCACAGATGCAAGAATTGTTGCTGCAACCAATGTGGATTTAGCTAAAGCAGTTGAAACAGGTAAATTTAGAAAAGATTTATTTTATAGACTCAATTTATATCCAATAGAGATACCCCCTTTAAGAAATCGCTTGGGGGATATTAAATTACTGGTTGAGCACTTTGTTCATGTGTTTGCAGTTAAGCATGCTAAGAAGATTGCTGGTATCAAATCAGATGTGATGGAACTGTTGACCAGTTATCCATGGCCTGGCAATGTCCGCGAATTGCAAAATATCATTGAGCGAGGTGTTATCTTGGCTTCATACAATGGGTATATTGAAGCTAAGCATTTATCCTTCTCCCCCATCTCTCCAAGTAAAGCAACTTCGGGCGATTTAGAGATTGCTACTAGGCTAGAACAAGAAATTCAAGAAGATTTTTCTACCTTGCTTGATCAGATGTTACAAAAAAAGACGAGTCTTGAGGATCTTCAAAATTCTTTAATTTTGTCTGCTGTGAATCGGGCGGGCGGCAATTTATCCGACGCCGCTAAGTTACTAGGTATGTCCAGATCACAAGTTTCTTACTCATTGAAAAAAGCTAAACACTTATCAAATTAAATATTTGAATTAATAAATTTTTAAACAAAAACTATAACTGCATATTTTTATTAATAAAATCCAACGCTGTATATTTTCCATAAAATATTCTTATATAAATCAGTTATTTACATTTTGGCACGTTCCTTGCTATATTAATTTAGAAGGGTAATTCAATTCTGCTGCGGTGCATGATTAATTATAGGAGTACTCAATGGATACGAGAGTCAAAAAAAAGGTTGATTTAAAAGAAAAATACCGTCTAATGACTAGAGACTTAGGTTGGGAATTAAGTTATGTTAAAGAGGATGACGTTTACGATCAGGCTAAATATGAAGGTATCAAGATTCATGACTGGGATAAATGGGAAGATCCATTCCGTTTGACAGTTGATGCTTATTGGAAATACCAAGCAGAAAAAGAACGCAAACTATATGCCATTATTGATGCTTTTGTTCAAAATAATGGGCATTTAACCGTCACCGATGCACGGTATATAAATGCATTGAAGTTATGGCTGAATGGCATTACTCCTATGGAGTATGGAGCTCATAAATCATTTTCTCGCACGGCAAGACAGTTCAAGGGTATTGGGGCATCGGTTGCTTGCCAAATGCAATCTATAGATGAGTTGCGACATGCCCAAACGCAAATCCATTCAATGGCCAATTACAACCGTTTTTATAACGGTATGGATGATTGGCATCATAAGTCTGATCATATGTGGTACTACCAAGTGCCAAAATCATTTTTCCAGGATGCTGAATCAGCAGGTCCGTTTGAGTTCATCACAGCGATCTCATTCTCATTTGAGTACGTATTAACAAATTTGCTGTTTGTACCATTTGTATCGGGCGCTGCATACAACGGTGACATGGCTGCGATGACATTTGGTTTCTCAGCTCAGTCTGATGAGGCCCGCCACATGACATTGGGTCTTGAGGTGATCAAATTTATGCTTGAACAAGACCCTGATAATGTGCCTATTGTTCAAGAGTGGATTGATAAATGGGCTTGGCGCGGCATACGATTATTGACATTGGTCGCTATGATGCAAGACTACATGTTGCCTAAGCGCGTGATGAGCTGGAAAGAAGCTTGGGAGATTTATTTTGAAGGTAACGGCATGGTCTTGTTCAATGACTTGGCTCGTTACGGTATCAAGGTACCAGAGTGTGTAGAACAAGTTCGTAAAGAAAAAAATCATATTTCACACCAAGCATGGTTGACATTTAACAGCGTTAATTTCTTAACCAACTTTCATACATGGATACCTAAAAAAGAAGAGTTAGATTGGCTGTCTTCTAAATATCCAGAAACATTTGATCAATACTATCGTCCGCGTTTTGAATATTTCCAAAAATTGGAAGACGAAGGCAAGCCATTTTTAAATAGAGCATTACCATTAACTTGCCAAGTTTGTTTAATTCCTGCTTTTTACACGGAGGTAGATAATCCTACCCAATTGGTTTACGAAGAAGGCACTTACATGGGCGAGAAGTTCCAGTTTTGCTCTGTGCATTGCCGAAAAATTTTCGACCGTGAGCCGGAAAAGTATGTTCAGGCTCTGGTGCCTGACCATCAAATCTTCCAGGGCAATTGTTTCCCAGAGGGAACCAATCCAACCGTTGAAGGTTTTAATCCAATCCAAGCAGTAGCTGATTTTTATGGATTAAAAACAGGAATAGAAAATGGGGGGTTTAAAGGTTCGGAAGATGAAGCTAACTTTGCTCGCTGGCGTGACCAGACAACCAAAAATTAAAGAGGTATTTTTTGAGCTCTTATCAACGATTAAAAATTAAAAAAACACCTGATGGGGTTGCAACAATTACGTTATCTAAGCCTGACCGTAGAAATGCGATGGATGAACTAATGCATGCTGAATTGCCGGTGGCATTCAATGCGCTATCTGAAATGGAAGAGGTGCGCGTGATTGTTTTGACAGGAGATCCAGAGGGGGAAGCTTTTTGTGCTGGAGGGGATTTGGAATGGGTTAATTCAGCGTCGAAGGATGGCGTTAAATTTTCTAAAATTCTTAGAGAAGGGGTTGCTGTATTAAAAGCAATTTCCTCTGCTCGTCAACCAGTAATTGCAATGATCAATGGACCTGCGATAGGTTTGGGTGCAACCATTGCATTGTTTTGTGATATTTCATATATGGCCAATGAAGCTTTGATAGCTGATCCTCACGTTAAGATTGGAGTGGCGGCCGGAGACGGAGGGTCAATTATTTGGCCCCTATTATTAGGGCATAACAAAGCCAAAGAATTTTTAATGACGGGTGATGCTTTAACTGGAGCTCAAGCTGAAGCAATAGGTTTGGTTAATCATGCAGTTCCCCCAGAAGAGTTAGAGGCAGTAACTTATAAGATGGCGCAACGTTTAGCAAGTGGCGCTCGTTTAGCAATTGAATTAACTAAGCGATCTGTCAATATGCATTTAGAGCGAACCATGGCAGGAATGTTAGAGGCATCTCTTGCATTAGAGGGTTTAACTTTTAATACAACAGATCACAATGAGGCAGTTAGGGCATTTTTTGCCAAAGAGAAACCTCAGTTTGGAAAGAAATAAGGTTTAATTATGACCGCTACCAATAGCAAAACAGTATCCGTGAGCATTGTAGAGGGTGTTATGACGATTTGTATGAGTCGTCCTGATGCAAGAAATTCTCTAAATAAAGAAATGATGTTGGCTCTGAGTGATGCATTTGATATTGCTGCAAAAAATGATCATGTCAGAGCAGTTAAGTTAACAGGTGAAGGCTCAGTTTTTTGTGCTGGCGGGGATCTCAAAGAGATTTTTCAAGAAAATACAAAGCCGATGGATATTAAAAATTTGTTAGATTTTTATATTCGCCCCATTATTTCTAAGATGCTCAATCTTAATAAACCTATCGTCACAGTTTTAAATGGGCCCGCAGCAGGAGCTGGTTTAGGTTTGGTGTTGGCATCAGATATGGTCGTTGCACATGAAAAATCATCTTTTATTACCGCATTTGGTCAAATTGGTGCAATGCCAGATTCTGGGGTGATGTATTTAATGGTGCAGAACATGGGATTGATGCAAGCAAAAAATGTGGTGATGAGAAGTCAAACTTTATCTGCTGAGCAAGCAAAAGATTTGGGTTTATATACCTATGTTGTAGCAGCTGATAAGTTAGAAGAGTTCAGTCATGAAATCTTGAAAGAACTTAGCTCAGGACCAACGGTGGCGATCGGATTTGCCAAACAGGCATTGCGGGATGCATCTAGGATATCTTTTGAGGCATATATGGATGCAGAATCATTGGCGATGGCAGTAATCAGCACTACTGACGATAAAAAAGAAGGGGTTTCTGCTTTTAAAGAAAAGCGCCGCCCACTTTTTAAAGGCCATTAAATCATGACCAAAACATGGGGATCTGGACTTTCAGCTAATCAATTAGATTCAAATCAATCATACATCACTGCAGCAAGAACAATAACAGAAACAGATTTGGTTAATTTTGTTAATGCTACTTGGTTAACTGAGGAAATATTTACTAATACGGCCGATCCCAAAGGTATCGCATTAAATGGTCGTGTCGTTCCTGGGGCACTGGTATATGCCTATGCAGAAGGGCTCAATATGCCTTTTTTAAGTGGGGTTGGCCTGGCATTTTTGAGCACCGAAATAATTGTGAAAAATCCTACTTATGTCGGAGATACGATTCATGTGGAATTTAAGGTAATTGAAAAAAGACTCACATCAAATCCCGAGAAAAGTATCGTTAAAACTGAGAATACTGTTTATAAGCAGGATGGTACCGTGGCCATGATTTATTCCCCAGTTAGATTATTAAAAACAGAAATATTAAAAGATTAAACAGATTGATATGACTTTAATAAAGAAAAAACTCTATATTGGGGGCCAATGGATTGATTCTGAATCAAATGCAACAATTGATGTATTTAATCCTGCATCAGGTAAAAAAATTGCAGAGATAGCTAATGGATCAAGGGTTGACGTAGAAAAAGCTGTACAAATTGCTCGCTCTGCATTTGTCGAATGGTCTAAAAAGGATGCAGTTATTAGGGCTCAATTTTTACGAAAAATAGCAGATGGCTTGCAGTCTCGTTCAGATGAGATTGTTGATCTTATTTCTTTGGATGTTGGCATGCCAAGAAAGATGGCAAAAATAATGCAATTGGGTTTGCCTATCAATATTCTGAACTACTATGCAGATTTAGTTGAAAAATATTCTTTTGAAGAATTGCATGGTGATGCAAGAGTGTTGAGTAAGCCTCTAGGTGTTGCTGCTTGTATCACACCATGGAATTATCCATTGTTTCAAATTGCTGCTAAGGTGGGCCCTGCCTTGGGAAGTGGTTGTACCGTGGTTTTGAAACCATCTGAAGCTGCTCCATTGGCCGCATTTGTTTTTGCTGAAATTATCGATTCAATAGATTTGCCTGCTGGAGTTTTTAATTTAATTACAGGAACAGGTGAAGAAGTTGGAGAGGTATTGGTAACATCTACCGATGTTGATGTTGTCTCATTTACAGGGTCAACTCAAGTTGGTAAGCGTATTAATCAGTTATGTGCCCCAACTTTGAAAAAAGTGACTTTAGAATTGGGCGGCAAGTCAGCCTCTGTTTTATTAAAAGATGCCGATTATGAAAAAGCCATTAAATCAACAGTCAGTTCATGTTTCTTAAATTCTGGCCAAACTTGTTTAGCTCAAACCAGATTGATTGTTCCGGAGGAAGATTATGAGCTTTGTGCAAAGCTGGCTGTCACTGCTGCTGAAAATTTTACTATTGGAGATCCTTTTGATGACTCCAGTAAATTAGGCCCTCTCGTTTCAAAAATTCAACAGTCAAGAGTTCGTTCATTGATTGATTCAGCGATTCATGAAGGGGCGGAATTATTAATTGGGGGCTCTCATCTGCCAATCAATCTAGATGGGGCAGGCTACTATGCCTTGCCTACCATATTGGGCAGAGTTAATCCTAATTCAGAAATTGCCCAACAAGAAGTGTTTGGTCCTGTACTGTCAATATTGACTTATAAAACAGAGCAAGAAGCACTTGATATTGCCAATAATTCACAGTATGGATTGTCAGGAGCTGTTTGGTCCCGTGACATTCAAAAGGCTCAGAAGTTTGCTGAAAAAATTGAAACAGGCCAAATACACATCAATGGAGGTAAATTTATTTTAGATGCGCCATTTGGGGGTTGGAAAAATTCAGGTAGGGGTCATGAATTAGGTCTGCATGGTATGCAGGAATATATGTCGTATAGAACATTATTGGGTTAGGAAATATAAATGGCACATTCATACACAGATCAAGATATAGCACAGTTAAAGCTAGGTCAAGGCGAAGCTTTATATGGTGACGGAGCGTTAGTTGTTTTGAAAGCTTTACTAGAGAGCGGTATTAGTTACTTTGGTGGTTACCCAGGGTCACCGACGGCCAATTTAATGGATGCAGTTGCTGATGCCTATGAGCCAGTTTTAAAAGATATGGGGGTTTATTTTGAAACCTCAAGTAGTGAAATGTCTGCAGGAGCATTGTTAACTACTTCAGTATTCGGAAAAGTGCGAGGCGCTGTGACTTGGAAGGTGCTTGGCAATGGTGTGGCAATGGATGTTGTTGACCACGTCTCTCAATTGGGCGTTAAAGATGGTGCCATGATAATCGTTGGTGAAGATTATGGTGTTTCCAGTACTACAGTCGTTCAGAGAACAATTACATGGGGTGTTAAATCTGGAATTATTGTAGTCGACCCTCGCGGTGATCAGCAATTGCTTCACAAGATGGTCAAAGAGTCGATGGATCTATCAAGAGATAGCCATTCAGTTGTGGCTTTATTATTGCGCCCTCAGCTATCCCATACCAATGCGGAGATTAAAGTTGGAGACAATATTATTCCAGAAATTAGTACCGTTAAGCCCCTTGAAGCTTTCAAAAAAGATTCAACATTGTTTCCGTTGCCGCCATATTCTCAACAACAAGAACTCGACCGTTATGAATTTCGCTTACCAACAGCAAGTCGATTAGTTGTTGAGCGAGGTTTAAATGAATATTTTGGAGGAAAAGAGGCTGAGGTTGGCATCATTACCCACGGCACAACATTCAATACCACTTGGAGAATTCTAGAAAGACTTGGATTTGTTGATGCCAACATGGAATTAGATTCAAGGATCGAAATATTACAGTTGAATGTTATTAACCCACTTAATGAAAATCAACTGTCGGAATTCATGAGATCTAAAGCCGCAGTTCTTTTGGTTGAAGAGGGTCAGCCAGAATTAATTGAAATGCAAATACGAGCTATATTGCAACGTCACCAAACAGATTTTGTTGATTTTTATGCTCACGATGTGATTCCAGGTGTTGGCGAGTTATTACCTGAAAGAGTTTTTGAGCCGATAGCTGAGTTTTTAAATAAATATATGCCAATCGAAACTAATCTTGGCAAAGTAGCTAAAGCTTATGTTGCGAGAGGTGATTTTGCAAAATCTTTATTTCCGGTCAAAGTGACGCCACGACCACCTACTTTTTGTACAGGCTGCCCAGAAAGACCAGTTTTTTCTCAAATGAAAATTAATGAAATGTTGACGGGAAAAGCAGACTGGCATGCTGGAGATGTTGGTTGCTATGGTATGGCTGGATTCCAACCTTTTCTGATGTCTGACTCAAATATAGGCATGGGGGCTGGATTAGCAGCTGGTGCAGGCATTACGGCTTTATCCAAACAGAAAAATGTTTCTGTGGTTGGCGATGGAACTCTCTGGCATAGCGCATTTAATGCTTCTGCTGCCAATGCTATCTATAACAAACAAGATTCAACATATATTGTTTTAGATAACAAATGGACGGCAATGACTGGCGCTCATGAAAATCCAAACGCTGGAAAACTCATGAATGGTGAAAATATGAATACCAATATGAGTATTAAAGATACGTTTTTTGCTATGGGTGTTAAGAAATTAGAAAAAGCCAATCCATATGATTTTAAAGAGTTTCAGAGAAAGCTTAAAAAAATACAAAGAGACTCAAAAATTCCACAGGTACGGGTTCTGATTTCAGAAGCAGAATGTCAATTACAAAAACAAAGAGGTGTCAGATTAATTAGACAAAAATTATTAGAGAGTCGCCAAAGAGTGGAGGTAGAGCGTTTCCATATCGATGATGAGGTTTGTGTAGGTGATCATGCTTGTATTCGATTTAACGGATGCCCATCTTTGACATTAAAAGATTCACCAAATGAATTGCGACCAAGTATGAATGCTTATGTTGATAACACTTGTGTTGGTTGTGGTGTTTGTGGTGAAGTGGCTCAGATGGCTAAGTTATGCCCATCATTTATTCGAGTTACAAAAATTGAAAACCCTTCTTTTATAGAAAAGTTGTGTCAGTGGTTCAAAAAGAAATTGGTTCCAACATTATGTTTAGATATTAAGGCTGTCGGATAATGAATAAAAAAAGATCATTAAGAGTTTTAATTGCAACTGTGGGTGGTCAGGGTGGCGGTGTTCTCAGTGATTGGTTGATACATGGTTTGCTAAATGCTAACTGGAATGCCGTCAGTATCGGTTTGTTAGGTTTATCTCAGCGTGCCGGCACAGTGACATACTATTGTGAAGCTTCATCTGATAAAGAAGAAAAAATAGTAACCTCCATGTTCGCTATGCCTGGTGATGTGAATCTTTTTATTGGTCAAGAATTATTAGAATTAGGTCGTCTTTTAAGTGCGGGATATGCATCCGATGATTGTGTGATTGTTGGTAACCTGGGTAGAACCTATACAACATTAGAAAAGATGCCGTCAGAAAATGGTGTTTATGACAGTTCAATCATTACTAATGCTGCTGAAAAGTTAAGCCCTAAAAATAATTATTTAGTCGATGCTCAGACTTTTGTAACGGCTCATCAGCTTCAGCATCTAACAAGTAACGCATTTTTACTAGGTTTGGTGGTGGCATCCCCAGTTATTGATCTACCCACAGATCCATTTATTAAAGCAATTAGGGACTCTGAGGTCAATGTTAATGGAAATATCAAAGCATTTGAGTTGGGTTATCAGATGTTTAAAGATGGAAAAATCCATCTCGGTGTCAATCAATTTAAAATTAAAGATGATTTACCATTCAGCAAATTAAAGGTCCCAAGCACCAATACAGATACATTATTTGAAAAGATTAAATCACGTTGCTCAAAGGAAGTTGTAGATTCAATTGAATTTGCTTGTCAAAGATTAGAGGATTATCAAGATAAAAAATACGTTCAGTCGTATTTGGGAATGATTGAAGATCTTAGGAATATAAATTCAGTTCGACCTGCAACTGTTGAAGCATTCGCTAAAAATGCTGCGTTATGGCTTTCTTATGAAGATATACCACGTGTTGGCCAATTAAAAACAAAACCAGATCGCTTTGCTAAAGTCTTTAAAGAGCATGGCATAGGCTCTCAGCATATAGTAAAAATTACTGATTATTTTGTACCGGATGTTGAGCAATTAGTAGGTATGCTTCCTCAGCCTATCGCAAAATTAATCATGAGAATAGGATCAAAGTTTACTCATGATTTTGATGGTAAAAGCTTTCCGCTAAAAATTCAATCAACTTCAATAGTCGGATATTGGTCTTTGCGTCTTTTATCTCTTGGAAGATATTGGCGCAGATCTTCTTTGCGACATCAATATGAAATGTCTAAATTCAACTTTTGGCTCGACAATCTTAAAAGAACACAAGAGACGTCGCCGGCTGTTGCCCAAATTGTTGCTGAGTTAGCCAGAGTTATAAAAGGTTATGGACACGTGAGAGTTAAAGCAATTAATGACTTAACTACTTTTATAGACGTGGGGGTTCCTCAGTTATTAACACTAGAGAAAAGCGGTATGGAGATTGATGCATTAGGTCAAAGTGCATTAAAGATACTAGCCCAAGAAGCTGGAAAAATTCAAGAAAGCCTTGCTTTGATTGATCTTTATGTCAACAATTTAAATACTACATCATGATACCCACATTTCAGGTCACAATAAGAGCTGAAGATGGACAAGAGATTTCATGTAAAGTCGCATCATCCGAGACCATTATGAGTGCTTTTGATAAGCATGGATATGTTCTACAAGCAAGCTGCAAAAGTGGTGGTTGTGGCGTGTGCGTCGCTAAGGTATTAAGTGGAAATTTTGAATATTTATTGCCAATGTCAGCAAATAAATTAAAAGATGTTGTCAAAGGGGGAGTTTTTTTATGTAGAGCAGCTCCCCAAAGTAATTTAACAGTCCAGGCGCCAAAAAAATGGTCTGTTAAAAAAATTTCCATGTTTTCAGATGTTCTTAGAGATATTTAAATTCGGGTAGATATTCATTAAGGAGAATGAAATGGCCGTCACGAGATTAAATTATGTCAGCTTATATGTAACAGATTTAGATTTAGCAAAAAAGCATTATGAGGAAATTGTTGGCTTAAGAGTAACTGATGTAACTAAAAATCAAATTTATTTTCAATCATCAGATAGTCAGGATCATCATTGCGTTATTCTTAATTCATCCGATAGATCTGGTGTTGAACACATTGGATTTAAAGTTTCAGATCCATCAGATTTAGAAGAAATTAAATGGGAATCAGAGAAATACGGCTTAGAAACTGTTACTGTAGATTCAGGTGAAATTCTTGGTATTGGAGAGGGGGTTAAAGTTACATTACCCTCTGGGCATTGTCTCAATTTTTTCTATCATACCGATGTAATTGGTTATGCAAACGGCATGTTTAATCCAAAATCAATTGCAGATGAGGTGATGGGAGTTAATCCGCTTAGTCATTTAGATCACTTACTGGTGACATGTGAGGATCCCGCAAAAACAATTAAATTCTTACAAGAAGTTTTAGATTTTAATGTCTCGGAAATGGCGAGCGCCCCAGATGGATCAATGATTGCTGGATTTGCAACAGTTGGGAATACTATGCACAACATTGCTTTTGCAGGAGGGCCTAATGGTGGCCTACATCACATTGCTTTTTATGTCTACGATAGAGCTGATGTAATTAGAAGAACTGATTTATTAAAATCAAAAAATATTCCAACAATGGAATTTGGTTTAACTCGCCACGGTGTAGCTGGTGTTACGACCGTTTATTTTTTTGATCCCGCTGGAAATCGAAATGAATTTCAATGCGGTGCCTATGAAACGCCAGGCGTGCCTGATCGAGTTGAATTAGTTACTTGGGACGTTGCTAATTTAATGGGTAAAGGGGGTTTTTACTATGAGGCGGCTGTTGAACCTAAATTTTTTATAACTGTTAGTTAATAACTAAGACGAGGCATCATTATGTCGCTTAAACATTTAGGCATTAATCGCCTAGCCTATGTGCGTTACTCATTAGATGATCCTAAATTAGAAAAAACTCGAGTTTTTTACAAAGAAAAATTAGGTTTGATGGAAACATCTTCATCTCAAACGTCTATACAAATGCGTTGTTGGCATGAACCTTATGCATTTACAACCATGATTGAGGCATCAAAATCTCCTGGATTAACTGAAATTGGGTTTCAAGTAAGGGATTCTAGAGATTTAGAAAATTTAAAAGAAAAGATTGAGGCCTCCGGTATAGATGTTCTGTCTGAATTAGATGGTGTCATTAAAGGTGTTGGCGAATCTATTGCATTTAATATTCCCCACGGTCCGCGATTACGCCTTTTTTCTGCCATGAATCAATTAGGTTATTCGACGGGCCATACTTCGCCTGATTGGGTAACGCCAAAATCAATTCGAGGAACACCTGCCCCAATGTTTTTGAATCATGTTGCAGTAACATCAGATAATCCGCAAGCTTCAGTTGATTTTTTAACGAATATCTTAGGTTTTTATATTTCTGAAAAAATTGTGACAGATGATTCTGGAAAATTAATGTCTGCACTTCTGTTCAGAATGTCTAAGAATGTGGGTGGTCAGGAAATTTCAATATTTCCAGGCCCTGCGGGAAAACTTCACCATATTGCATACACAAAGGATGATGCCTCTGATATTTTATTAGATGGACAATATTTAAGAAATGATGGCGTTAATATTGAAATTATGGGGCCAACTAGGCAATTGTATGGAAATACATTTTCGCTTCATTTTAGAGATGACTTTGGTGTGAGATTGGAGCTTTGTTCTGGTGGTCGAATGACGGATCCTCATCCAGAATTTAAACCTGTTGTTTGGACAGAATCACAAGCAACTCGTGCTTTGTCATTCTATGATGACGAGAATATGGATACCAATTTCCTTGCCTATTCTTTATGAGTTAAACAATGAAAGTTACACATATTTACTCCCTGGCCAATGGAAACTCAGCTTTTGAGGACTTAGAAATTATTCTTGCTGATCAAGGTAAATTTGGTTTTATGTCTGAACCAGTTAATGGCCCTGGTTTAATTTTTAGAGAAATGTCATCGACTTATGATTCAGGTTGGCACACTGTTCCTCAATCACTTTATTTGGTTATTCTTGAAGGTCAGGTAAAAATTAGTGCCGGCACGGGAGAGGTTCGACATCTAGGGCCTGGTAGTGTTATTTTTGCTGAAGATATTTCTGGTAATGGACACCGGACTGAATCAGCCAGCTCTAATGTGATTAGATCTTTATTGTATAAGATAGATGAATAAGCGTATATTTTTACTGCAATCTATTACTATTTGAATAAAGGTTTCCTATCTTGACCAATCAAGCAATTATTGAAGAATGTTCATCTCTCCTTTGGGAGGCTGAAAAAAGTTGTTCTCCAATCAATACCCTTACATCTATCTATAGCCAGCTAACTCATGAAGATGCATATGCAATTCAAGCGGCCACTTTGCGTCGTCGTTCGAGTCAGGGGGTCGGCTTTAAGTTAGGCTACACCAGCGCTGCCATGCGAGCACAAATGAATATCGCCGAACCCAACTATGGTGTTTTAACCAAAGATCATCTGCTGGATCATCAAGAAGGCGCTTTAGATGGGTATATTCCTTTTGGTGAGTTAATTCATCCTCTGGTTGAGCCAGAAATAGCGATCCTGATTAATCAAGAAATCTCAGGAGCAGGGCACACTCGTCACACAATAGAGAGTCATGTTGAGGCAGTGATGCCAGCTTTAGAAATCGTTGATACACGCTATAAAGAGTATAAGTTTTCTTTGGTTGATAACATTTCTGATAATAGCTCTGGAGCCCGGGTGGTTTTAGGAGCTCCAAAGAAATTAGCGCAAGTGGATGATCTTCGTTTGAGCGGTGTTTTATT
>Ga0222712_10003994_pt1 | contig 15708 bp, 15 predicted proteins | sample C33_657DmetaG_FD_165043 | JGI IMG/M metagenome (GOLD analysis project Ga0222712, IMG submission 165043) | Estuarine water microbial communities from San Francisco Bay, California, United States - C33_657D | ecosystem: Environmental > Aquatic > Marine > Unclassified | place: USA: California... | reverse complement strand
CAGCAGGCCTGTGCGTTGAAGGGAGGGGGATCTGTGCGGCGGGGGGTGAGGCACCCTTTTCATACGCCACCCCCTCGGGGGTTCTTGCCCGGGCAGCGCAGGCGCGGGGCCCTAATCCAGGGGCAGTTCCTGTGGCCAGTCCAGGCGCGTTTCGCCGTGCATGATTTCCGCCACGATGGGCACGCCCCGACTGAAATGCCGCAGCACCAGCGCATTGGAGATGCTGGCGGCCTCGCGCGTGTCGGCAACATGATTGAGCAGGATGCCCGCGCAGTGCAGACCGCGTTGCTCGATGTTGCGCAGGGTCAATAGGGCGTGGTTCAAGCAGCCCAGACGGTTGTTGACCACCAGCAGGATGGGGATCCGCAGCGAGGCGGCGAAATCGGCCATGGTTTGATCCTGCCACAGGGGCACCTCCCAGCCGCCTGCGCCTTCGATGAGGACATCCTGGTGCGCGGCGCAAAGCGAGGCAAAGCCAAGGCGCGCGGCCTCCACATTGACCTGCCGATTTTCGAGCAGGGCGGCGGCCCATGGCGAGGCTGGGATTTTCAGCGCGATGGGGTTGATGATATCGAGGTCTTCTGGAACGCCGCCGCCGCTGCGCTGCAGGGCCTGCGCATCGAGCCGATCGCCGCAGGCAAAGGGTTTGTAGCCCACGGCATCGCGGCCCATGGCGCGCAGTGCCTCAAGCAGAAGGCAGGTGCTGTGGGTCTTGCCGGCGTCGGTGTCGGTGGCGGTGATGAAGTAGCGCATTGCAGAAATCTCCTGGTCTAAGGCATGCCTCAGGCGGCAAGCCAGCTCTTGAGCTTGGCCAGATCGCGAACATGCGCCTTTTTGAATTCGGCCAACACCTCGGGCCGACGCGCGTCGCCCTTGAGGTACTCGACATGCAGCGAGATTGGGCCGCGGTAGCCTTGCGCCACGAGTTGTTTGGCAAAGGCGGGGTCCACCTGGCCCTCGCCCAAGGGGCAGGTTTCACTCTTGCGGCCCTGCCATTGGAAGTCCTTGAAGTAGACTGCACCGCGATGCGTGGAGGTCAGGGCCGCGCTCAGCGGCCACTGCAGGCCGCCCTCAACGGTGGCATGCAGGATGTCATAGCAGAAGGCAAGCTGTGTGGGCTGGTACTCCTGCATCAGGCTGTACATGTCCCAGATTGGCGCGCCGACATAATCGCGGCCGCTGTGGTTTTGCACCATGGGCAGGATGCCCAACTCATCGCAGAGGGCCACCAGATCGCGCAGCTTGGGGCGGATTTCCTGCAACTGCGGCCAGATGGGCTTGCTCAAGTCGTACTTGAAGTAGTGCATGCGGAAGCGCTTGACGCCAAGCTTGGCGGCGGTGCGCAGCACGCTCTCGCTGTGTTGCTCGGCGCTGACCTCATTGATGCCCGAAGTCATGATTGTCAACTCAAGGCCATGGCGCTTGAGGGCCTCCACAAAGCGCGGCAATTCATCGGGCACGCGCTCAGGCTCGATGTGGCCCTTGGGCCGAATCGGGGACTCCACGCCATCGAGGCCCATCTCAGCGGCCACCTCGGCAATCTGCTCCAGGCTCAGGCCTTGAAGGTGCTTGGTGAAGAAACAAAGGGGTGATGCGGCCGCGGGGCTTGTCGCTGCGGCTGGAGTGCCTGCACGGGAAGGCTGGATGCCGGCGAGAAGCGGGGCGGCGGCAAGGCTCTGGGCAAGGAAGTGGCGGCGCGTGTTCATGCTGCCGCAAGCATGGAACGGCGGCAAGGCCTTGCCAAGCGCGCAGTTTTCCGCCTTGTCGAACTCAGGGGTTGTTGGCCAAAAAGAAGTGCGGGCGGCAGTGTTGCAGGCCCCATTGCATCAGCAGGCTGGCGTCGTCCCAAAGGTAGGTCGTCTTGGTGCCCAATTGCACCAGGATCACATGGCGGCCCGAGGCGCTGGCGCTCGAGACCAGGCAGCGCCCACTGGCGCGGGTATAGCCGGTCTTCATGCCGTTGCAGATGGCCAGCGCGCCCAGAAGGTGGTTGGTGCTCTGCAGGGTGGTGAGGCTGCCGCTTTGGCGGCGGAACTGGTAGCTGGAGCGGCGCACGATGTCGCGGATCACGGGGTGGCGGTAGGCGGCAAGAGCGATGCGCGCCATGTCTCTGGCGCTGGAGTACTGCCCCGCTGCAGGCAGGCCATGAGGATTGCGGAAGCGGCTCTGCGTGCAGCCCAGCGATTGCGCCTTGGCGTTCATGCGCGCCGCGAAGGCCTCGAGGCTGCCAGCGTTGTCGCGCGCCAGGACCTGCCCGACATCATTGCAACTGCGGATCAAAAACGCGTAGAGCAGGTTGCGCCTGGTGTAGGTTTCTCCGGCGCGCAGTCCCAGCACCGTGGGTTCCACCCTCGTGTCCGCGGCCTGCACCCTGACGGGTTTTTCCAGATCTCCCGCATCGAGCACCACCAAGGCGGTGAGCAACTTCTGCGTGCTGGCCACGGGGCGTACCTTGTCTGGGGCCTGACTGGCGAGGTGCTCGCCGCTGATCGCATCGAGCAAAATCCAGCTCTGTGCGCGAATGGTGGGAGCACTGGAACTGACAAAGCGCGGTGTGGCATTCAGGCGGCTCGAAGGGGCCTGGCCTGCGGAGACCAGTTGCGGGGTCACCGCCTGAGCCCTGGGGGCCAGCTGCCATCGCGCGGCCACCGATTGCAGTGCTGGTGGCAGGTTGCAGGAAGTCGTCGCCAGACAGGTCAGCGCAAGCAGGATGCGGAGAAGGGATGCGGCCATGGATGGGATCGGGGCGGGGCGACTGCCCGTGCAGGCAACGATCCTGTAGGGCGGGTGAATTCAAGGCAACCGCTTTTCGATTCTTGGCAATTCTTTTTGTCGGGTCATACTGCCCGTGCATGATGGCATCCCCGATGAGTCGACCATTCCGCTTCAGTGCGCTGGGCCTGCCGCTTTGCTGTGCCCTCATTCTGGCGGGCTGCGTGCTTTCTGGCAGCAGTCGTTCGCGGGTGGCGCAGTGGCAGTCGCGCTACCGCGATTTTGCCCTGCAGCGCGTCACAGCGCAGCAGTTGCTCGCCGAGGTGAACCTCAGGGTGGACCTCATTCCTGCCGGCACAGTGGGCCGCAAGGTCAAGCGCCCGATGACCCCGCGTTTCATCACCATTCATAGCACGCAAAACCCCACGGGCACCGCCTATCATCACGCGCTGGCCCTGAAGCGCGGATCGCTTCGCGCGCCCAAGCGCAAGGGCGGCAACCGCATCGGTTACCTGACCTGGCATTTCACCGTCCAGCAGGATGTGGCCATTCAACACCTGCCCTGCCGTGAGCAGGGGGAGCACGCGGACTTTGACGGGCCCGGCAACAACACCAGCATCGGCATCGAGATGTGCGAGCATCAGGGCAATGATCTTGCCCTCACCATTGACAAGACGGCCCGCCTTGCGGCCTACCTCATGCACACCTATGGCCTTGGCCTGGAGCGGGTGGTGCCGCATTACCACTGGCCGCGCATCAGCCCCCACATCAGCCAACCGCACAAGGACTGCCCGCACTTTTTGCTCGACAATGGGCGCCCCGGCGCGACCTGGCGTTGGTTTTTGGGCCGCGTTGAGCTACACCATCGCAGGCTGCTGCCGCCCGCAGCGCTTCTCAGCGCGCGCTAGAGAACCCAGCCACAAGCCCCCCATGAGCGCTGCAAAACCCGCGACCGGCGCCCTGCGCCCGATGGCCCGCTTGGAGCGCTGGCTGCTGCCTCCACTGCTGTTGGCCCTAGTCCTCTTGGCCGCCGTGGAGCCGCGACCTGAGGTGATTGAGGGGGGCGCTGAGACAAGGGTGCAGCAGCGCATCTTGCTGCAGGACACCCAAATCAACGAGAGCTCAGGCCTGGTCTGCAGCCTCAGCCACCCTGGCCTATTCTGGACCCACAACGATTCCTTTGGCGCCCCGCGGCTCTTTGCCATTGACCAACGCGGACAGACTCGGGCCGTGTTGCACCTTCGCGATGCCCCCAATCTGGACTGGGAGGATCTGGCGACCTGGCGACGCAGCGATGGCAGCGCCGTGCTTGTGGTGGCGGACATCGGAGACAACCTGCATGTGCGCAGCGGGGTTGACTTTTATGAAGTTCCCGAGCCCTCCAATCTACCCCCCCCGCAGGGCGGAGAAATCCTGGTGAAGCCGACGGCGCACTGGCGCGTGAAGTATCCGGACGGCAGGCACAACGCCGAGGCCTTTGCCATAGACCCGCGCAGCGGCAGGGCATGGGTGGTGACCAAGGACAGCGCTGGTCACAGCGCGCTTTACAGCTTCTCGGTGGCGCAACCCCCTGATGGAAAAGTCATCACCCTTCAACGCATGGCCGCATTGGAATTGCCCCCACGGCCAAGGGTGGGCAAGGCGCCGCATCATGCTCAGATGGTGACTGGAGCCTCCATTGCTGCGGATGGCCGCTGGTTTGCCTTGGCCACTTACAGTGTCCTTCTGGAGTGGCCCCTGGACGCGGACGGCGATGTGGCCGCGGCCCTGAAGGGCGAACCGAAGCTCCTGACTCCACCCCTGCTCAAACAGCTTGAGGCCATTGCCCATGCCCCAGGTCAGCGGGCCATTTGGTGCAGCAGCGAGCAGTTGCCCGCCGCTTTCTATCAACTCAGTCTCGAGCCTTGATTCTGTGGGAATTGGACAGGCATTGATTTTTTTCTTGGCCATTGAACACCGCCGGCCCCCTGAGCGTCAGAGTTCTCGGTCGCTTTGCGTGATGATTCCGCTGGGGTTGTTGGCATGGGTGGCGCCGGGAGCGTTTCTCAGCAATCTCAGGGAGTCATGGCGGGTCGGGAGCCATCATTGTGTGCTGCTCCCGGCCCGCTTTGTTTTTGCCTGAGACACAATGCTGTGCCAAGGAGGCCTGTGATGGACTCGACTTGGAAAATTCTGGCGGCGACACTGAGCCTCTTCTTGTTGGCAGCCTGTGGGCCAGTGGATGCCGATGGCCGTGCCTTGGCTCAGTACGAGCAACCCGCCACCAAGGCCCTTGTGCTGGAGATGCTTCGGCAACTGCCTGATCCCAATCCGGGCGTGCCCAAGAGCCACGCCTTGACCCTGGGAGAGATCGTGCGCGGGCGCGATTTCACCGCCGCCAGCGTGCCCTTCATGCAGGAATTGGCAAAGGCCAGCGGCTTGCGTTTTGTCAGCCCCGAAGTCCTGACCACCGCGAAGCCCACCAATCATGCCATTGACCCCGATACCCGGGTGCCGGTCTTCGTGTTGCAGGTTCGCAGCATGAAGCCCGTTGCTGCCCAGAGTTGGGAGTACGAGGCGGCATGGTCTTACAAGGATCGGTTTGAGCGGCGGCGCTGGAAGGTCAGCGCCGCTGCCTCCGGCTCCTACAAGGCAGAGGCCTTGGAGGTCATCGAGGCCAAATGAGTTTCATGCCAGTCTTTGACAAGCCGGCCTTTTGGCCCCTTCATCCCCTGCCATGAGCAAGGCGCCCGGCCAAACCAGCACTCAGTTCCTGCAGCTTGCCAGCGCAGACAAGCCCTTTGTCTTTGCCGGCGGTCAGTCCATGGAGGACCTCTGCCTGGCCTACGAGACCTATGGCCAGCTCAACGCGACCCGCAGCAACGCGATCCTGCTGTTCCATGCCCTCTCCGGCAGCCAGCACGCGGCGGGGTTCAACCCCGAGGTGCCCGGTTTGGATGGGCGCTGGACTGCGGATGTGCAAAAGGGCTGGTGGGACTTGTTCATCGGACCGGGCAAGGCATTGGACACGGATCGCTATTTTGTGATCTGCGCCAACTACCTTGGCGGCTGTTACGGCAGCAGTGGACCTGCCTCGCCCAATCCGAAGACCGGCAAGCCCTATGGCGCAGATTTCCCAGCGGTGCTCAGCAGTGATGTGGTGCGCAGCCAGGCGGCCTTGCTGGATCACCTTGGCATTGAGGTCCTGCACGCCGTCATCGGCGCCTCCGTGGGTGGTCTGTTGGCAATCAACTTTGCCACCTTGCTGCCGCAGCGTGTACGCCTCGTTGTGCCCATTGCCAGCGGGCTGTGCACCACGGTACTGACGCGCCTGACGCTTTTTGAGCAGGTGCTGGCCATCGAGAACGATCCCCAGTTCCGCGGCGGCAACTATGAGGCGGGACAGGCGCCGGAGTATGGTTTGGCGCTGGCGCGCATGATTTCGCACAAGACCTTTGTGCACCTCGACGCCATCGAGCGGCGTGCGCGGCAGAGCGTGGTCTCCAGCGGCGATCAACTCGCCTGGTATCAGATGGGCCACAATGTCGAGAGCTACATGCTGCACCAGGGCAAGAAGTTCGTGCGTCGCTTCGATGCCAACTCCTACCTGCGCATCATCAACCTCTGGCTGCGCTTTGATCCGCTGCGCGATGCCGGCGTCAGTGACGCGGCCTCGCTGTTTGCACGCAGTGCGCAGGCCGGGCATCATTACCTGGTCTTCAGCATCGACAGCGATTTCTGCTTCTACCCGGAGGAACAAGCCAATCTCGTGCGCGAACTCGAGGCCGCAGGAGTGTCCTCCATGCACATCACCGTGCACTCCGACAAGGGGCACGACTCCTTCCTGCTGGAGCCCGAGCTCTACACGCCGCATTTGGTGCACACCCTCGAGGGACGCTGGCGCAAGGCAGGCCAGGTCCCCGAGAATGACGCTGTGGAATGACCCTTCCCGGGATCAGGGATTGTAGGCGTTCTCACCGTGTTCAGCCAGGTCCACGCCCGTGGCCTCCTGCTCGGAACTCACCCGCAAAGGCATCAACAAGCCGATGACCTTCAGCAGCACCCAACTCACAAGGCCCGAGAGCGCGGCGGCGTAGAAACAGGCCAGCGCCTGCGTCTTGAATTGCGCGCCGATGCTGAACTCACCGAGCCCACCGGCAAAGGAGGTGGAGCCAAAGACGGCCACCAGCAGACTTCCCACCAGACCGCCCATGCCGTGCACGCCAAACACATCCAGGGAATCATCGTAGCGGAAGGCCTTCTTGAGCTTGCTGCAGGACAGCCAGCAGATCAGGGCGGAGATGGCGCCGATGGCCACCGCACCAATGGGGCCGACCTTGCCACTGGCCGGCGTGATGGCTGCCAAACCGGCCACGCATCCGGTGGCAATGCCCAGGGCACTGGGCTTGCCCAGGTGCTTCCACTCGATCAGGCTCCAGCAGATCGCAGCGCTGCAGGCGCTCAGGTGCGTCACCACCAGCGTCATCGCGGCGCTGCCATTGGCCGCGAGTTGACTGCCGGCATTGAATCCAAACCAACCCACCCAGAGCAGGCCGGCGCCCACCAGAGTCAGGGGCAGGCTGTGGGGCAGGAACTGCGCCTGCGGAAATCCGCGTCGCGGCCCCACCACCACGCAAAGCACCAATGCCGCCACGCCCGCAGTGATGTGCACCACGATGCCACCGGCCAGATCAATCACGCCCTCAAGGCCAAAGAAAGCCCCGGCTCGATGCCAGATGCCGTAGCAGCAGGGGGCATAGACCAGCAGGCTCCAAAGCACGCTGAAAAGCAGGAGAGGCGCAAAGCGCATGCGTTCGGCAACCGCGCCAATGAAGAGCCCCGGAGTGATGATGAAAAACATCATCTGATAGGCAAAATGCAGCAATTCCGGAATGGCTGGACAGTCGGACCTTGCGCTTTGGGTGGTGACCCCGTTGAGAAACAGACGCGCCCCATCGCCGATGAAACCGCCGCTGCCGCTGAAGCTCAGCGAGTAGCCACAGGCCAGCCAGACCAGACTAAGCACCGCCGTCAGGGCAAAGCACTGCATGAACAGGGAGAGCGTGTGCCTGGCCTTGACCAGGCCAGCGTAGAACAGCGCCAGTCCAGGCAGCATCATCAGCAGGACCAGGGCCGTGGAGGTCAGCAGCCAGGCCGTATCGCCAGATTGGATCGTGGAGGCGGCTTCAGCGGCGTGCAGGGAGGGAAGGGCGCAGGCCGTGGCGGCGGCGCAGAGCGCCACAGCCATGGAACCCCGCGCCCGGAGGGGCAGGTTGGTTGGGTTCATGGAGGTTGGGTAACCTTTCCGGAGCATGAACCGTGCCATGATTTCTAGTGAATAACCCAAGCCGTTGACATGGCAGGGTGAGTTGGGATTGACAGATTTTTTCAGAGAGGTGAAAATTCACAAGGTGCCCTACAAAGGAGAAATTCCCCGCAAATCCATTTACCGGCTCTCGATCTACCAGCGCTGCCTCGGCAAGCTGCGTCAGAATGAGGTGGAGACGGTGTCCTCGGATGCCTTGGCCAAGGCGGCCGGGGTCAAGTCCACCCAGTTGCGCAAGGACCTGACATACTTCGGACAGTTTGGCACCCGAGGCCTGGGCTACAATGTCGCGGCTCTCAGTGCGACCATCGCTCAGGTGCTGGGTCAAAATCATTTTCAGCCGGTGATCCTTGCCGGTGTCGGCAATCTCGGCTCGGCCCTGCTGCGTTACGGCGGCTTCCGCAAGGAGGGCTTTGATGTGATTGCGGCCTTTGATGTGGCGCCCCGGCCACAGCCTGGGTTGGATATTCCGGTGCTGCCCAGCGCGCAAATGCGCGGCTTCATCGAGGAGCGTGGCGTCAAGATGGCCATCCTCACCGTGCCGGCAGCCAATGCGCAGGCCGTGGCCAATGAGATGGTGCAGGCCGGCATTCAAGCCATTCTCAATTTCTCACCGGTGATCCTGGAAGTGCCCGAGTCCGTGGTGGTCAACAGCGTGGATCTGGCGCTGGAGCTGGAGAATTTGAGCTACTTCGTGCGCTGACCTTTCTGCCAGTGAGGACCGCTGCACTCAGGGTGCGATTGCAAGCGACGCTGCCCTCTGCTTGAATCCCACCCATGCTCTCCTCACCCCTGCTCGTCACCGGTGGCGCCGGTTACATCGGTTCGCACACGGTGCTGGAGTTGCGCCAGCAGGGGCATGCCGTGGTGGTGCTCGACAACCTCAGCCAAGGCCATCCCCAGGCTCTCACCGCCGATGTGCCACTGGAGGTTGGTGACTTGGGCGATGCGGCCTTCGTCGAGGAGGTCTTTGCCCGGCATCGTCCGCGTGCTGTGCTGCACTTTGCCGCCCATGCCTCGGTGGGCGAGTCAGTGCACGATCCGCTGAAGTACTACCGCAACAACCTGGCCGCACCCCTGATTTTGCTTGAGGCCATGCGACGGTACGATTGTCTCAAGTTCATCTTCTCCTCGACCTGCGCGACTTACGGCAATCCACAGAGCCTGCCCATTGACGAACAGCATCCACAGCAGCCAGTCAATCCCTATGGCGCTTCCAAGGCCATGCTTGAGCGGGTGCTGCGCGACTGCGAGCCGGCCTGGGGCCTGCGCAGCGTGGTCCTGCGCTACTTCAATGCCAGCGGTTGCGATCCACAGGGCAGGCTGGGTGAGGACCATGAGCCTGAGACTCACCTCATTCCCCGGGTGCTGATGGCTGCGGCTGGGCGGCTGGAGCGACTCGACATCTTTGGCCAGGATTACCCGACGCCCGATGGCACCTGCGTGCGCGATTACACTCATGTGAGCGATTTGGCGCGTGCCCATGTGCTGGCCCTGGAACATCTCGATGCCGGCAAGGCCAGTGTGGCCGTCAATCTGGGCACGGGGCGTGGGTTCAGTGTGCAGGAGATTGTGCAGGCGGCGCGGGAGGTGACCGGACGCGAAATCCCCGTGGCCTTTGGGCCCCGCCGCGAAGGCGATCCAGCCCAGTTGATCTGCGACCCTTCCTTGGCGCAGCGTCTCTTGGGTTGGCAGGCTCAATTCCTTGATCCTGTTGAGCATGTGCGCCATGCCTGGGCCTGGTTTCATGGCCCGGCAGCGGGGCGGTACCAAGCCTGAAAATCCCCTCTTTGAAGCGTTGCGAAGCGGCATTGTCGGGCTAGTCTTGAGGCCGCCATGGCCCTTGCCAAACCCCCCACAGCCAATCCTGCCGCCGAACCGATCAACGCCAGCCTCAGCGCTGCGGACAAGGTGGGGCTGTACCGGCAGATGGTGCGGGTTCGCCGCTTTGAGCAAGTCAGCCTGCAGCACTATCAAGCGGGGCGCATGGGCGGCTTCCTCCACCTTTACATCGGTCAGGAGTCCGTGGCCGTGGGTTGCGCTTCGCTGATGGGAGAGCACGATCACATGATCACTGCCTACCGCGATCACGGTCACGCACTGGCCGTTGGAATGGGCATGGACGAGTGCATGGCTGAGCTTTTCGGAAAGGCTACGGGCTGTTCGCGTGGCAAGGGCGGCTCCATGCATTATTTTGCACCGGACAAAAACTTCTGGGGCGGCCATGGCATTGTGGCAGGACAAACGCCGTTGGGACTTGGGCTGGCGTACGCGCTGAAGTACCGCGGCCTCAAGGGAGCGGCGATGTGTTTCCTGGGGGACGGCGCGGTCAATCAGGGCGCCTACCACGAGTCGCTCAACCTCGCCCAACTCTGGAATTTGCCGGTGGTTTACATCATCGAGAACAACGGCTACAGCATGGGCACCAGCCAGGAGCGCAGCTCTGCCTTCAGCGAGTGTCTGGCCAAGCGCGCCGAGGGCTACGGCATGCGCTGGGATCATTTCCTGGGCGAGAACCTTTACGAAGTGCGCGCCCGCGTTCATCAGGCGCTTGAGGCCGCGCGCGAGGAAGGCAAGCCCAGCATTCTGGAGATTGCCACCTACCGCTGGGAAGGGCACTCCGTGGCCGATGCCAACAAGCTGAAGTACCGCACCAAGGAAGAAGTGGAGCGCTTCCAGCGCGAGCACGATCCCATCCAAGTCTGGAAGGCGCTGTTGCTTGCCGAGGGGGCGGCGACGGAGGATCAATTGCGGCAGATCGATCGCGAGGCCCAGGCCGAGGCCGAGGCCAGTGCCGAGTTTGCCAAGGCCAGCCCCTATCCAGCCCCGGAGACCATCTTTGAGGATGTGTACTGGGAAGTGGACCAAAACACGGCTGCCGGCCAGACCGGTCGGCACTTCTTCAATGATTAAGGCATCGCGATGCCTGCACCGCGTGGCGGGGCTTGCCTGCCTGTGGCTGTTGCTCTGCGGCCTCTCGGGCTGCGGCAAAACGCCAACGGCCAGCGCATCCGATGCCGTGGGCTGCGTGTGGAAGGTCACGCATCCCAACAGCAGGGGCGTGTTGTGGATCTGCGGCAGCATCCATGTGCTGCGTTCGCAGGATTGGCCGCTGGCTCCGGCTTACGATGAGGCCTACCGGCAATCAACGCAGTTGACCTTTGAGTTGCCTGCGGGGGCCGCTGAGGGACCAGGCATGGCTCAATCGCTGCAGCGCTTGGGGTTTGTCGCTGCCGATCAACCGCTGTTGCAGAAGCGCTTGAGCCCTGGGGTTTGGCAGCAACTACAGCAATGGTGTCAGCGCCGGGGGCAGGACATTGAGGGCTACGCGAGAATGCGACCATGGTTGGTGGCCCTGATGGTGGCCAACGGCGAGTACGCTGCCTTGGGCGCCAAGGCAGCCTTGGGGGTGGAGCAGCATTTCGAGCAGCGAGCCAAAGCCGACGGCAAGCCCATGGAAGGCCTGGAGAGTGTCGAATTTCAATTGGGTCTTTTTACCGAGCTCTCGAAGGCCGAGGAGGAGGAATTGCTCGCGCAGTCTCTCAGCGAAGCCGCATCCGCTGCAGAGCAATTTAGCGACATGCTGCGCTTTTGGAAAAGCGGTGACCTGAAGGGACTGCACGCGCTGATTCACCGCGAGGCCCAAGAGCACCCCAAGCTCTTCGACCGACTCATCGTGCAGCGCAATCGCCGCTGGGCAACGCAGCTGATGGAGCCGCTCATGCAAGGCAAAACGACCATGGTGCTGGTAGGGGCCGGGCACATGGGTGGCGAACCGGACGGATTGCTGGCCTTGCTGCGTGCTGGAGGCTGTCAAATGCAGGCCTTGCGGGTGCCAAGCCCAAAATTCGGGGTCGCAACGCCTTGAAATCCATGCAGGCCATGCCCGCTGGCTTGACTTCGAGGCCTTCAATGCTTTGTGCTTGGTTTCCACGATGCGCGCCAATTGCAGCAGTCTCCAAGAAGTGGCGCAGACTCTGCGCGGCGCCTCGCGATTTGTCGTTGCTGCGCATGTGCGCCCCGATGGCGACGCCGTAGGCTCAGCCCTCGGTCTCGCCCTGAGTCTCCGTGCGGCGGGCAAGCAGGTGGAGGTGCTGCTCGAGGATGGCGTGCCGGGCAATCTGGATTTCCTGCCGCAGGCTGCCACAGTGCTGCGCCCGCCCTACGCAGACTTGCCTGTGGCTGAAGTCGCCATTGCCCTGGACACCGCCACCCGCGAACGACTGGGGGCGGCCACCGAGGCCGAGTTGCTCAAGGCGCCACTCCTCGTCAACATTGATCATCACCCCACCAATCCGGGTTACGGTCACCTCAATCACATTGATGCCGGTCAGCCGGCGGTCGGGCAAATCATCCATGAGTTGCTTGAGATCGCGCAGTTGCCGATGCCCCTGGAGGTGCTGGAGCATCTTTACGCGGCGATCAGCACCGATACAGGATCCTTTCAGTATCCTTCCACCACGGCGCGCACCCATGAGATTGCCGCGCGCATGCTTGCCGCAGGCCTGGATGCCGCAGGCTTGGCCCAACGCCTTTATCAGAGTTGTCCCCTGCGTCGCGTGGAGTTGTTGCGCGCAATGCTCAACGAAATGCGCTGGCGGGCCGAGGGACGCATCGTGAGCTGGAATTTAAGCCTGAGCTGCCAGCAGCAAATCGGCATGCAGGCCGGCGATACCGAGGGCCTCATTGATACCCTGCGCCAGATTGATGGGGTTCAGGCGGCGGTGATTTTTGAGGAACTTGCCGACGGCAAGGTGCGCGTCTCAGCGCGCTCCAAGTGCGATTCCCTGGATGTGTCCGTGGTCTGCGGCCGATTTGGTGGTGGTGGCCATCGCCTGGCCTCTGGTGCCAGACTCGCGGGCCCGCTGGAACAGGCATCCCTAACTTTTCTTGAGGCATTGGAACATGACGTCAGACGACTCGCTTAATGGTGTGCTGTTGGTGGATAAGGGGCCGGACATGACCTCCCATGATGTGGTGGCCGTGGCCAGAAGATGCCTCAATACGCGCAAAATCGGCCATTGTGGCACGCTCGACCCCATGGCCACGGGCCTTTTGATTCTTGTGGTTGGCAACGCCACCAAACTCTCCGACTTGCTCATGAGCGAGGACAAGGAGTACACGGGATCGCTGCGGCTGGGCGAAGTCACCAACACCCAGGACCGCGAGGGCGAGGTGCTTGAGCGCCGTGAGGTGCCGCCCTTGAGCGAGTCACAGATTGGCGATGCGTTTGCCGCCTTCAGTGGTGATTTTTATCAACTGCCGCCCATGGTCAGCGCCATCAAGATCAATGGGGTTGCCCTGCACAAGCTGGCGCGTCGTGGTCAGGAGGTGGAGCGCGAGCCGAGGCTGGTGCGGGTCTATGCTCATGAGATCACCCGCGTGGCGCTGCCCGAGGTGGATTTCCGTATCGTGTGCAGTAAGGGGTTTTATGTGCGCACCTACGCTCATGACATCGGGCAGAAGCTTGGCTGTGGCGCGCACTTGACTCAACTGCGCCGTACACGCAGCGGACACTTCACCCTGATGGAAGGCCGACACACCACCTTCGACGCCCTCAAGCAGGGGCGGCGCGAGGAGGTCATTGCCTCGATGATGAGTTTGTATGATGTTTCGCGCTTGCGCGGAGCCTGAGTCTTTGGCTGCATGTCCCGCCATGTCGCTGCCGCGATTTTTTCTCCCGATCGAGCATTGGAGTGGGCCCTTGGTCTGGCTTGATGGCGACGAGGCAGCGCACTGCACGCGAGTGCGTCGTTTGATGGCTGGGGATCGCCTTGAGGTTTTTGATGGGCAGGGCAGGGTGGCTGAGGCGGTGATTGCGCGCATCGAATCCCGGCGTGTGGAGCTGCGAATGGACTCGGTCCGCCTTGAGCCGCGCCCCGCCTTGGAGGTCTGGCTCCTGCCTGCCCTGCTCAAGACGGAGGCTTTTGAGACTGTCTTGGCGCAGGCGGTGGAATTGGGGGCTGCCGTGATTCTGCCCATCGTAGCCCAGCAGGGCGTGGTTCATGCCACGGAAGAGTTCTGGCAACGCAAGCAGCCCAAGTGGCAGCGCCTGATCGTGGAGGCTGGCAAGCAATCCCATCAGGCCTGGTTGCCACGGCTCATGCCGCCGATGGCTCTGGCCCGTGCGCTGCCGCTTTGTCCCGCGCAGGCGGCGCGGTTTTTGCTCTCGCTCGAGGCCAATGCACAGACGCTTCGCCTGCCCTCGCCCTGCGCGCAGTCAGTGCTGCTGGTGGGGCCGGAGGGCGATTGGAGTGTTGCCGAATGCGAGCAGGCGCGGGCTGCAGGCTTCGTTGCCGTGACCCTTGGCAAGTCGGTGCTTCGCGCTGAGACGGCCTGTGTGGCCGCGATGGCGGCTCTGGGGCAGCAGTGGCGACAGCAGACTTCATGAGCCTTGGGGCTTGTGGCGCTTGTCGGGCCTGTGCTATGGGGTTGTCATGAAGGTCAGTGTTTTTGGGCTAGGTTATGTGGGCGCGGTCACCGCGGCCTGCATGACTCGCGCCGGTCATGAGGTGGTGGGCGTTGATGTGCAACCCGCCAAATTGCAGGCGCTGCAGCAGGGACGCTCGCCCATTGTGGAGCCGGGCCTCGATGCATTGCTTGCCCAAGCCCATCAGCAGGGCCGCTTGCAGGCCACAGATGATGCTGCTGCCGCGCTGGCGCATTCCGAGGCCTGCATCATTTGCGTGGGCACGCCCTCGCTGGCCTCAGGGGGGTTGAACCTCGACTTTGTGCGCAAGGTCTGCACCCAAATTGCCGAGGTGTTGAGCGCAACGGGCAAGTCTCAGATTCTCGTCCTGCGCAGCACCATGCTGCCAGGCAGCACCCGCAGTCTGGCGGCGGAGTGTTTCGCTAGTCTGCAACAGCGCGGTCAGGTCGAGCTGCTGTTTGCGCCGGAATTTCTGCGCGAGGGCTCCGCGGTGGCCGACTTTGAGCAGCCCTCATTGGCTGCCATGGGAACGGCAGACGGCACTGCTCCACGCAACAGCGCGGTGCTCGCGCTTTTTGGCGGGCAACCCTCGCTGCTGACTTGGGAGGGCGCGGAGCTCCTGAAATACGCGTGCAACTCCTGGCACGCCATGAAGGTGGCTTTTGCCAACGAGGTTGGCCGCCTTGGCAAGCATTTGCAATTGGACTCCCGCAAAGTCATGGAAGTGCTTTGCCAGGACAGCAGGCTCAACATCTCCAGCCATTATCTTCGACCCGGCGCCCCCTTTGGTGGCTCCTGCCTGCCCAAGGATCTCAGTGCCTTGATCGCCATGGGGCGTCGCGAGGGATTGGCCCTTCCCCTGTTGGAGGCCACAACACAAAGCAATCAGGCCCATGCGCAGACCCTGCTGAGATTGGTGTTGCGCAGCGGTTGCCGGCGGGTTGGCATTCTGGGTCTGTCTTTCAAGGCGGGCACCGACGACCTGCGCGGCAGCCCGATGGTGGAGCTGGCCGAACAACTCCTGGCGGCAGGTCATGAGCTGCGCATTCACGACCCGCAGCTTCATCTGGCACAGTTGCATGGAGCCAATGCAGCGGAGATGCAGCGCCGATTGCCTCGGCTGGCAGGCCTGCTCTGCTCCAACGCCCAGCAGGTCTTGGATCACTCGGAATTGCTGGTCATTTCGCAGCGCTGCGTGGAGTACGCTCAGTTGCAGACATGGGCGCAGCCGCAGCATCATGTCCTTGATGTGATGGGGTGG
>Ga0222712_10003992_pt1 | contig 15710 bp, 17 predicted proteins | sample C33_657DmetaG_FD_165043 | JGI IMG/M metagenome (GOLD analysis project Ga0222712, IMG submission 165043) | Estuarine water microbial communities from San Francisco Bay, California, United States - C33_657D | ecosystem: Environmental > Aquatic > Marine > Unclassified | place: USA: California... | reverse complement strand
AGATTACGATCTGTCCGTCTGAGATCATCAATTTCAAGCCAGACAATGAGTGATCTGAACTTCTCTCTCCTGCCCTGGCAGCAAGATGTCTATACAGACGCCACCCGGTTTAAGGTAATCGCTGCTGGCCGCAGGTGTGGGAAGTCTCGACTCGCAGCAACCATGCTGATCATCGAGGGACTTAGATGTCCACAGGGTTCTGCCGTGCTGTACGTCAGCCCCACTATGGGTCAGTCCCGGCAGATCGTCTGGGATCTCTTGCTGGAACTGGGGCGGGAGGTCATCCAGACCAGCAACGTCAACAACCTGGACATTACCCTGATCAACGGTGCCAGGATCTACGTCAGAGGCGCTGATCGGCCAGATACCCTGCGCGGTGTGTCGCTGACCTTTGCCGTGCTGGACGAGGTGGCAGACATCAAGCCCCAAGCCTGGGAACAGGTTATCCGAGCCTCCCTGTCCGACAAGAAGGGAAAGGCTATCTTCATTGGTACGCCCAAAGGTAGAAACTGGTTCTACGACCTATACAAACTGGGACAAGAGGGCGACGATAAGGATTGGAAGTCCTGGCACTTCACCACCAAGGATAACCCGCTGATTGACCCAGATGAGATCGAGTCAGCCAAGAAAACCCTGTCCAGCTTTGCCTTTAAACAGGAATACATGGCAAGCTTCTCCAATGCTGGCTCCGATGTCTTCAAAGAGGAATGGATCAAGTACGGGGAAGAACCTCAGTATGGCTCCTATTTCGTGGCCGTCGATCTGGCTGGCTTTGAGGAGGTTGCTAAACAAGCAGCCAACGCCAAGAAACGCCTGGACGAGTCGGCTATAGCAGTGGTCAAGGTCACTGATGACGGAAAATGGTTTGTTCAGGAGATTGAACACGGCAGGTGGGACATCAGGGAAACTGCTGCCAAGATCATCATGAAGATGCGCGACTATCGGCCATTGAGCGTTGGGATCGAAAGGGGTGCTCTAAAGAACGCTGTTTTGCCTTATTTGAGCGATCTAATGAGGAAGAACAACATCTACTCCCATATCGTTGATTTGACGCATGGAAATCGCAAGAAAACAGATAGAATCGTGTGGGCGTTGCAGGGCCGGTTCGAACACGGCAGGATCGTTCTGAACAGCGAAGAGAATTGGGATGACTTTGTTGACCAACTTCTGATGTTCCCAGCCGTGGGTGTTCACGATGACCTACCGGATGCACTCAGTTACATCGACCAATTAGCTGTCACCAGCTACTTTGAACAGGAAGATGATAGCTGGGAGCCTGTGGACGTAATATCAGGAGTCTAGTATGGATCAAAACGAGTTCTACGAGCCGACAGAAAACGATAAAGAACTGACGGCATTCGTCGTAGATCACTGTGATCGCTGGCGTGATTACAGGAACACCAACTACCTTGATTCCTGGATGGAATACGAGCGTATCTTCCGTGGCGAATGGGCTGCTGAAGACAAGATTCGTGAATCCGAGCGCTCCAGAATCGTCACTCCCGCTACCCAGCAAGCCGTTGAAACCCGCCATGCTGAGATCATGGAGGCAATCTTTGGTCAGGGCGAGTTCTTCGATATCAAAGATGACCTCAAAGATGTAAACGGCAATCCTCTAGATGTGTCTATCCTCAAGGCACAACTGATGGAGGACTTCAAACAGGACAAGATCCGCAAATCCATCGACCAGATTGAGTTGATGGCAGAGATCTACGGCACTGGCATTGGTGAAATCATCGTCAAAACCGAAAAAATCTTTGAGCCTGCTACCCAACCCATCCCCGGACAATCTCAAGCAGCCATCGGGGTGGTAGAAAAAAACAGGATCGCCGTTAAGCTGATGCCTGTCAACCCTAAAAACTTCCTTTTTGACCCCAATGGCACCTCGATTGACGACTGCATGGGCGTTGCAATTGAGAAGTATGTCTCTATCCACAAGGTTGTGGAAGGCATTGAGAAGGGCATCTACCGCAAGGTCAACATCACCCCTACCTACGAGGACAGTGATCTTGAGCCTACACAGGAACCAAGCCAGTATCAGGACGAAAAAGTTGTCCTTCTGACCTACTATGGCCTAGTGCCTAAAGAATACCTCATGGAAGAGGATACGGATACCGTTGAACTCTTCCCTGATGACTCGGCTGTTGAAGATTACACCAACATGGTTGAGGCCATCGTGGTCATTGCCAACGGGTCCATGCTTCTGAAGGCAGAAGAGAACCCGTACATGATGAAAGACCGCCCGGTCATCTGCTATCAAGATGACACGGTGCCAAATCGTCTGCTTGGCAGGGGGACGGTTGAGAAATCCTACAACATGCAGAAGGCTATTGACGCACAGATTCGTAGCCATCTGGACTCCGTGGCCCTGACAACTGCCCCAATGATGGGTATGGATGCTACTCGGCTACCACGGGGCGCAAAATTTGAGGTCAAACCCGGTAAAGCCTTCATGGTTAACGGGAATCCAGCCGAGATCCTATACCCTTTTAAGTTTGGTCAGAGCAGCCCTGAAAACCTGGCTACGGCTAAAGAGTTTGAGCGCATGCTGCTTCAGGCAACGGGCACTTTGGACAGCCAAGGCATGGTCAGTCAGGCCGCTAGAGATGGCGCTGGCATGTCTATGGCCGTTGCAACGATCATCAAGAAGTACAAGAGGACTTTGGTTAACTTCCAAGAGGACTTCCTGATCCCTTTTATCCAAAAAGCTTCTTTCCGGTACATGCAGTTTGACCCAGAACGGTATCCGAGCGTTGATATGCGCTTCATTCCGACTGCAACTCTGGGCATCATTGCACGAGAATACGAACAACAGCAGTTTATTGGTCTACTTCAGACCTTGGGTCCGAATACGCCTGTACTTCCGTTGATTTTGAAGGGAATTTTGAACAACTCTAGCCTGACAAACAGGTATGAGTTAATCGCAGCCCTTGACCAGATGAGTCAACCTGATCCGCAAGCACAACAACTTGCACAGGCTCAACAACAGCTTGCTCTCCAGGCAGCACAAGCACAGATTGCAGTGCAAACGACTCAGGCAGAACAGAACCGTGCAGAAGCACAGAAGCTGCTGACCGAAGCACAACTGATGCCTGAGGAGATCAAGGCAAAAGTCCTGTCAGCATCGACAAAGAACCTCCCAAATGCTGACGATATGGCTTCAAAAGAGTTTGACAAGCGAGTCAAGATCGCTGAATTGATGCTCAAAGAAGAGGACATCAAGAACAAGACCAAAATTGTTGAGCTTCAGATGGCTGACAAGGCTAATCAAAGCAAGAGAGATGAGGACTTCCTCAAGAGCATCGTCGGCCAATAATGGATGCCAAAAAGATTCTTCTCTCGGGTGCGTCTACTGATGCAAAGTTGTCTGCACTGGCAATTTTGCTCAGCAAAGAACTGCCTGATCTAAAAGCTACTGTTGACAATGTACAGAAGCAGGTTGGGCCGAGAGGTGAACAGGGTCCAAAAGGAGATCCGGGCAAAGATGGGGTTAACGGGAAAGATGGCGAAAACGGAAAAGATGGAGTCAATGGTAAAGATGGTGTAGATGGCAAAGATGGCTCTGATGGCATCTCAATTGTCAGCACTAACATTGATTTCGACGGCTCTTTGGTGATTAAGTTTTCCGATGGTCGAGTTGTTAACGTAGGCGAAGTAGTTGGCGAAAAAGGCGAACGAGGTCCACAAGGCGCGGCGGGTGTTTCTGGCGTAGATGGAGAGGCTTTTGCCAATCTTGATGGTGGTTCACCAGGTAGTATTTACGGTGGCACAACACCTATTGATGCCGGGGGAGTTTAATGGCTATCCAGATACAAATTCGTAGGGGCACTTCATCGGAATGGAGTACATCCAATCCCATTTTGGCGCAGGGAGAGGTTGGCTATGAGTTGAACACCGGGAAAGCCAAAGTTGGCGACGGCCTGACTGCGTGGAACTCGCTTGGGTACTTCAACCCAAACAATTCTGTGACATCTGTTGCAATGACAACGCCTACTGGCCTACAAGTCAGTGGCAGTCCTATCACAACATCGGGCACTTTGGCATTGACCTATGCCTCTGGTTACTCAATTCCAACTACTGCATCTCAGACAAATTGGGATTCTGCTTACTCTGAGCGCCGTCAATGGGATGGCGGATCAACCAACCTAGTCGCTTCTACTGGCCGCACATCTCTTGGTGCTACCACTCTTGGATCTAATCTTTTTACAATCACAGATCCAGGGGCAATTACATTTCCCCGTTTTAATGCTGACAACACTGTCAGTGCATTAAGCGCATCTTCGTTCAGAACAGCTATTGGTGCTGGTACTGGTGATGGCACTGTTACCTCTGTTGGCGCTACATCTCCAGTTGCATCTTCTGGGGGCGCAACTCCAACAATCAGTCTGTCTTCTGGATATGGTGATACACAAAATCCTTACGCCAGCAAGACAGCTAACTTCTTTTTAGCAGCACCAGATGGCTCTGTTGGCGCTCCAACTTTCAGAGCAATCGTTGCGGCTGATGTCCCAACCCTGAATCAAAATACCACTGGAACTGCCAGCAATGTCACTGGAACAGTGGCAATTGCTAATGGTGGCACTGGGGAAACAACAAGACAAGCAGCAATGGATGCGCTTGCTGGTGCAGTAACAGCAGGACAGTACTTGAGAGGCAATGGAACTGACGTTGTCATGTCTGCCATTCAAGTATCCGATGTCCCGACATTGAACCAGAATACGACTGGCACAGCATCCAATGTCACAGGTACTGTAGCTGTTGCAAATGGTGGCACTGGTCAAACTTCATACACTGACGGCCAGTTGCTGATTGGCAATAGCACGGGTAATACGCTCACCAAGGCTACGTTGACACAAGGCTCTGGAATCACCATCACAAATGGTTCTGGATCTATTAGTATTGACAATGCTGCGCCAATGACCTATCCAGGCGCTGGGATTCCAAACTCAACTGGAACGGCCTGGGGAACTTCGTACAGCACTACCGGCAGTGGCACTGTTGTAGCACTAGCGACTTCTCCATCTTTTACTACGCCAAGTCTTGGTGTCGCAACAGCAACGACCATCAACAAGGTCACGTTTACTGCCCCAGCCACAGGGTCTACATTGACCATTGCTGATGGCAAGACCTTAACAGTAAACAACAGCATCACATTCAGTGGCACCGACGCCACTACGATGACGCTGCCAACCACCAACGCAACTTTGGCTGGCCTGGCTGTTGCTCAAACATTTACTGCAACACAGACGTTCTCACAGATCAACTTTACCGTTAACACGGTTACTGTATCTGCGAATGCTGGCACAGTTCCGATTACGCATCGGCTGCATACGTTTACCAATAGCTCTGCGGCAGCGATGACAATCACACTCGCTACGGCTAGTGCTGTTGATGGGCAGATGGCTATTGTTCGTATCTTTGACTTTAGCGCAGCAGCCCAGACAATCAACTGGGTCAACACTGAAAACAGTACTGTGACTGTACCAACAACTTCTAACGGATCAACTACTCTACCATTGACAGTTGGATTCATGTACAACAACGCTACCAGCAAATGGCGCTGTGTAGCATCTGCATGAGAGAGACCATGATTAAGATTGACTTTTCATTCGACACCAAGTTTGGCAAGTTTGCCGATGCATTGCATTTGCCTGATGACCACACTATGACCGACGCTGAAATTGAGGCAATGAAACAACAGCGCCTGGACAACTGGCTGGCTATCGTTGACGCACCTCCTCAACAGGAGGCATAAATGGCTGACCGCTATTGGGTTGGTGGCACTGGCACTTGGAACACCACCAGCACAACCAACTGGTCTGCCTCATCTGGCGGGGCCAGCGGCGCTTCCGTTCCCACCGTAGCGGATAACGTCTTCTTTGACCAAGCGGGAACCTATACCGTCACCATGACGGGCGCTTTGGCCTGTCTGGATATTACTGTTTCTGCGGGCACGGTCACATTTGCTACAGGTACATCCCCCACGCTTGATGTGCGTGGGTCAATGTCTCTGTTGGCTGGGACGGTGTGGAGTTCTACGGGCACTATTACTTTTACTTCGACCAGCACCGGTAGAACGGTGACGACAAATGGCGTTACGCTTTCTGGCTCAGTGTCATTTAACGGCGTAGGGGGTGGATGGACGCTTGGAAGTGCGTTAACACTGGCTGTTGGAAATCGTGTTTTTAGTGTTGTTGCCGGAACATTTGACACATCATCAACAGGAAACTACTCAATTACTTGCGGACAATTTAGGTCAGATGGGTCCGGAACTAGGACTATAAACTTAAACGCCTCAACGATTACTTACGGCAACGGAGTAAGTGGGGGCATATTTAATATGACAAGTACTGGCATTACATTTAATGCCGGAACGTCTACATTTACAACAAATCAAATTGATAGTTCTCATGCCTTGGGCGGTTTAACTTACTACAATTTTTCGTTCACAAGCACCACTGGTTCCACGCAGGCAATCACAGGCACAAACACTTTTAACAACTTTTCCGTTGCCGCTCCATCATCCGCTGGCGTAGTCACAGTCAACTTCAATGCCCAACAAACCATCAACGGCACTCTGTCCACCACAGGGACAGCAGGCAACAGGCGGGTGTTCTTTTCTTCTGCCACCTACGGCATTTCTGTTGACCTTGTAGTCAACTCCGCCCCCAGCCTGACAGACGCAGACTTCCGTGGTTTGTACGTCAGGGGAACATCCGCCCCCATCAGTGGCACACGCATTGGCAACAGGGGTGAGTGCAGAGGTATCACGTTCAGTACGCCTAAAACGGTGTATTGGAATTTGGCGGGGACACAAACTTGGGCATCAAACGGATGGGCTACAACATCGACAGGTACACCCTCAACAGATAACTATCCTCTTCCGCAAGATACCGCTACATTTACCAATTCTGGCGCAATCACCACCATTAACTTAGACGGCAACATCCCTTCAATTTCAACGATTGATATGTCTACGCGTACAAACGCTATGACACTGAACCTGAACGGAAATAACTCTATATACGGCAGTATAACTCTGGGTTCCGGGGTTACTATTAGCGGGAGCGGAACTCAAACTTTCTCCGGCGGCACAACCCAGACCATCACCAGCGCAGGGAAAACATTTGCTGGCCCCATCACCATAGACACCTACGGCGGCACAGTTCAACTTGCTGATGCGTTTAATAATAACCCACAATCGCTGACGATTACAAACGGCACATTCAATACGCAAGGGTATGCGGTCACCACCGCTTTAGTATCTGCTACAAGCACTACGCCAGCGACTATTAACTTTGGAGCCAGTACAATAAATGTTAGTTCGACCAGTGGAATAAATTTTACAAGCGCGTTTTTAACTTTTAATGCTGGAACTTCTAACGTTATTTTGAAAGGAAATCCGTTAGCTCAAATTACTTTAGGAGCATCAGTCCCTAGCGCTTCCAGAATATTTTACAACGTGCAGTTGGTAGCATCATTTACAACGCTTAATTTTCAAGGGTTTTTACCATCACTTACCATATTAAATAACTTAACTTGCACAAGTTCTTCTGGCACTGTTGGTGTATGCACAATTACTTTATCTGGAAACGTTACTGTTAACGGTGCGGTACTTTCAAATGGAGCATCTTCAACACAACGCATTCACTGGCTATCAAGCACTATTGGCACTCAGCGCACGCTGACGGCTAACTCCATATCAGCCAATGACTGCGACTTCCGTGACATAAACCTTGCAGGGGTAGCATCAGGGGCATCACCTACACGGGCAGGCAACTGCGGCGGCAACTCGGGCATTACATTCCCCGGCGCTAAAACGGTGTACTGGAACCTTGCTGGCGCTCAGAACTGGAGTGCTACGGGCTGGGCACCATCGTCTGGTGGAACGCCAGACATTAATCAGTTCCCGCTGGCTCAAGACACGGCAGTGTTTGACAACACAGGTAGCGTAACGGGCACGATTACTATTGATTCTGCGTGGAACATCGGCACGTTTGATGCGTCTCTGCGTACCAGCGCAATGACGCTGACGACAAGTACAAATGCTCCAGTAGTTTATGGGGATTGGAAGTTTGGAACAGGTGTTACGTCATCCAGCACCACAGGCACGATTAACTTTTCCAAAAACGGCACACAGACCATCACCAGCAACGGCGTTCAGTTTGGCTGTCCTGTAACAATCAACCACCCATCAGGTACGGTTCAGCTTGCTGATGCATTGTCTTTGGGAGCCACAAGAACTCTAACCCTGACCACAGGGACGTTTGATGCTGTCACTTACAACGTGACGGTTGGGTTGTTTACCGTCACTTCTGCGGCAAGCACTTTGCGAATGGGGTCAGGTACTTGGACATTATCTGGTACGGGTACGGTTTGGGATTTGGGTAGCGGGCCTATTCTTTTTGTGGGAACTTCAAATATTGTCCTTTCCAATACCTCCACTTCTGCAAGAACATTTAACGGCGGCAATCTTTACTATAACAAGTTAACCATTGGCGGAACAACAGGAACATCAACAACAACTATTCTTAACAGCAATATATTTGGCGAACTTGCTTCAACTAAAACGGTAGCGCACACAATTGATTTTGGTGGAAACGCAAATACTTTCGGCAAATGGTCTGTAACAGGCACAGCGGGTAACGTAGTAACAATCATAGGTACAAGCACATCAAGCCAAATTGTAGGACCGGCAGTAACAGGCGTTGACTACTTGGCTATGGGAACGTGGGGCATCTCCACAACCAGCCCCGGCGAGTTCTATGCTGGAGCCAACAGCACTGGCACAGCCGCAGCCCCTGTATTTAGAACTGCCGCACCCGCATCTCGCACTCTTTACTGGGTGGGCGGCACGGGCAACTGGTCAAGCACGACCAAGTGGTCAACATCTTCTGGCGGCGGCTCTGGTGCGGCCATTCCCACATCCCTTGATGCCGTTGTCTTTGACTCCGCATCTAACGCCACGGCCTACACAGCCACGATTGATGCTGGTGTAACGCTGGCCCGTTGTGCGTCTTTCACAATGGCTGGCCCATTGTCGGGTAACGTGACCTTTGCTGGTACGGTGGGTATTGCCTTCCACGGGAACGTCAGCTTTGCTGCCACAGGCATTACCCGGACGTACACGGGAGCAATGCAGTGGGCTGGGAATAGTAGTTATACGTTTACGACTAACGGATTGTCGCTGGCATCGTCTACCATAACGATAGTTGGAGTTGGATCAATTTGGTCTCTTGGAAGTGCTTTAACTTGCTCAACCATAACGGTAACTTTTGGAACCTTTAACACATCGGCGTCTAACTACGCTTTTACATGCGGCGGCGTTTTATCAAGCAATAACTCAAACGTACGAACCATTAATTTTAATAATTCTATAGCAACCTTTAATGGAGCTGGTGCAGCAGTTATTAACTTTACAAACGCAACCAACCTTACATTTAACGCCGGGGCATCACAAATTAATTTGCAAAGCGGCGTTAACGGAATTAACACGGGTAGTCCGCAAACTTTTTACAACGTCAGTTTTAATGCCACAGACGCATTATCTATTGCAATTGTTGGCGCAAACACCTTCAACACACTCTCGTTTCCTGGCATTACTACTATTGGCATAAACGCTGTCACATTCAGCGCCAACCAAACAATCACCACCCTGACGCTAAACGCTGGCACCGCTGCGGCCTACCGCACATTCTTGGCATCTAACACGATTGGCACACAAAGAACGCTGTCGGTTGGTACGCTGACCGCTGGCGCTGCTGATTACGACTTCCGGGACATTGCTATCACTGGCGCAGCCGCACCGCTGACAGGCACTCGGTTTGGTGATTGCAAGGGCAATAGCGGGATTACGTTTCCTGCGGCGAAGACGGTGTATTACAGACAAACAGGATCAGCCAACTGGGGTGCTACTGGAACAGGGTCATGGTCTGCAACGTCCGGTGGTGCGCTAGACGCAACGCAATTTCCGTTGGCTCAAGACACAGCTATTTTTCCCGCCGCTACCTATCCAGCATCAGGCTCAACGACTACGGTCAATGCCAACTACAACATTGGCACCATAGACATGAGTCTACGGACGACCAACACGATGACGCTGGCAACGGGCACGACCACACCTCAAATCTACGGCAACTGGATCAATGGGACAGGGACGACGCTGACGGGTACGGGTGCAATGACATTTGCTGGGCGAGGGTCGCAGCAGATTACAAGTGCCGGTAAGACGTTTACACAATTATTTACAATAAATAGCCCGAGTGGTTCAGTCACCTTACAAGATGCTTTTACAGCAAGTCAATCATCTGCCAACGTATTAACGATTACTCAAGGAACATTTGACGCAGGCACATATAACGTTACGCTATCCGGTGCAGCAGGAGGCGTAAACGCATCAAGCACAGGCACACGAACTATCGCCGTTGGCTCTGGCACTTGGACAATATCTGGAACCACAGGCGCTTGGGCGGCGAGCACATCAACTAATCTGACAGTCACCGGAACTGGCACCATCAGCCTGACTAGCGCAAGTGCCAAAACATTTGCTGGCGGCGGCATTTCTTATTCCGGCATCACCCTTGACCAAGGCGGTGCTGGTGCATTGACTATTTCTGGCAACAACACATTTAAGAACATCACCAACACCTACAGCGCAACAGGCGCAACTTCAATTGCTTTGGGCGCAACAACCCAGACTCTGACCAATCCTTGGACTGCAACGGGGGCGGCGAGTAAGGTTTTGACTGTCAGCGGCACATCTGCGGCTTCGCCGGGCACGTTGATCTTTAGCGGATCAGGAAATGCGGCAGATGTTGACTATCTTGCTATCGCTAATATAAGAGCTTATGCTTTAATTGATAAGTGGTATGCGGGGGCAAACTCAACAAATAACGGTTCTTTGGGGTGGTATTTCCAGGCCGCAACTCCAATCGTTGTTACCAACAAAGGCAACTTCTTTTTCTTTATGTAATCATGACTGAAATCGATCCTATCCGCTATGGCGTTCTCTGGCAAAAAGTCGATGGCTATGACCAACGCTTTGATGAAGTCAGTAAAAAAATGGATAAAATGGAGCGCCAAATCGAGGAACTTCTTGCCTTGGCAAACAAGGGCAAGGGTGGCTTCTGGATGGGTATGACCATTGCATCTTCAGTGGGGGCGGCAGTGGCATGGGTTACAAGCCACTTTAAAGGCAGCTAACATGATAGATCCCATCACCGCACTAGCAGCGGTCTCATCTGCTGTTAACCTAGTAAAGAAGGCTGTTGCGACTGTCCAAGATGTACAGAGTCTTGGCCCGGTGCTGGGAAAATACTTTGATGCCAAGGCTCAGGCCATCGAGGTCATTGAGAAGTCTAAGAACGGTGAATTTAAAGGCTCTAGTCTTGGCAAAGCACTAGAGTTGGAGATGGCTCTTGAGCAGGCCAGAGAGTTCGAAGAGCAAGTCAAGATGCTGTTTTTCCAGGCGAACAAGATGGATGTCTGGGCAAGAATTACTGCTCGCGCCAAGCAAATGGATGTGGATGCTGCCCATGCTGCTAGGCGCAAGAAAGAAGCGGCCAAGAGGCGGCAAGCAGAAATTGAAGAGTTGATGATATTGGTAGGCGGCGGCGCTGTTGCGCTTGTCTCAATTGGCGTGATTGTGTGGGTGGTCATGCAATTGATCTCGGGGCAGATAAAATGAGTGAAAAGCCCGAGACAATCGTTGACAAAGTTCTCGGGTACGTTGACTCGCCGTTCAAGCTGTTTGCTGTGATCCTGATGTCAGTCTTTGCTTTTGCTGGTTTTGCTTTGTATGAAAGCCAAGACTTCATTCGTGATGCCTACAAAGAATCACAAAAGCTGCCGGAAATACGGACAGACAGAGCCGACGACGCTGCGACGATGCTCTTTAAGCAGACAGGCGCTACGGTTGTGGCGATCTTCAGGGTCAACCCGCTGTTTAACTCTCGCACGCTGTACAAAGCCTATACCAAAGATGGGCGTGACAAGACCATTGAGAACATAGACGTTGGTCTATTTACCCACAACGCTTCGAACAACGCCGATGTGGTCAAGTTGATGACCAACGAAATCCCCTGCGGTGAATACCGTTACGCGCAGTCTGAAGTTGGGCTTTGGTATCTGGAAAAAGGCGTGACTTACACTTGCCGCGTCAGTGTACCGCCAGATTCGCATCGATTTGTTGGGCAAGTTACTGCGGGCTGGACGGAACAGCCAAAAAACCTTGAGCAGACCAAGTTCATGCTTGAGATCGCCAGCGCCATGCTTACAAAAAGAGGGAACTGATGACCCCAGAACTGCAAAAATACTACGAAGACCGTTTCGACCTTTTCGTTCATCCTGGGTGGATTGATTTGATGGAAGATATTGATAATATGCTTAGTTCTATGAACAATATCTCTACCATCCATGATGAGAAAAGTTTACAATTCCGCAAAGGTGAAGTCTCTATTCTGACTTGGCTGAAAACCTTGAAGAAGGTCAGCGAGGACGCATACGAGGATTTGAATGAAAAGAATGTATGAATTTGTCTGCAATTGTGGACAACGCATTGAGGCGCTGGTTGGTTATGAGACAACCACGGCTCGGTGTGGATGCGGTGGGCAAGCTCACCGTGTCATAAGCGCTCCATCTTTCAAGCTCGAAGGGTGGTCTGGTCATTTCCCGTCCGAACATGGGCGGTTTGAACGGAAACACATCGAGAAACTGAAAGCAGAGCGTAAAGCCAACTCATAAGTCGCATGACCGAGTTGAATCTCCTACAACCATTTTGGCAGGAACCTAATATGTTGGTTGATCAAGATCCCGAGCCGCTAGGCGAAATTGAAGCTGAGGAACAAAAGCCTGGACTCCCTGACAAATACAGGGATAAAAGTCTGGAAGACGTTATACGGATGCACCAAGAGGCTGAGAAGCTGATTGGCAAGCAAGCCCAGGAAGTGGGTGAAGTCCGTAAACTGGCTGATGAGCTTATCAAGCAAAACCTCGGGGCTAAACAACCGATTGAAAAGCAAGATGAGCCTGAAATAGATTTCTTTGAAAATCCACAGAAGGCAGTTCAAGCAACCATAGAAAAACATCCAGACGTTCTTGCTGCGCGTCAAGCCAGCATGGAGTTCAAACGGATGCAGATTCAGCAAAAGCTGGCGCAAGAGCATCCTGACTACACACAAGTGGTTGGGGACGCAGACTTCCAGAACTGGGTGAAAGGATCATCCGTTCGTCTAGCGCTCTACGCTAAGGCAGACGCTGAGTTTGACTATGACTCTGCCAATGAACTGCTATCTACTTTTAAGCAATTGCGTGGCACTAAGGCTAAACAGAACGAGCAAGCAAGTGATGCTGCTCGGACCAAAAGCATGAAGGCCGCACAAGTTGATGTGGGTGGATCTGGTGAGAGTTCAAAGAGGGTCTATCGTAGGGCTGATCTTATTCGGCTGAAAATGACAGATCCAGCAAGGTACGAGAGTCTCAGTGATGAGATCATGCAAGCGTACTCTGAAGGACGAGTCCGGTAAAAACTTTCTTTTGGAGATTTAACATGGCAAACACCGCCTTTTCCCCTACCAATTCGGTAACCACCACCTCCGCTGCTAATTTCATCCCCGAAATTTGGAGTGATGAGATTGTTGCTGCCTATAAGAAGAACCTCGTCCTGGCCAATGTGGTCAAGAAGATGTCCTTCCGTGGCAAGAAGGGTGATACCATCAATATCCCCTCGCCTGCCCGTGGCAATGCTTCGGCTAAAGCTGCTACTGATGCCGTTACTCTGATTGCAGAGAGCGACACCAACATTCAGGTGCTTATCAACAAGCACTATGAGTACAGCCGCTTGATCGAGGACATCGTTGAGGTGCAAGCCCTGACCTCGCTGCGTTCTTTCTACACGGAAGATGCTGGTTACGCTCTGGCTAAACGCATTGATACCGACCTGGTTCAACTGGGTCGTGCTTTCAACGGCGCTACCATCGGCACCAACGACTATGCCACCAGTGCCGCAAGCACCAAGGCATATGTTGGCTCTGATGGCACCACTGCCTATAACAGCAGCACCTCGAACGCTGCGGCACTGACTGATGCTGCTATCCGTCGCACGATCCAGCGTCTGGACGACAACGACATCCCTATGGATGGCCGTTTCTTCCTGATCCCGCCTTCGAGCCGCAACACCCTGATGGGTCTGGCCCGCTATACCGAGCAAGCATTTGTTGGCAACGGCGATGCTATCCGCAACGGTGAAATCGGTCAGTTGTACGGTATCGCTGTGTTCGCTTCATCCAACGCCGACACCGGCGCTGGTAACAGTGGCGCAGACCGTATCTGCCTGATGGGTCATCGTGACGCGATGGTTCTGGTTGAGCAGCTTGGCATTCGCTCGCAGACTCAGTACAAGCAAGAGTACCTGGGCACCTTGTTCACCGCAGACACGATCTACGGTGTGAAGGCCCTGCGTACCAATGCTACTGGTACTGCTGCTGACGCCTCCGCTGCTTTTGCCCTGGCTGTCCCGGCCTAATTGCAGTTGCCCCTTCCCCTTCGGGGGGAGGGATCTTTTTCTATAGGAGATTAAAATGGCTGCTGCTACCGCTGTCGTTTCCCGTCGAGGAAATGATCAATTCCGTGGCTTGTTCTCGGATACTTGGGAAGTCCAATGTACTTTGGATGCTGGCTCGGTTAGCGCCGGCGCAACTGACACCGATACGGTGACTGTTCCTGGCGTTGCCTTGGGCGACATGGTGATTGGTTTTTCTCATGGTGTCAGCGAGGCTGGCCTGGTCAAACGGGCATATGTCTCTGCTGCCAACACGGTGACTATCGTTACCTACAACCCAACCGCTGGATCTGTGAATCTGGCATCAACCACTGTTACGCTCGTTATCGGGCGCGCTGTGTAAAAGACGGGGGGCCACAAGCCCCCTGTTTTTCATGGAGATCTTAAATGGCAACCTTCCGTTGTTTGGCAAGCGGCAACACGGTAACATTTACCTACACCCACGACATTGAGTCCATGAAGGGCCATTCTGGTTATGTTCGTATTGATGAGCCAGAGCAAAAACAGGAAGATGATCGCCCACTTCCTATGACCGCCCCAGTCAAAAGACTTGGACGCCCACCAAAGCTGAAGACTAAAGGAAATTGATCATGTACGGAAAAGCACCAAAGATGTCAAGCCCTAAAAAGTCATCCAAGAAGATGGCTATGCCTGTTGCAATCATGGTTGCTGTTGGCAAACCAAAACCGCTGCCTCAGCGTGGTCAACGTGCAATGACAAACAAGATGACTAGGGGCAAGAAATGAAAAAGACCAAGGCTGAGAAAAAAATTAGCAAGGTCATGCGGGAGTACAAGGCTGGTACTCTGCACTCCGGTAAAGGTGGTCCTGTTGTTAAGAATCCTCGACAGGCAGTTGCGATTGCACTATCTGAGGCCGGGAAAGCCCGGAAGAAGAAATGAGACCCGGTCTGTACGCCAACATCAACGCCAAACGCGCCCGTATCAAGGCTGGGTCTGGTGAAAAGATGCGAAAGCCCGGCACCAAAGGCGCTCCGACGCCAGCGGCGTTCAAGAAATCAGCAAAAACGGCGAAAAAGGCAAAGTGATGAGCAAGACAGCCACGCACTACCTACCTAACGGCAAAGTCTACAAAGGCCCGGTCCATAAGGAGGGCGGCGTCTTGATGACGGGCGCAAAGCACACGGCCCAGAG
>Ga0222712_10003989_pt1 | contig 15719 bp, 19 predicted proteins | sample C33_657DmetaG_FD_165043 | JGI IMG/M metagenome (GOLD analysis project Ga0222712, IMG submission 165043) | Estuarine water microbial communities from San Francisco Bay, California, United States - C33_657D | ecosystem: Environmental > Aquatic > Marine > Unclassified | place: USA: California... | reverse complement strand
CCCGTGTGCGATGGGGCACCTTGAACTCCAAGGATTTAGAGTTAATAAACAAATCGTCATGGAGCATGGTTTGGAGGGCAAACTATTTGGTAAGTTCACCAGGGTCTACTCGGGACACTATCACACTCGATCGACTGATGGAACAGTCTTCTATCTAGGAAATCCTTATGAGATTTATTGGACTGATGTAGGAGATACTAGAGGATTCACTATTTTTGATACGGAAACAATAACTCATGAGCATGTAAATAATCCCTATAAAATGTTCTATAACATTTATTATGAGGATACGGACTATCAAACATTCGATACTCGTGAGTATGAAAATAAAATTGTAAAAGTTATCGTTCGCAAAAAGACAGATACTAAAAAGTTTGAAAAGTTTATTGATAAACTTTATGCATCTAACATTGCAGAACTTAAAATTATTGAAAACTTTGATATTCAGGAACCTCAAGAGTTTGAAGCATTTGAAAGCGAAGATACTATTTCTATCCTGAATAGATATATTGAGGAGGCAGAAATTAATCTTGATAAATCAATTATTCAAAAGATGATGCATGAGATCTATCAAGAAGCATGTGAATTAGTTTAAATGTTTATTCTAACAATTAATGGCAGAGAAACCGAAGGTGCATATTCTGTAGTAGATGATGAAGGAGAGCATATCCTCTATCTTTTTCAGGAAGAAGATGATGCTGTTCGGTATGCTATGATGTTAGAAGAAGATGGATATCCAGAAATGCATATAATTGAAATTGAAGATGAAGTGATGATAAAAACTTGCGAAATGCACGGATACCAGTATACTGTTATCACACCTGACGATATTGTAATTCCCCCAAACACTGAACATGATTTTATTTAAGACTATTCGTTGGAAGAACTTCTTAAGTACTGGGAATCAATATACGGAAGTTGATTTCACAAAAAATAGAACCAATCTAATCGTCGGTACAAACGGTGCTGGTAAAAGTACTGTTTTAGACGCACTTACATTTTCTTTGTTTGGAAAGCCATTTCGTAAGATTAATAAACCCCAACTTATCAACTCTGTAAATGAAAAAGACTGCAAAGTTGAGGTTGAGTTTTCAATTGGAAATATTGATTGGAAAGTTGTAAGGGGAATTAAACCAGCAGTATTTGAGATTTGGAGGAATGATACTGCTTTGGATCAGTCTTCTGCTGCTTTGGATCAGCAAAAGTGGCTAGAGCAAAATGTTCTCAAAATGAACTATAAATCTTTTACTCAAATTGTTATCTTGGGTTCAAGTACTTTTGTTCCTTTTATGCAACTTTCTGCTGCTCATCGTAGAGAAGTTATTGAAGATCTTCTTGATATTAAGATCTTCTCTTCAATGAATGCTGTAATTAAAGATAAGATTCGTCAGGAGAAAGAAGATATTAAAGTTCTTGATTTGAAAAAACAATCTCTTGCAGAAAAACTTAAGATGCAACAAGAGTTCATTGAAGAACTTGAGAATCGCGGAAAAGAAAGTATTGATAACAATAATCGGAAAATATCCGATTTGGATAAAGAAATTCAACAATATATGAATGAGAATGGTACTTTAGAAGAACCTCTTTATGAGTATATTCGAGAGCAAGATAAGTTGGTTGGATATGCAGAAAAACTTCGTAAGTTAGGAAACCTAAAAGGTAAGATCTCACAAAAAGTATCTACCATTACTAAAGAGCATAAGTTCTTTACAGAGAATACGGTATGCCCCACTTGTACTCAAGAGATTGATGAAGCCTTTAGAATAAATAGAATTACCGACGCTCAAAATAAAGCAAAGGAGTTGCAATCTGGTTATAAAGAACTGGAGGAGGCAATTAAAGAGGAAGAAGAGCGAGAGCGTCAATTCACCGCTCTATCGAAGGAGATCTCAAAACTAACGAATGGAATTTCTCAAAACAATATTAAGATTAGTGGATTACAAAGACAAATCCGAAATCTTGAACATGAAATTCAAGTTCTTACCGAGAACCTTGCAAACCGAAATACTGAACATGAGAAGTTAGAATCCTTCAAAGACAACTTAAAAACTACATACGACGATCTTGCTTCCAAAAAAGACTTAATCAACTATTACGATTTTTCGTATAGTTTACTCAAAGACGGTGGAGTAAAGTCCAAAATCATTAAGAAGTATCTACCGCTGATAAATCAGCAAGTTAACCGTTATCTTCAGATGATGGATTTTTACATTAACTTCACACTTGATGAGGAATTTAACGAAACCGTCCAGTCACCTATTCATGAAGATTTCTCCTATGCTTCCTTTAGTGAAGGGGAGAAAATGAGAATCGACCTTGCGCTCCTCTTTACATGGAGAGAGGTTGCAAGAATGAAAAATTCAGTTAACACAAATCTTTTAATTATGGATGAGGTGTTTGATTCCTCTCTCGATGGATTTGGGACGGAAGAATTTTTGAAGATTATTCGTTATGTCATCAAAGATGCAAATATCTTTGTCATCTCTCACAAGACTGGCCTTGAAGATAAATTTGAAAGTGTAATAAAGTTTGAAAAAGTTAAAGGATTTAGTAGAATGTCATGAATTTTATAGCATTATCAAGTCTTCCTAGAAGTGGGTCTACGCTTTTGATGTATATTTTGAATCAAAATCCAAAATTTACAATTGGACCTGATTCTGAAATATCATATATTTTAAACAATAATAGAAGTCATATAAAAGATCACATTCGTGGATATCAAATTCCACATCAAAAAGCAACAGAGTGCTTTTTGAATTTCTGTAGATCTGGTACTCAATCGTGGATTGATACTTTGGTTGATGATCAAAATATCTTTGTTGACAAATCTCGTGGTTGGTTAATAGATATGGATTTTACCTTTAAGGTATTTCCTAAATTAAAGATGGTCATTAATATTAGAGATCTCAGGGCTGTAGTTAATTCTTTTGAAAAGGTTAATTCCGAATCAATATATTCTGACTCAAAATCTTATTACAAAAATCTAGACACAGATCTTCAAAGACAGAGACTTGATGGAATATTAAATTTTAAAATGCTCAAAGATTCACTAACTTCTTTGAGAGAACTTATTGAAATACCTAAAAAATACAACTCAAATATATTGATTACTAGGCATGAAGATTTGATAGAAGATCCAAATTATTTCATGCAAACTTTATATGATTTTTTGGATCTACCCTATTTTCAACATGACTTTGAAAATATTGAGCAAGATAATAATTATTATGATAATGTTTATATGCCATATGGAAACCACAAAATTCATAATTGTTTAGCAAAAAGTATAGAACAAAAATTCGAATATATAAGACCAGATTTGTTAGAACAAATAACTAAAGGATACTCTTGGTATTTTAAAAACTTTTATTCTGATAGGATGGACAATAAATAAAGTGTCATAAAGTTTGAGAAAGTCGAAGGTTTTTCTCTTATGGTGGCTTTATTCACTTAAGAACAATGCAAGTCCCAAACTGGAAGCATCATTCCAAGAAAGAACAGAAACGAAAACTTAAACCGCAAGCATTGAGGCAAGCGAAAGCACGACTCGCCCAGTTCAAAAAGCGTCACATGGGTCGCCCAAAAGGCGACCTTTTGTTTTATGATGGTCTCATACGAAACGAAATCGATGGCAGTCTCTCACGAAATTAAATCCCAACTTGCCAAACTGCTTGCCACTGAAGACCTTGTGGTGGAGCACAAGAAAGTTCCTACTGCCTGCTTCAACGTTCACACTCGTGTTCTGACACTGCCTCTGTGGGAAAAGGCAAGTAGTCTTGTATATGACCTTTTGGTTGGTCATGAAGTTGGCCATGCACTTTTTACTCCCGATGAGGACTGGTTAGAAGAGCACAAAATCCCACCTCAATTTGTAAATGTTGTTGAGGATGTTCGTGTTGAAAAATTGATGAAGCGTAAATATGCTGGACTTGCCAAGACCTTTTTTAATGGATATAAGGAACTGAATGAAGAAGATTTTTTTCAACTTGAAGACGAAGATATTTCTACGTTCAATCTTGCCGATCGCGCAAATCTTTACTTTAAGGTTGGTAATTTTCTGACTCTTGATTTTAATCCAGAAGAAAAAGAAATTATCAATCTAATCGGTGCTTGCGAAACTTTTGCAGATGCACTGATCGCAGCAGAAGAACTTTACAAATATTGTAAGAAAGAAAAGGAACAGCAACAGAAAGTTGCCGACTTTGATTCTCATGAGACTCAAGGAAATTCACAGTCTCCTGCAAATGATTTTGTTGAGACTAATAACTCCTCTTCCGAGCAAGAAAGTGAGAGTGATACCTCCTCCGAAAAAGAGTCTGATGAGTCTTATGGTGGAACTGCTCAAGGGAATCAAACTCCTGTAAAATCTGAAAATAATCAAGATGAACCCGAAGTTCGAACTGCAGAATCTTTGGAAGATAAAATTAGGGATCTTGTGAGTGATGATGGGTATGAAAATGTTTATGTAGAAATCCCTCAAGTAAATCTTGATACAGTTATTGCAAAGAACTTTGAAGTTCATAAAGATATTGATGATTCATTCGAGCATCAACAAAAATTACATAATGAACATTCTAAAGATAATGGATATGCTCCAATAAATCTTTATGCCGAGGTTGATATTGATTTTAAAAAGTTTAAAGCATCTGCGCAAAAAGAAGTTAATTATCTTGTAAAAGAATTTGAGTGCCGCAAAGCAGCAGATCAGTATGCTCGTGCATCAACTGCTCGTACAGGTATTCTTGACACTTCTCGTCTTCATACGTATAAGTACAATGAAGATCTTTTCAAAAAAGTATCTGTAATTCCTGATGGTAAGAATCATGGTTTGATCTTTGTTTTAGATTGGAGTGGATCTATGGCAGATGTAATGCTTGATACATGTAAGCAACTCTTCAACCTCGTTTGGTTCTGTAAAAAAGTCTCTATTCCTTTTGAAGTTTACGCCTTCACTAATGAATGGAGGCGAGGTGAATGGGATTATGAGAAAGAATGCTATCTTGCTGCAGACAGAACTCCTCATTATGAAAGAAAAGAAAGTTTGATCTGTATTGATGAAACATTCTCTATGATGAACATTCTAACTAGTAAAGTTTCTGGGAAAGAACTTGAACATCAAATGTTGAATATTTGGCGTCTTGCTTATTGTTTTGGTAGGACTTATAGTTCTCCATATACTTACTCAAATCGTCTTGGTCTTTCTGGAACTCCTTTGAATGAGGCACTTATCACCCTTCATCAAATTCTTCCAAAGTTTCAAAAAGAAAATAAACTTCAGAAAGTTCAATGTATTGTTTTGACTGATGGTGAAGCAAATCAACTTGTTTATCATAAAGAAGTTCACCGCCGTTGGGAAAGCGGCCCCAGACTGGGAACTGGATATATTCATCCAATGTTGACATTTCTTCGTGATCGTAAACTAGGAACTACCTATAGGTTTGGATATGGATATCATGAGTTCACTGATGTTCTACTTAACAACTTGAAAGACAAGTTTTCTTCAACAAACTTCATTGGTATCCGTGTTCTTGAAAGTCGCAACTTTAGTCGATTTGTCCAGATGTACCATTCTCAACTTGACAAAGAGTATGAGAAAATCCAAGGTGATTGGAAAAAACTGAAGAGTTTCACTATCACTAAATCTGGTTACGATGCATACTTTGGGATGTCTGCAACTGCACTCTCTCAAGATACCGAATTTGATGTTCATGAATGTGCAACTAAAGCACAAATTAAGTCTGCATTTGTCAAATCTCTTAAAACCAAAAAACTAAATAAAAAAGTTCTTGGTGAATTTATTTCTCTGGTCGCATAGGCACAGTGGACCAGTTAGCGAACTGACCACTGGGGTCCCAAGAGGACCCTTTTTCGGTCTATAATGACTAGGTTGAAACAAAGCAAACGAATGGCACTCTCCTCTGACTACATCCGCACTTCTCTCCAGAACCTGTATGGCAACACTGTCACTGGTGCAGACATTCGTGCCTGGTGTAATCTGAACGATGCTAACTATCAGACTATCACTAAAAAACTTGACCAATTTAAAGTTGGTCGCGGCAAATGGAATCTTGAAGTGACACAACAAAAAGTAGAAGAAATCGAACGTACTTTCCAAGCACCTTCTGTGGTTCCCCCCATCGAACAAAATCTGATTCCTGAAAAAGATGATACCTTCGTCAAGTTTGGTAACTTTGCTGACGTTAAAAAAATTATTCAGTCCCGTCTTTTTTATCCTACGTTCATTACGGGTCTTTCGGGTAACGGTAAAACGTTTTCTGTGGAACAGGCCTGTTCTCAACTGAAACGTGAATTGATTCGTGTAAACATTACAATTGAAACTGATGAAGATGATCTTATCGGGGGGTTCCGCCTTATTGATGGGAATACTGCTTGGCACAATGGTCCCGTCATTGAGGCACTGGAGCGAGGAGCAATCCTGCTTCTTGACGAAATCGACCTCGCTAGCAACAAGATTCTGTGTCTACAGTCAATCCTTGAAGGTAAAGGTGTATTCTTGAAAAAAATTGGTCGCTGGGTTAAACCTGCTGCTGGATTCAACGTGATTGCCACCGCTAACACCAAGGGTAAAGGTTCTGATGATGGTCGCTTCATCGGCACCAACGTTCTCAACGAAGCATTCCTTGAGCGTTTCCCTGTGACCTTTGAGCAGTCCTATCCCGCTCCTAGCACTGAACAGAAGATCCTGGAAGGCATCGCTCTGGACCTTGGCGCGGAAGACCGTGACTTCTGCAAGCGCCTGGTGGACTGGGCAGACATCATCCGTAAGACCTTCTATGATGGTGGTATTGAGGAAATCATCAGCACCCGCCGTCTGGTTCACATCATCCGTGCCTACAGCATCTTTCAAGACAAGGCAAAGGCAATTCAAGTGTGCGTCAACCGATTTGATGATGAAACCAAGCAAGCTTTCTTGGAGTTGTATGACAAAGTTGATGCTGACTTCCAGATGCCTACGCAACAAGTAGACTATAATCCCAACATTGACCAACCCACTCCTTTCTGATATAATTGGGGAAGGTAAAAAAGTGTCTTCCCTCTTTTTTATGATTGATTCAAACTTTACTATTACTATGTCTGAAACAAAAAATCATCTCTGGAAATATAACGAAGATAAAATTCTCAAAGATGTAGAAGATTATGTGACCAGCACTTATGGAAGTCATTATTGTGGTCACGAACAAGACTATAAAGATGTTCAAACAATTGACCTAATGGCAGCAAAAGAACTTGCTGCTGGGTTCTGTCAAGCAAACATCATCAAATACGGCAGTCGCTATGGTGACAAGGATGGACGCAATAAGCGTGATTTGCTTAAAGTGATTCATTATGCTATGCTTCTGCTCCACTTTGATGGGCATTACACTCGCAAAGATAACGGTCTCTCTGAATTTCGCTGATTATTATGAAACTCTCTGATAAAACTCTAACTCTTCTCAAAAACTTCTCTTCCATCAATCAGTCTATTCTGTTTAAAGAAGGTAGTTCGCTTCGCACCATTTCGGTGATGAAAAACATCCTTGCAGAAGCAACTATTGAAGAAGAACTGCCAAAGGATTTTGGCATCTACGATCTAAATCAGTTTTTGAATGGTCTTAACCTTCATCATAACGCAGAACTTGATTTTCAAAACGATGGTTATGTCGTCATTAAAGAAGGTAAGTCTCGTTCAAAATATTTCTTTGCAGATCCTAATGTAATTATTACTCCTCCCGAAAAGGATATTGTTCTGCCAAGCGAAGATGTTTGTTTCCTTCTTGATACCAAAGAACTTGATAAACTGCTTAAGGCTGCTGCTGTTTATCAACTTCCTGACTTGTCTGTGGTTGGTGAAGCAGGTGTGGTGAAACTGGTGGTTCGTGATAAAAAGAATGACACCTCTAACGAATTCTCTGTAGTGGTCGGTGAAACGGATGAAGTATTTGCTTTCAACTTTAAAGTAGAAAACATCAAAATTCTTCCTGGAAACTATGAAGTGGTTATTTCTCGTAAACTTTTGTCGCGATTTAAGAATACTGGGTTTAATGTGACTTATCATATTGCTTTGGAGCCTGATTCTACTTTTGGTTAATGAACATCTTCGTAACTTCTCCTTGGCCTGCTGAGAGTGCCATTTGCCTCCCCGACAAACACATTGTTAAGATGCCCCTAGAGTGTTGTCAAATGCTCTCTATCGTTGCCTCTGACAACTGGGGATATGGGTACGGCACTCTTCCCAAGGCAGACGGAACCCCCTACAAAACCGAGAAAGGAGCATTCCGCAATCATCCCTGTACCAAGTGGGCAATGGAGAGTATCCATAATGCCTACTGGTTAATCAAGTGGGGACTGAACTTGTCTGATGAATACTGCCTGCGGTATAGTAAAACTCACTCCTGTTACAAGACTCTTGTTGATGCATACTATTTGTTTCCCAAGGGTAAGATTACAGAAGTGACTCCATTTGCTCGTGCTATGCCAGAGGAATGGAAGTTTGACAACACTATAGACACATTTGAAGCATACAAAAGATACATCGCATCCAAACCTTGGGTCGCTGATAACTATCTTCGTATGCCAGAACGTAAACCTGAATGGGTATGAAATATAAAAAAGGCACCTTTTTCCTTGACAAGGATACACATAAGGTGTATATTTTTGATGGGAAAGAATGGTGGGAGATTGTCCCTAGTTCTTATTTGAAAAAACCAGATTGGATTTGATTATGACAAGTGAATTTCTTTTTGTGGAGAAGTATCGTCCTCAAGTGATTGATGATTGTATTCTCCCTGATGATACTAAAAAAACCTTTAAGGAGTTTGTGGAGAAGGGAGAGATTCCAAATCTTCTTCTTGCAGGACCTCCTGGTATTGGTAAAACAACTATTGCGAAAGCATTATGTAATGAATTGGGGGCAGATTATTATGTCATCAACGGATCCGACGAAGGACGTTTCTTGGATACTGTACGGAACCAAGCGAAGAACTTCGCTTCGACCGTCTCACTTACGGGATCTTCTAAACATAAAGTCATCATCATCGATGAGGCTGATAACACAGGAAACGACGTACAACTCTTACTACGGGCAAATATTGAGGCATTTTATAACAACTGCCGATTCATCTTCACCTGCAACTACAAGAACAAGATTATTGAACCTCTTCACTCCCGATGTGCCGTCATCGACTTCACCATCAAAGGGAAGCAAAGAGTTCAACTTGCAGGTAGTTTCTTTCAACGACTTCAATCGATCTTGGATGCGGAAAAGATTGAATATGATGAAAAAGTCGTTGCGGAACTGGTTACAAAACACTTCCCAGATTTTCGTAGGGTCCTCAACGAATGCCAAAGGTATTCTACAGGAGGAAAAATCGATTCGGGCATTCTTGCATCTTTCTCTGACATCTCTGTAAATGAACTTATCAAAAATCTCAAAGATAAAAACTTTCCCGAAGTCAGAAAGTGGGTGGTCTCCAACCTGGACAACGATGCTAGCAGTCTACTTCGCAGGATTTATGACGCCTCTTTTGATTGCCTTTCACCGCAATCTATCCCTGCTGCCGTTCTTGTTATTGCTAGGTATCAATACCAATGTGCGTTCGTGGCTGATCAAGAAGTAAATCTTCTTGCCGCTCTTACTGAAATTATGTGTGAGTGTGAATTTAAATGATTATTTCTGAACAAGATGCCCAGTGGGCAGCGGATGAATTTATTAAGTATTTTTCTCACATGGGAAATATTGAAGATTATCTGCGTTTTGTAAAGAAAGAAGTAATTAAGACGACTAATACTCTTGCACCACTTCATGATGAATTCTTCAATGAAGATGTTCATCCTGAAGATATGGAGTTTGATATTAAATTTGTAGGAGATAGGTTCCAGCAATCTCTTCCGCAAGAACATTACAATACGCTTTTAAAAGCAGTATCTTCCCATAATAATGAATCAAATATTCCTGGAAGAGAACTTCGCTGGATGGTGTATGAAAAGAACAGCGGAAAAGTCTTGGGATTTATTCGCTTCGGTTCTCCTACAATTAATTCAAAACCAAGAAATGAATGGTTAGGGAAAACACCCAATCTTTCTATATTCAATCGTCATGCTGCGATGGGATTTGTGATCGTTCCATCTCAACCATTTGGTTATAATTATCTTGGTGGAAAACTTCTTGCACTTATTTGTTGTTCTCATTTTGCAAGAGAAACTTTAAACGAAGTATTTGAAAAAGATATTGCTCTCTTTGAAACCACATCCTTGTATGGATCTACAACTGATGCATCTCAATATGATGGTCTTAAACCTTTCATGAGATATAAGGGATTGACAGAAAGTAAGTTTCTTCCTTTGCTTCATGATGAAGCATTTCACCGTCTTCATGATAGGTTTACTCTTCTCAATAACAATACGCCACTAACTGACAATAAAGCATCTTCAAAAAAGATGAAGAGGCAAACAAAGATGATTTCTATCATTAGAAACTCTTTGCAAGATAAAGATAAACTCATTAAATTTAATGGGGTCATTGATTCTGCATTTGCACTGACACAAAAGAAAAGATTTTATATTTGTGAGTATGGTTACTCAAACGTTCGTGAAGTTATTTGTGGTGAACAAGATGAATTGATTAAAGGACCAAACTGGGATAAATTTTATTTAGAAAACATCATCTCTTGGTGGAAGAAAAAAGCAATCAAGAGATATGAGAAACTTAAAGAAGAAGGTAGGTTCAGAACAAAGGTCGAACTCTGGACAGATGAAGACGAAATTCAAATTATACGATGACTTACGAACTTAAAGATTGGTTAAATTCTATTAATTTTACCAAAGAGAATTTGATTGAAGATCCATCAGTTGTTAAGGATTATGCTCCATATATCATCAATAAATGTTTATCTGGGCAGATTGATACAATTCTTTTTGCAAATGAAATGAATATGCACCATCAACTTGACAAAGATATGCAATATTTGTTTTATCTAAATAGTTTGAGGAAAAAGAAGAGATTTTCTCCCTGGCTCCGTAAGGATAAGGTCAAAGATTTAGAATGCGTTAAGCAATACTATGGTTATAGTAATGAAAAGGCATCTCAAGCTTTGAAGATTCTAAATAAAGAACAACTAGATTTTATTAAACAACGACTTGAAATTGGAGGAACAAAATGACTACTGCCCATCAAACAGTAGAACCTGAAGTCCATTGGTCTCCTGACCAGATGGTTGAGGTAATTCTTAATGAACCTGATGACTTCCTCAAGGTTCGTGAAACTTTGACTCGTATCGGAGTTGCATCGCGTAAAGAGAAAAAACTCTATCAATCTTGTCATATTCTACATAAGCAAGGTAGATATTACATCGTTCACTTTAAGGAACTGTTTGCTCTAGACGGTAAACATGCAAATCTTACTGTCAATGATGTTCAGCGTCGCAATCGCATTGCTCGCTTATTGGCTGATTGGGGTCTTATTACCGTAGTCAATCAAGATAAGGTTGCTGATATTGCACCTTTGAATCAAATTAAAGTTCTTTCTTATAAAGATAAGGGAGATTGGATTCTTGAGCAGAAGTATAACATTGGCAAAAAAGGAAAAGGTCAAGAAACCGAATAAATAACAGTGTGCCATTCGTGCGGCACTCTACAAAAGTCGGAACACCCTAAAAAGAGGTTCGGTTTTACCGATACCTCTTTTTTTCGTTTCTTGTATAATTAGTAATGGATGCCGAAAGGGTCCACACAACACAAACTCGCTTTTAAAGGAGCTACCATAATGACTAACCTTATGCGATATACTTCTGCGGATCTTCCTGCTTTGATGGACAGGATCACTCGCAATAGTATTGGAATGGACGAATATTTTGATCGTCTATTCAATCTTCACGAAACTACTTCCAATTATCCCCCATACAATCTTGTTCAAGTCAGTAATGTAGAATCAAGACTTGAACTTGCACTTGCTGGATTTAAAAAGAAGGAGGTCTATGTCTATACACAAGATGGGAAGTTATTTGTCGAAGGACAAAAAGAGGATAAGGAATCCGATACCAACTACGTCCATAAGGGATTGGCTCAACGATCTTTCAAGAGAGCATGGACATTGGCAGATGACACAGAAGTTGCAGATGTATCATTTGAAGACGGACTCCTCTCTGTCAACTTGAAAAAGATTGTTCCAGAGCACCACAAGCGAAAGGATTATCTATAAATAAAAATAAAAAATGAAAACTTTCCAAGAATTTAATAATATTTTAAAGGAAATGAAAGGTGACTTTGGTGCTAATGCAAAACCACCAAAAGCAAAGTGTGGTTGGGCAGGTACAACATCTTATGCTATGCTTCCTGGAAAGAAAGTGTGCAAGTTCAAAAGAAAGAGATAAATAGAATTGAATATCGTCGGCGCGAGGAGCACCTGGCAAAATCCAGGTTGACTCCTCCTTTTTTTATTGGTAGAATACTGGGAGGTATGGAGTAAAAATGACGGTAAAACTTGCATTGCTGAAATCTGGAGAAAACATAATCTCCGATATTCAAGAAATGGTAGTAGATGAAAGAGTTGTTGGGTTTTTCTTTAACAAACCCCAAGTCGTTTTAATTAAAGATTTTGAGTCTGTTTCAAAAAATAATGAGGAGGAAATCAAACACTCCTTTGATATTAATCTATTTCCTTGGATCCTTTTAACTTCAGATAAAGAAGTTCTAGTTCCAAATGACTGGGTTGTTACTTTAGTTGAACCTGTCGAAAAACTAAAACAAATGTATGAGCAAAAAGTTTTAAATAATGTAAAAGAAGAGAGGAATGAAAATGACAAAGATATTAGCACTAACGAACAATCTGATTCTAATCAGTCAGATTGAAGAAGTTACTTCCGAACTTGGCGAACCTGATTGTAAACTTACAAAACCTTTTGTTGTAAAAAGCGACCAAACTTTAGAACCTTTTCTGTGTGGGTACACAAAGCAATCTACATTTATGATGAGTTCAGATAAAATTCTAACTCTAGTAGATCCAACTCCAACTCTACTTGAAAAATATGAGGACTTGATTAAAGAATGAGATTTTACACTAATGTTCAATTGATTGGAAATCAGTTTTTGGTTCGTGGAGTAGATAATGATAAAAGATTTGAGACAAGAGATGAGTTTTTCCCGACTCTCTTTGTAAAAACTAAAAAAGATTCTAAGTATAGAACATTAAGTGGAGAAGCAGTAGAACCGATTAACCCAGGAACTGTGAAAGATTGTCGCGAGTTCTACAAAAAATATGATGAGATTGATGGGTTTGAAATCTATGGAAATGATCGATATATCTATCAATACATTTCCGAAAAATATCCAGAAGATGAAATTAAGTTTGATATTAGTAAAATCAAACTTGTAACATTGGACATTGAGGTTGCATCAGAGCAAGGATTTCCTGATGTAGAATCTTGCTCGGAAGAAATTCTTGCAATTACAATTCAAGATTATACTACCAAAAAAATTATTACTTGGGGAGTCAAACCATTTAATAATAAACAGAGTAATGTGACGTATCATTATTGTCCAAGTGAATATGAACTTCTCAATAATTTTATTAATTATTGGATGGTTGATGTTCCTGATGTGGTGACTGGATGGAATATTCAATTGTATGACATCCCATATATTTGCAAACGATTGAATCGTGTTCTTGGCGAAAAACTGATGAAGCGATTCTCTAACTGGGGACTTGTAACTGAAGGTGAAATTTTTATCAATGGCCGCAAGCACACAACATTTGATGTTGGTGGAATGACTCAACTTGATTATCTTGATCTTTATAAGAAGTTTACTTATAAAGCACAGGAATCATATCGTCTTGATTATATTGCTGAAGTTGAGTTGGGCCAGAAAAAACTTGATCACTCAGAATTTGACACGTTCAAAGACTTTTATACTCAAGGTTGGCAGAAGTTTATTGAGTACAACATTGTTGACGTAGAACTTGTTGACCGTCTAGAAGACAAGATGAAGTTGATTGAACTCGCACTTACAATGGCATATGACGCCAAAGTAAATTATGCTGATGTGTTCTATCAAGTTCGTATGTGGGATAACATCATCTATAATTATCTTAAGAAGAGAAATATTGTCATTCCACCAAGAAACAAATCACAGAAGAATGAAAAGTATGCTGGTGCTTATGTAAAAGAGCCGATTCCTGGAAAGTATGATTGGGTAGTGAACTTTGACCTTAACTCACTGTATCCTCACTTGATTATGCAGTACAACATCTCACCAGAAACTTTGGTGGATGAAAGGCATCCTACAGCAACTGTAGATAAAATCCTTAATCAAGAGATCAGTTTTGAACTTTATAAAGACTATGCAGTCTGTGCAAACGGTGCAATGTTCCGCAAAGACGTTCGTGGATTTCTTCCAGAACTGATGGAAAAAATGTATCAGGATCGTGTCATCTTTAAAAAAAAGATGATTGAAGCGAAGAAAGAATATGAAAAAACAAAGAATAAAGAACTTGTAAAAGAGATTGCACGATGTAATAATATTCAGATGGCAAAGAAAATTTCTTTGAACTCTGCTTATGGTGCTATTGGAAATCAGTATTTTCGTTATTACAAACTAGAAAATGCTGAAGCGATTACTTTAAGTGGACAGGTATCAATTCGTTGGATTGAAGGAAAAATGAATACTTACTTAAACAAAATTCTTAAGACTGATGCTGTTGATTACGTTATTGCTTCGGATACTGATTCTATCTATCTTAATATGGGTCCTTTGGTTGAAACTGTATTCAAAGGAAGAGAGAAAACTACTGAAAGCATTGTTTCGTTCCTTGATAAGGTCGCTTCATTGGAACTTGAAAAATATATTGAAAGTTCTTACCAAGAATTGGCCGACTATGTGAATGCATATGATCAGAAGATGCAGATGAAGCGTGAAAATATTGCTGACCGTGGAATCTGGACTGCGAAGAAGCGTTACATTCTAAACGTATGGGATAGTGAGGGTGTTCGCTATGAAGAACCTAAACTGAAGATGATGGGTATTGAAGCAGTCAAATCTTCTACTCCGGCACCTTGCCGCAAGATGATTAAGGATGCACTCAAACTAATGATGAGTGGAACTGAAGATGAAGTAATTGAGTTCATTGATAAATGTCGCCGTGAATTCAGGACACTTCCTCCAGAATCTATCTCTTTCCCAAGGTCAGCTTCTGACGTGCAAAAGTATCAATCATCCGCAACTGTTTATATTAAAGGAACTCCAATTCATGTTCGTGGTGCATTGCTCTTTAATTTTTATGTAAAAAAAGAAAATTTAACTAACAAATATTCATTAATTCAAAATGGAGAAAAAATTAAATTCATTTATTTGAAAAAACCAAATCATATTCATGAAAATGTTATCTCCTTCATCCAAGAGTTTCCGAAGGAACTTAACCTTGACAAATATATAGATTATGAACTACAATTTGAGAAAGCATTTCTAGAACCACTCAAAATTATTCTTGATGCAATTGGGTGGAGTGTAGAGAAAACTGTAAACCTTGATTCATTTTTTGCTTAATGGACTTCCTTAAAGATATTGTAAAAGAAATTGGTGGCGATTACACACAACTCGCTGCAGACATCGATGAAACTGAAAAATATGTTGACACAGGTTCGTACATTTTTAATGCACTGGTTTCAGGTAGTATATTTGGTGGTGTATCTGGGAATAAGATTACTGCTATTGCTGGAGAGTCTAGT
>Ga0222712_10003988_pt1 | contig 15723 bp, 18 predicted proteins | sample C33_657DmetaG_FD_165043 | JGI IMG/M metagenome (GOLD analysis project Ga0222712, IMG submission 165043) | Estuarine water microbial communities from San Francisco Bay, California, United States - C33_657D | ecosystem: Environmental > Aquatic > Marine > Unclassified | place: USA: California... | reverse complement strand
AAAATTAAAGAAGGAGACACAGCAGTTGTGGATGTAGATAATGATAACAAAGTGTGTGTACTGTTAGGTGATAAGTTAGAATTAGCTGATTCTACAGAAGAATTAGCTGCTGTTTAATACATAAAAAAGTACAAAAGGTCCTTTAAGTTTATATAAGTCTAGGTATTTATAATACCTAGACCTGCATAACTTATGGAAAGAGATAAAATCACTACTTGTAAAAAATATTAACCCGTGTTACTATATTTACATGTTAACAAAGCCGAGATAGCTCAGTCGGTAGAGCAGTGGATTGAAAATCCACGTGTCACCAGTTCAACCCTGGTTCTTGGCAATCTATTTACTCTAGTAATACGAAGTTAGAAAAAGATACTAATTTTGTATCAAATATAAGGTTTATGGTTCCTATTGGTCCATTACGCTGCTTAGCAATTATTACTTCAGTGACATTATTCTCTATTGCAGAGGGAGAATAATATCCTTCTCTATAAAGCATTAAAACTACATCTGCATCCTGCTCTATAGAATTATGTACCATAATGTCATTACAAGCAAAATTTCCAGTACCTGGAACCGAAGCGTCATACACTTTCAAATAAGATTTCAATTTAATTGATAAAATAGCAACAAAAGAAAGATTTTTATTCCAGATTGCGGTTTTATGTTTAGCAAAATTAAATTTATCTAATACGCCTACCAAAGTAGTGCTTTGAATATTTTTTAATCTAACCCAACCTTTATTAGTTAATAACTTGTGGCTATAGGTCAACTGTAAGGAATAGTTTCCAACTAAACTCAGTAGATAGGTCTGCTGTTTTCCAGTGCTAAACATCTTTTTTATGTATGTAGGTGATAGTTTACCTGAGGCAGATGGATTCCCCAAGACTATAATATTATCTTGTTTATTCGTTTTATTTAAAGCCACTGAGCTTCTAGCTAAAGGTACATACACGGTACTAGCACCTGCCAAGCAACCACTTTCTCTAAGATCAGATAACAAAGGACGCTTATTTGTACGTGATTCTACATTTCTACTTAGTTGGGATAGTGCGATAATAGGAGTATCAAATTCTCGAGCTAAAATTTTTAAATTACGAGTAATACGAGATAGTTCTTGAACTCTATTATTTTTATAAGATGTCTCATTTATTAACTGGAGGTAATCGATAATAACAGCTCCTATTTGTCCATGAGTCGATCTTAACCTACTCAGTTTGGCACGAATATCCGTTAATGAGCTATTTGGAGTGTCATCCAGATAGATCTTTAAAGACGCCAAATAGCCAATAGCTTTACTTATAAGGTTCCATTCATTAGGTGTTATGTTTCCAGATCTTAAACGAGAATTTACAATCTGAGATTCTACAGACAAAAACCTATACATAATTTGTTGTCTAGACATTTCTAGGCTAAATATAGTTACTGGAAATGGTTGAACTTCTGACATGTTTCTTGCTAAATTTAAAGCAAAAGCTGTTTTTCCCATGGAAGGACGACCAGCAATTATAATCAAATCTGATTTTTGAAATCCTTGGGTTAATAAATCTAAATCAAAGAAACCTGAAGATAAACCAGATAAACTTCCATGTGTATATTTTTTTTCTAACTCTACAAAGGTTTCTAATAAAACTTCGGAGGCATGTATCAGACCAAATTTTGGTTTATTATGAGTTATACCAAATAATAATTGTTCTGCTTGATCAAATAAAGCCTCAATGGACAAATTTGATTCATAAGCAAGTAAGCCTATATGGGCTCCTACATCAATTAGCGAACGTCGTAAGTATTTATCTAAAAGTATTACAATATATTTCTCTACATCCCCATTCGGAATAACTTGATTAACAAGGTCCACCAAAAAGACGTTACCTCCTATTGAATCTAAAACTCCAGTATCAGATAAGCGGTCTGATATTGTAGTTAAATTTATAGTTGCACCTTCAGAATGTAGCTGCTCCGCTATTTTATATATTTGCTTATGTTCATATAAATAAAATACTTCTGTAGTTAATCTAGTAAAAATTAAGTCTTTATGTGAACTATCTAACAGTAATTCTGTTAATATGGCCTGTTCTGCTAAGAAACTATGAGGAGAAGAATTTTTTTCTATCAAATGCTTCATGTTTTTTAAGGCATAAAAAACCAAATCTATAATTAAAAAATTATAATTATGTTTAGGTTAATAAAGGTAGTTTAAAATAAAATATCTATTAGCCTATGTAAATCAGATATTTTTTGCTATAATTCCCATATAGATAACTATTTAATAAATTCTATTGGAGAAATGGTCGAGTGGTTTAAGGCGCAGCACTGGAAATGCTGTTTGAGGGTAACCTTAACGAGGGTTCGAATCCCTCTTTCTCCTTAGACATAGACTTATACTACGATTAAATAGATAAAACTAAGTAGAGAGTAAAAGTTGACTTAGATATTAAGTGTACATTATTATAATGACATAAATCATATATGCGCCTTTAGTTCAGTTGGTAGAACGCAGGTCTCCAAAACCTGATGTCGGGGGTTCGAGTCCCTCAGGGCGTGTTTTTTAAATATAAAAAGTATAGTTATAGAATATCCGAGAATATAATACTATAATGGTATGTAGATAAAACTTAGATTATATTATTACTAGTCTAATAATAAATACAAAAAAAAGATAAAAAAAATATGGCTAAAAAAGTTGTAGGCATGATAAAGCTAGCGATTGAGGCAGGCAAAGCCACACCCGCTCCGCCAATTGGACCTGCTTTAGGTCAAAAAGGAGTAAATATTGTTATGTTCTGCAAAGAATATAATGCTAGAACTGCCGATAAGCCAGGATTTATAATTCCTGTAGAAATTACAGTATACGAAGACAAAAGTTATACTTTTATTCTAAAAACTCCTCCGGCTTCAATTTTAATAGCAAAAGCAGCTGGTGTAAAGAAAGGTTCTGGAGACCCTCAAAAAACGAAAGTTGGAAGTATCACTAAAAAACAAGTGATGGAAATTGCACAAACAAAATTACCTGACCTAAATACAAAGAAAGTGGATTCAGCTATGCGAATCATAGAGGGTACTGCTAAAAACATGGGAATTACTGTAACAGAATAGTTATTTTAATTAATCATCAATATAAACTAAAAAAGAATTCGAACTATGGCTAAACTCTCTAAAAGAGCAAAAACAATTCGTACCAAGATTGAAACAACAAAAGAATATTCTGCTAAAGAAGCACTAAGCCTTTTGAAAAGTACAGCAACTGCAAAATTTATCGAAACAGCAGAAGCTCATATTAGCTTAAAATTAGATACAAAATATGCAGATCAACAATTAAGAACTACAGTTGTATTACCTAAAGGTAGTGGTAAAGAGATTAAAGTTGCGGTAATTGCTGAAGGTGAAAAAGCAAAAGAAGCTCTAGCTGCAGGTGCACACTTAGCGGGATCTACAGATTTAGTAGCAGACATTATGAAAGGTATCATGGACTTTGATAGACTAATTGCTACACCTGATATGATGCCTTCAATCGCAAAACTGGGAAAAGTTTTAGGACCAAGAGGACTAATGCCTTCGCCTAAATCCGGTACTGTAACTAACGATGTAGCACAAGCCATTGAAGAATTTAAGAAAGGTAAACTGGAATACAGAGCTGATAAAGCTGGTGTAGTTCACGTAGCTTTCGGAAAAACAGGATTCTCAGAAGAAGACCTACTAGCTAATTTAGAAGCTATACAAGAATCTATTGATAAGAATCGACCTACTGGAGTTAAAGGGCGTTATTGGAGAAGTTTCTACATTTGTAGTACTATGGGTCCGTCCATTAAATTAGATATTACAAATTTTAGAGAGAAAGTTTTCTCTTAATCCATAACACTCACTCGATTTTTTAGTATTCAAACCTTTTTATATTATGACAAAAGTAGACGATCTTATTGAGCAATTAAAGTCTTTAACTTTATTAGAAGCTGCTGAATTAGTAACAGCTATTGAAGAAACGTTTAACGTAAGTGCTGCTGCTCCTGTTGGTGGTGGAACGGTAGTTATGGCTGCTGCTGCTGGCGGTGGACAAGAAGTAGAGGAAAAAACTGATTTTGATTTAATATTAGAAGAGGTTCCTGCGGATAAGAAAATTGCTGTTTTAAAGATTGTTCGAGCACTTACTGGATTAGGTTTAAAGGAAGCAAAAGATTTAGTGGAATCAACTCCAAAGCCTATTAAAGAAGGCGCATCAAAAGATGATGTTGCAGCAGCTAAGAAACAGTTAGAAGAAGCTGGTGCTAAAGTAACTGTTAAGTAACTGATAAAAATTAAATCATAAAAAAGTGAAGCGGTTGTTTTCTACCAGGTAGAAAACAACCGCTTCACTTTTTTATGATTTAATTTTTAGAATAAACCAAGTGTTAAAGCATTATTGATTGGTTGACAAGAACCAATACCTAACCAGATAGCAACGAATACACTAAATATAAATAATGTCATTGCAATAGGTCTACGGAACGGGTTTTGGAATTTATTGATACTCTCAATAAATGGAACCGTGATTAAACCAGCAGGCACAGCAGCCATAGATAAAACACCTAATAACTTGTTAGGAATAACTCTTAATAAGTTGAAAGTAGGGAAGAAATACCATTCTGGTAAAATTTCTAATGGTGTTGCAAATGGGTCTGCCTTCTCACCTAAAGGAGATGGAGATAATACAGATAGGCCGATTACACAAGATAATGTACCTAAAATAGCTACAGGGAAAATGTATAATAGATCATTCGGCCATGCAGGTTCACCATAGTAATTGTGACCCATTCCTTTTGCTAATTTAGCACGTAACTTTGGATCTGTTAAATCCGGCTTTTTTAATACAGACATATGAAAATTTCTATTAAAGTGTTTTTAAATATTACAGAGGACCAGAAATCCCTTGCTTACGGATCATTAAGAAATGTGTTAACATCAGTACCGCTGCAGCAACAGGAAGTACGAATGTGTGAGCACTGTAGAATCTTGTAAGAGTAATTTGACCTACACTTACACTACCTCTCAATAATTCTACTAATAAACTTCCGACTACAGGAATAGCTTCTGGTACGCCTGTAACAATTTTACAAGCCCAGTAACCTACCTGGTCCCATGGTAAAGAGTAGCCTGTAACACCAAATGATACCGTAACTACAGCTAAAGTAACACCCGTTACCCAAGTTAACTCTCTAGGCTTCTTAAATCCACCTGTAAGATATACGCGGAAGATATGTAGAATCATCATTAAAACCATCATGCTAGCAGACCATCTATGCATAGATCTGAATAACCAGCCGTAGTTAACTTCATACATTAGGTACTCAATAGATGCAAATGCTTCAGAAACAGTAGGTCTGTAGTAGAATGTCATTGCAAAACCAGTAGCCGCTTGAATAATAAAACAAGTAAACGTAATACCGCCTAAGCAGTAGAAGATGTTTACATGAGGTGGAACGTACTTACTTGTAATATCATCAGCTATTGATTGAATTTCAAGACGTTCTTCAAACCAGTCGTAGACTTTACCCATAAAATAAGGTGACAAAGAGAAAATTAAATAATATTGTGGAAAAACAAAATTCAGATATTCGTATACTGTCGTTATATAACGATTATACAGCTAAATAAAAAATAACACAACTGACCTAAAGGAGCAAAGGTTATTATTAACATATAAAGTATTCGTATATTTAAACATTATGTATAACATTTTAATAGTGGATGACGAAGAAAAACATGTATCCGCAACTATGAAATACCTAAAATCAAATGGGTTTAATACTTTGGGTGCAACAGATGTAAATGAGGCTCTATACTTAACTCGTACAAAGTATCCTGACTTAATAATTGTAGATATAATGATGCCTGAACTAGATGGATATACTTTTATAAAAATATTGCAAGAAGATTATCGATTTAAAACGATACCTTTTATCTTCCTTACGGCAAAAGGAATGACTCAAGATCGAATAAAAGGTTATGAATTAGGTTGTAGCGGCTATATCCCTAAACCTTTCGATCCAGATGAATTAATAGCAATAATAAATAATATTCTTACTAGAAAAAAAGAAAAAATAACAGAGTTACTAGTTCTTATGGAAGAACTAAAAAATCTCCGTACAGAGTTAGAGATTCAATATAACTTATCTATACAATTGCGAGAAAAGCTAAGTCTAACACAGAAAGAATCGATAATACTCAAGTATGTATTAGAAGGGTTAAAAAATAAAGAAATAGCATCAATTTTAAACTTGAGTTTACGAAATATCGAAAAATACGTAACAAAGCTTTTAAGCAAAACTGGTACTAGAAGCAGGATTAGTTTAGTTAATTACTGTTTTTTCAATATAAATACCTTGAAGGCGAACGACGGGATTCGAACCCGCGAATAACGGAGCCACAACCCATTGCCTTAACCACTTGGCCACGCCCGCCTATAATTTAACCACATATATCATAACACAACAAAGTAAAAATAAACAATATATTTTTATAGTAGTCAGGTTAATAACTACTTAATACCTTAAAAAGCCAACCTTTTATTATCATGTAATCTTTCTTCAGAGTGATTTTTTACTTGATTTTAGAACTACAGAACAATTCTAAAAAGATCTAATTTTAAAGTAAAAATACAGTTTAAAAAACTCAATGCTTAAAAGTTTAGTCACATAAATAATATCTGAGTTTACAATGATGTAACTAGGCCAAAGTTAAGGCACTAGTTACTTTTACAGATTTAACAGTAATACTAATCTCGTTCTTAAAAGTTAAACTTAATATTTAAACTTATCAAAATTATTTTTAAAAGAAATTAACTTTGGTTAGCTTTCACGAATCCTAAACCATTTTCATCTGAGTATTTTTCCATAAATCTCATAAACCTATCCCAATTTTTTTTCTCAGACATAACGTAAATGGCTTCAATACCTTGTGGTTTGCCATTTACGAATCGAGCATTAACATCTCTAGTTACAATTTCCCCTTCTTCATCTATTAGATACATGCCCGTTATAGTTCCTTTGCTACCTGTTTCGGCTTCAAGTACTTTTGGATTTGCAAACCTAAAAGTAGCAGTTCCTGTGCTACCATCTCTAGATCGTGTTAACCTAACGTCTGGAATCACTTCTTCATTAATTCCTTGTATAAATTGTATTACAGCCATAATAGTAATTTTTGCTATTTTATTTTGTTTACTTAAATTATACCATTGTATATATTTAGTTTTAACCTATGTATAACTGGGGTGGCAGGATTTGAACCTACGAATAGCGGAGTCAAAGTCCGCTGCCTTACCGCTTGGCGACACCCCATAAACTGAATTAAACTTTCCTATTATAACAATTTAAGATTATCAGTTAATTTTAATTCATATTTTTCTGGCTTACATTTTAATTTTGTAATCCATGTGCAAGGAGGGATTCGAACCCCCGACACCGTGGTTCGTAGCCACGTGCTCTAGTCCACTGAGCTACAAGCACTTATCGTCCTGATTAGGAGCATAACATGTTATCTGTATCTTTGTCAATATTTACCTTCTTTTAGAACTTTAACATTTCTTGTGAATATCTAAGGATAGATAATCTTTTTCAAAATTTTTCCGTCAAATAATCATTTCAAAAAGACAACTAAAGAGTTTATTTTTGTATAATGTATTCAATTATTTTAGATTTCAAAATATTTTTTAGTTTTATTATTTTTACCTAATTAATAATGATTATATAAAATTTCTATGAGTAAAATTATTTTATACCAAGAGGATGCACGAAGAGCATTAGAAAAAGGAATGGATATATTAGCAGAAGCTGTATCTGTTACTTTAGGGCCTAAAGGAAGAAACGTAGTATTAGAACGAAAATATGGTGCTCCTCAAATTGTTAATGACGGGGTTACTATAGCTAAAGAAATTGAATTAGAAGACCATATTGAAAATACAGGAGTAGCATTAATAAGACAGGCTGCATCTAAGACTAATGATGTAGCGGGAGATGGAACAACTACTGCTACGGTATTGGCACATGCTATGGTAAAACAGGGTATGAAAAACGTTGCAGCTGGTGGTAATCCAATAGCAATCAAACGTGGCATAGAAAAAGCTACACAATTCGTAGTAAGCCAAATCGCAGAGTACTCAGTACCCGTAGAGGACACTAAATCCATTACCCAAGTTGCAACTATATCTGCTGGTAATGATGAAGAAGTAGGCCAAATGATTGCAAACGCAATCGATAAAGTAGGTCGTGAAGGTGTTATTTCTCTTGAAGAAGGTAAATCTACTATAACTGAATTAGAGATGACAGAAGGTATGTTTTTTGAAAAGGGTTTTATTTCTCCTTACTTTGTGACAGATACTGAAAGGATGGAAGTTGTTCAAGAAAATCCTTACATATTGATTACAGATAAAAAAATCACTCTTGTTCAACAAGAACTCGTACCTGTTTTAGAATTAGTTTCGAAGACTGGTAGACCTTTAACTATTTTAGCTGAAGACGTTGAAAAGGAAGCTTTAGCTACCCTTGTGGTTAATAAATTAAGAGGTATTATTAATGTTGTTGCTGTGCGAGCACCTGGTTTTGGGGATCGTCGAAAATCGATGTTAGAAGATATAGCTATTCTGACAGGTGGCCAGGTAATAGCGGAAGATGCTGGGTTTAGCTTAGAATCTTTGCAGTTAGATATGCTTGGTCAAGCTAGACGAATAACTGTAACGAAAGAAGGTAGCACTATTATTGCTGAAGGTAATGAAAAAGAGGTAAAAGCACGTTGTGAACAAATCCGACGTCAGATTGACGCTAGTGATTCATCATACGAAAAAGAAAAACTGCAAGAACGTTTAGCAAAACTTGCTGGTGGTGTTGCAGTCATAAAAGTTGGTGCTGCAACTGAGACTGAAATGAAAGATAGAAAATTACGACTAGAAGATGCTATTAATGCAACAAAAGCTGCTGTTGAAGAAGGTATTGTACCAGGTGGTGGTGCTACATTAACTCATATCTCTCAAGATTTATTTGAATGGGCTAAAGACAATTTAGAAGAAGATGAATTAATCGGAGCATTAATTGTGGAAAAAGCTTTAACTTATCCTTTAAGAAGAATAATTGAAAATACTGGGGTTACTGCAGCAATTATTATTGAACAAATCAAAGAAAGTGATTTTTCAATAGGTTATGACGCCTCGGTAGGAGAATTAACTGACATGTATGAAAGAGGTATTATTGACCCAGCTAAAGTAACTCGATCTGGACTTCAGAATGCGGCTTCTATTGCTAGTATGATATTGACAACAGAATGTATTGTTGTAGATAGAGTAGAAGCTTCTGAAGCTTAGAATAGATATTGTTATTGTTTGCTACACCTAGCCTTTTAAGTGTGAAAATACAATTTTATACTCAAGAGGCTAGATTGTTCTGTTCTTGTTAGAAATGATTTTCGTACTATATTTTTAATTTGAGTCTTAGTAAAATAACTAGGGTAAAAACGGTTGTAAATTTTATAACCGATAATTTTACCTTCGTTATTTAAAGTGACTTTTGTAACAGTTTTTGTGTTCCAGTTATTTAATATCTTATGGTACTTTAGATCTTGGAATAATTTAGACCGAAGGCTACATTTTTCGTTCGTTTCTAGAGAAGCTATATTTACACTATTTAGTGTATTGGAATTTTTTTCAGGTAAAAAGTTGTACCTATAGCGTGGGATGATATTTGTTAAAGAAAAATATACAAAGATAGAGATCTGCAGAAAAGAGAACAGTGTTTCTTTAAACCTGCGATTAATTTTTTTCCACATTTACATTCAAATTAGCGTTTAAGTTGTAATACTGGTAAATATGTTGCACGATTAAAGTTAATAGATAAGATTTTTCTTCTGAGGGAAAATTGTTATTAGAATTAATAATATCTGAGTATGTATAAATTAAAGTTTTAAATATACTACGGTTTTCGCTTCCTTGGTTCATCCTGTCTTTAAAATTTAGCCAATATAGTATTTTTAATATAAATAATGTGTCTAGATCGTACATAATTATATCAGATACAAAGTTGCTCACAGACTGATCATCTTTACATTTATGTGATTGGAGTAATTTTAATCTAAACTCTTGTATAACATTTTGTAATTTGTTATCTCGAAATCTATTTTTTTGAACATAGTCACCTGTAGAGAATAATACCTTTAATACTGTACACAGTTGTACATTAATACTTTCCATACTTTTTAATATGGAGACTAAATAAAACTAGCCTCCAATTCTTCAGTTAATTGCTACCTGCAAAAATAAAATCAGGGAACTTAAATTGGACCTCTGAAAAAGAATAGTTTTTACCTTGTTCTTGCCAGTAGTTAATTATTTCAGTAGCTTTATTAAGAATTTCGATTCTGTCTTTTTCAGTAATCCATGCTTTTGTTTCTAATTCAGCTTTTAATTGTTCCCAAGCATCGTTTCTAGGCCAAAAGAAATAAGCTGTTAATGGGCTTGTACCGTTCCCAACAAGTTGATCTACTGCTATGGCTACATTATTATCTAGCCATAAAATTTTTAAAGTAAATTTGGACACTTTATCTCTCCTAAATATATTATTTTGGTTTTATGTATTTTATTTTAGTGAAATGTTAGCTTTTTTTAAAAGGTTTCTCACAGTATCCGTGGGTTGAGCACCTTGTGATAATCGTATTTTAATACGATCGGCGTTTAAATTACTTTCGTTTGTTAAAGGGTTATAGAAACCTAACTCTTCAATTGCTCTACCATCTCTTTTAGTTGTACTTGGCATTACTACTAACCTGTATGTTGCTTGTTGTTTTCTACCGTATTTTTTTAATCTAATTTTAATCATTATTTTATTTTTTATTTTAGTTCTATTTTGATACCATAATACTGACAATTTTAATCAAATACCATTTATTTGTGTATTGTTTAAACTTTTATTTTTATTTGTAGAAGTTTTTAAGTGGAACTAATACCTACATTGCTTACAATTTGCATAACACATTGTAATAAGATAAATCCAAGTATAGGAGAAATGTCAATTCCAATTAATGGAGGAACTATGCCTCTGAAAACTTTTAGATATGGGTCTGTCAATTTGCTTAGTGAATAAAAAGGCTGTGCATACCAATTTACATTCGGAAACCAAGTCAGGGATACTCGTACTAATAAAAGGATTAAATAAATCTGTAGAAATCCCGTGAATGAAGATAGTATAAGAGTTAGTGAATTTGTCATTTTAATTATGAGAATATTAAAAAATTACCTTTAGGTATGTTTTTTAGGGAGGTATCTTTTATTGTATGTAGGAAACTATATAAGGTTATTCTCTACATTATTAATGATACGTAGTATAATGTCTTATATATAAGATTAATTACTTAAATTATATAAATATAACTGAATAATTTTCTTTATTATACTTTTTTATTTTTTTATACTGTCTATGCAAAAAGGAACGAATAGATTTATCTGGAATTGGGGCTTTACTACATCCGCAGAAAATTGGAATGGTCGTCTAGCTATGTTAGGATTTTTTTTCACAATTTTAATCGAGCTTGTTACTGGAAAAGGACTAATGCATTATTTAGGCTTATTCTAGTTTTTTAGTGTTGTTTAGGTTTGGATTTCTTACAAATTATATCCAAGTAAAAAAGGTATCTCATTATTATAATGAGATACCTTTTTTACTATCCAGAATATCGATAATTAGTCGATTGGACGTAGAGATAAAGTTGGTTCGTTCTCACGGTTAATTCCTTTTTCGAAACCAGCAGCAGCAGCTCTAGCTCGACCCGCGTGCCAAAGGTGACCAATGTAGAATGCGAAACCTAGGAAGAAGTGTGCACAACATAACCAGCTACGAGGAGATACGTAGTTAACAGAGTTAATTTCTGTTGCAACACCACCCACGGAGTTTAAAGAACCAAGAGGAGCATGAGTCATGTACTCAGCAGCTCTTCTTTCTTGCCATGGTTGGATGTCATTCTTGATCTTGTTTAAGTCTAATCCGTTAGGACCTCTTAAAGGCTCGATCCAAGGAGCTCTTAAGTCCCAGAATCTTTGCGTTTCACCACCTAAGATGATTTCTCCACTTGGAGATCTCATTAAGTATTTACCTAAACCTGTTGGGCCTTGTGCAGATGCTACGTTAGCACCTAAACGTTGGTCTCTAACAAGGAAAGTAAATGCTTGTGATTGAGATGCTTCTGGACCTGTTGGACCGTAGAACTCACTAGGGTAAGCAGTGTTGTTGTACCATACATATTGACTTGCAATGAAGCCCATTAGGGATACAGCAACTAGACTGTAAGATAGGTATGCTTCACCGGACCATACATATGCTCTACGAGCCCATGCAAATGGCTTAGTAAAGATGTGCCAGAAACCACCTACGATACAGATGATTCCGATCCATATATGTCCACCAACGATGTCTTCCATGTTGTTTACACTAACGATCCAACCGTCACCACCCCAAGGAGACTTAAGAACGTAGCCAAAAATAACACCAGGGTTTAACGTAGGGTTATCGATGATTCTCACGTCACCACCACCTGGAGCCCAAGTGTCGTAAAGTCCGCCTACGAACATAGCTTTAATAACTAGTAAAAGAGCACCAAATCCTAGAACCACTAAGTGGATACCTAAAATTGTAGTGATTTTATTTTTATCACGCCAGTCGTAACCGAATGCTGGGAATGACTCTTCTAGAGTATCTGGACCAATTAAAGAGTGGTATACACCACCAAATCCAAGTACTGCAGAGGAAATAATATGTAGTACACCTACTACGAAGTATGGATAAATATCGATAATTTCTCCACCAGGGCCAACACCCCAACCTAACACAGCTAAGTGAGGTAGTAATATTAGACCTTGCTCGTATAAAGGTTTTTCTGGAATGTAGTGAGCAACTTCAAATAGTGTCATAGCACCACACCAGAAAACCATTAGTCCAGCGTGAGCTACGTGAGCACCTAGAAGTTTACCAGAAACGTTAATTAAACGAGAGTTACCTGACCACCATGCGAAACCAGTAGATTCAATATCTCTACCAGCTACGCTTAAATTAGAATTAAAGGGCGTTTCCACGTGGTAAAACCTCCTCAGGGAAAATAAAGTTTTCATGAGGCTGATCTTGAGCAGCCATCCAAGAACGGATACCTTCGTTTAGAAGAATGTTCTTAGTGTAGAATGTTTCGAATTCAGGATCTTCAGCAGCTCTAAGCTCTTGAGAAACGAAATCGTAAGCACGTAAGTTTAAAGCTAAACCTACGATTCCGATAGCACTTGTCCATAGACCAGCTAAAGGAACGAATAACATGAAGAAGTGTAACCAACGCTTGTTGGAGAAAGCAACACCGAAAATCTGAGACCAGAAACGGTTAGCTGTTACCATAGAGTAAGTTTCTTCAGCTTGTGTAGGAGTAAATGCTCTGAATGTGTTAGCCGCGTCACCATCTTCAAAAATAGTGTTTTGTACAGTAGCACCGTGGATTGCACATAGTAGAGCTGCACCTAAGATACCAGCTACACCCATCATGTGGAATGGGTTTAACGTGAAGTTGTGGAAACCTTGGATGAATAGTAAGAATCTGAAAATAGCAGCTACGCCTAAGCTTGGAGCGAAGAACCAGCTTGCTTGTCCTAATGGGTAAAGTAAGAACACAGAAACGAAAATAGCGATAGGACCAGAGAACGCAATCGCGTTATAAGGACGAATACCAACTAATCTTGCGATTTCGAATTGTCTTAAACAGAAACCAATTAAAGCAAAAGAACCATGTAAAGCACAGAATGCCCATAGTCCACCAATTTGGCACCAACGAGTGAAATCGCCTTGTGCTTCAGGTCCCCAAAGTAATAGTAGAGAGTGACCCATACTGTTTGCTGGTGTTGAAACAGCTGCAGTAAAGAAGTTACAACCTTCTAGGTAAGAACTTGCTAAACCATGTGTGTACCATGATGTAACGAAAGTAGTTCCTGTGAACCAACCACCAATAGATAAGTAAGATGTAGGGAATAGTAATAAACCAGACCAACCTACGAATACGAATCTATCTCTTTTTAACCAGTCATCAGCTAGATCAAACCAGCCACGACCTTCTTCTTGTCCAATTGCAATGGTCATAGATTAATTCTCCAAAGCTTTTTTTATTAAGTAACTTGTTTACAATTTACTTGCCTTTACAGTTATATTTAATATTATAGTTAGAATTGTAAAAAATTTATTTTCTAGTTAATTTAACTTACTTGAGTTCTAATAACTTTTTTTTCTCAATGCAGTTAAAAGCTATAGTTTTTACATTTTTGTTACAAACTGGATTCCAAATGAATATATATAAAATCTTTATTTTATTATTTTTATTCTGGTTTGAGAATTTCAGTTATTCGCTGAAATAAGTATCCGGTTCCTCTGGCAGTTAAGATCAAATCTGGATTACTTGGATCTTCTTCTAATTTAGCCCTTAGTCTTGATATGTGTACATCTACAACCCTAGTATCAACATGTCTTTCAGGCGTATAGCCCCATACTTCTTGTAGAATAGCGGCTCTAGAAAAAGCTTCACCAGAACGACTAACTAATAGCTCTAATAAACTAAATTCCATACCTGTTAATCTTATTCGTTCGTTATTTTTATATACTTGACGTCTATTCGTATCTATTTTAATTAATCCTATCTTTAAGATTCCTGAATTAGGTATGCCAGGTGTAAAACTCACTTTTTCTACCCGACGGAATATAGCTCTAATCCGAGCCTCCAATTCTTTCGGAGAAAATGGCTTTATTACGTAGTCATCTGCTCCCAACTCCAAACCCGTAATTCGATCTGCCACATCTCCCAAAGCTGTCAGCATAATTATTGGGACGTTTGACTCTTTTCTTATTTCTTGACAAACTCCATAACCATCTAGTTTAGGCATCATGACATCTAATACTATTAAGTTAGGCAATTCTTTTCTAAAAACTATTATTGCTTCTTCACCATCCGCTGCAGTGACTACACTATAGCCAATCATAGACAATCGGGTTTCAAGGATTCTACGAATACTAGCCTCATCATCAACCACGAGGATTTTTTCTTTGTGGTTTTCCACCTTAATTACTCCTAAAATTTACTTATAAGAATTACACTTTTTTACATCTTTATATTATTTTAGTGATTTTAGTGACTTTTAAAAAATAACTAAAATAATTCAGTGTTATTAAACATAACATTTGGGTTTTTATTTTTCAGATTTTTATTAGAAAATAAATAAGATTTTAAATTATTCAGATTACTGTGCTTTGCATATAAACAAAAACAAAAATGATGCCTAATAGCTAGGTTATTGCTTGTTATTAATAAATACAATGTTAGTTTTTCCTAATATACAAAAATTTGAATCTAAAATTAAATGCTTTTTTATATAGTTTTATTTTTAGTATTTTTCTAGTTCCGTTATATTTTTCGATAATTTATTTTTTTATATTTCTTTCTATAATTTACGCTTTCGGATGTGCATTATTTTATTTGCACAGTCACGCTTCTTGAAACAAAATTAATTCTTTTTTTAAATTACATTTAAACCTAGGGTTGACAATATTGTTTAATACATACTATTGTTATTGCAGGATTGAAAGAAAAGCAATTCTAACGAAATTTAATTACAAATTAAGTTTTCGAAAATAAGATTTTAAATAATCAAATAATATTGGATACCATGGAGAGTTTGATCCTGGCTCAGGATGAACGCTG
>Ga0222712_10003987_pt1 | contig 15725 bp, 34 predicted proteins | sample C33_657DmetaG_FD_165043 | JGI IMG/M metagenome (GOLD analysis project Ga0222712, IMG submission 165043) | Estuarine water microbial communities from San Francisco Bay, California, United States - C33_657D | ecosystem: Environmental > Aquatic > Marine > Unclassified | place: USA: California... | reverse complement strand
CTTTCCAGTAATTTGTAAAAATTTAAGTTTTTAAAACTTTCCGCTTCGATTCCATTCCGCCATGTGCGTGGCGTAGTCGTTGACGGTCAAATCTTTTTCGCCATCAGGTGTGTAGTGTTTGAATACCCCTTGGCGTTCTTGTCCTGTCTTGTAGCTGTGGCATTCATGGCATAGGCTTTGGAATATGTTGTGTAGGAATGCGTGTTCGCCTATTTGTTTCCAAGGGAATACATGGTCAATATGCTTGGCACTGTTAACTATTCCCCGTGTTAAGCATGATTGACATAACGGTTGTTTGCTTAACTGTGCGCGCCTTATGGTGCGCCATGCTGGGTTTGTGTATGCGTTGTCTTTGTCGTGGTTGGTATGCTCTAAGCCACCGTGGTCAAGGCAAAAGCTGTTAAGTTTGCTTCGTGGGTTCTTGCACCCCAATTCACGGCATACGCTGTTAAAGGGTGCGTATGGCATTGTTAATCCCAATGATTGTTAAACGCCTTCAACGGGTAAAACACCAAGCTGTTGCGATAGCCACCCTCTGCGGTCGGGCGTATGGGCGTTACCCCATGCACATTACGCCAAGCTGGGTATACCAACATTGAATTGTCGCGGCTGTCCACGGTTGCGCCATAGTCAGGCACTGTTGTGTTGCCGCCCCTTGCGTTGTGCTTTTTGGCAATGATGACATTTACGCAACCTTCAAGATTGCCAGCATCGCGGTGGAATGGTGCGGGTATGTTGAAATTGCTAATGCTTGAAGTGAACAATTCACCAAATCTAAATTTTGGCGGTACTTTTTCGCTGATGATTCGCTTTTGCGTTTCATATATTTCGGGCGTGATTTGCTGTATCAGCTTTTCTGATTCTTTGCACAGCAACAACATCGCTTTGATAAATGTCTGCGCTGACTTAACTTGATGAACGCTGGATATGGCTGGATACGGGCGTTTCATGTGCGGCTTAGGTGGACAACCGCCAAGGATAGTGCTGTATTGTGTTACCTCAAATTCACTGTCTCGCAAGCCGCTTGAACGCCTCATTTCGCTTTTGGGTACGCGGTCACTTAACAATTCAGCGTTGGCAACATCGGCAAGCTGTTTTATTTTGCCTGTCAATTCTTTGATGTAAAAGCCTACTGGCGCGCCATCAGCCATGAACAGTGTGTCTTCGGTTATGTTTGGTTCAATGTCGCCACATACATCACCAATCTTGACATTGTGTTCAATCTTAACTAACTCAACAATTTTCATTTTATTTCCTTCAAATATTTAGGAAGATAGGTTGCTTTTCTAAAATCATAAAGCACAGACCAATCTACTCCAACAGGCACATTTTTTTTCATCGTTTCAATTTCTGTGCGCATTCGTTCTATGTAGTATCCAACATAACGCTTGCCCAACTTAACTTTTTTGTACGCACACAAAGTCGTTTCGATGTTGAACAAATTTTTATGCTTGATATTCATTTCGGATATTTTGTTTGTTAAGAATTCTAACCCTTGTTCTAATTCTGCATAATCTGCAAGAGTCAAATTTTTATCTTCGAAATGACTAAACAAATCTTTTCTACCTAATGCAAGGGCTAAACCATTTCGACAACTTTCAGCTTCACGCAAATTTAAATCGTTTGGAATCATTGGTGTATCAGTTAGCACATTGATTAATTCTAAATATATAAACATTGTAAAACGACCAAAATAATGTATTTTGCTCAAGTGTTTATAAGCCGAGATGTAGGTTTCTTTTTGGTTGGGTTGTCTTAATTTGTGGAAATATGCTTGTTGGCTTGAACCAATGATTTCCCTATAAGATTTAAAACAGTTAACAAATTCGTTGTTGCTTCTAACTCTTGCCCGGTCAGTTTGGAAAACAAGTTTGTTTCTGTTGGCAGACCACCAGCGTTGCAACCTTCCAACATCGACATTTTGATAGTCAGGAAATTCGTTGTAAATGTAAAAAACTGTTGGCGCACAATAACAAGTAGCAAAAAGAAAAGCCAACCAATATCTTTGTTCTATATTTAATTCATATCTATTACAGACATAGGTTAAACAATCGTTTTGCGGGTCAATATCGTTGGCAAAACTGCTGGCTTGATGGAATGATAAGTATTCTTTCAAGCCGTCCATTCATACACCTCATAAGGATTCAATGGTTCGGGATTTAACAAACATCTGCGCAATATGTCGGCTGTTGAAGCAATGTAAGTACATCCAAACTTTGTTGCTTTATAAGCTGGTCGGCTTTCATTTCTAAAAAATTGCAATGAATTTTTTTTCAGCACAACACCGCTATATGTGATATTGCTGTTAAGTAATTCCATCCTATTTGCGCTTTGCAACATAATTTCGCCATCGTTGTCCGATTCCATCTTGATTTTGTATGCGGCTTCCATTTCCGCTTTTGTACGCATATCAATCACGCCATTGAATGCCAAAAATTCGTCTTTGTACGACAAAGGCTGATTGTTAATTTCGGTTTTGTAGTCTCCGCTGGTGCTGTATCGGCAATGACCAATCAATAGCTTCGGAAATTTAGCCATGCCCTTCAACAAAGGCATCAATTGATTTGATTTGTTAAGCACAGTTGCGCCCGAATGAAGGTGTGCCGCATAACCATAAGCATGCATACCTCGAATTTTGGATTCGATAAACAAACGATGTAATGTTGAAAACGCTTGTTCAGATGGTTCGGGACAAACAAATCCTATGATGGCACACAAACTTAATTCTCCCTATTTATTCAAAAACAATGCTGGTCTTAACCATGCTTTGCCAACTGCTTGTATTGCTTTTTCAGTCTTTGTTTTTTTTTGTAAACCCCACCCGTATGATTCCAAACTTTCCTTAACGAATTGTGCTCGTATTTTTTGGGCTGGTAAGGCTTGTAGCGGATTTGAAATTGCAAAATTCCTGTACGCCAATTGTTCTGTTCTTGTAGGAAATAATTTTTGATCCGAACGCAAAGAGCCTGTAGGGTCTACAGCCCACCATATCAATCCATTTTTGTAATGCCATGTAACTGAACTTGGCGTACAGGACATTTTTAATCGTTCGGTTTTTTTTATGTTCACAGCATATGCTATCCACGCATCCCAACAAGTTGATGCATATCCTTTGCCTTCGCAACCTTGCACCGTGACAATTTCATATAAATTTGCATATTTGTCTTTGTTAAATGTTGCAAATATTAAACACACTATTTGATTCTCAACTAGGTAAGCAAACGGTGGTGATTTTTGATAATTTCCAAAACGGAACCATAATGAATCTGCTGTTGCAAGGAATTTTGTATTTTTTCCTTCTACACTATTGGCAATTAAATTTTTAACAGCCCCATTGCCGACAAAACCAAAATTATGTTTGCAATTCATTGGTTATTATCCTTTTGATTGCTAAATGAACTTCATGTTCGCTTTTATTGTTATCGACAATTTCTAGCTTGAATGTGTAATATTTTTTTAATTGCGGTAGTTTTTTTATGAAATTGTATTGTTGTTTGAAATTTATTGGGTCGTAATTGTTTGCACCACGCTTAATGCTTCTTTCTTTAACAGTTTGTGGTAACGAATTCAAAACAATAATTGTTAGGTCAGTTAATCTACTAAATCTCAGAATGGAAGGTTCATTTTGGTAAATGCATCCATGTGCAATCATTGTCGATTCACTGGTTTTTATTGCATTTACTAAATTTTTTACACTTCCAATTGAATCCAAACCGTGTTTGCCACCTAAATAATTAAATTTAGGGAATTCTTTTTGCAACAAATTGGCTTGGGTTGTTTTGCCACAACCAAAATAACCAGCCAAAAAAAAGCATTTCATTTGCTTAATTTATTTTTTTCATTTTTCAAATGTTGCATCAGCATCATGCCCACATAGGCTTTTTCTTCGCGCCAAAACTTAACCAATTCTTGCGCTTCTTCATAATGCTCGGGTTCAAATTCGATTTGTATTGCTTTGCGAACGCCTTTTGCCATATCGTCTAGCTGTGCGTCAATTTCTTCATCTTCAAGCACTGAATAATCTACATCGCCTTCTTTTAATTCTGATGGGTCAAATGCAAGCAATTCAATATCAAAACCTGATTCACGCAAATCGCCAATTTCTAGCGCAAGCATTTGTTCATCCCAGCCGCTGTTTAAAGCAATCTTGTTGTCGGCTATCACATAGGCGCGTTTTTGTGATTCAGTTAAATGTGCTAAATCTATAGTTGGAACTTCTTGTATTTGTAATAAAAAAGCCGCTTCAAAACGACCATGTCCAGCAATGATTCCGTTTGCACCGTCTAATAGTATTGGCTGAGTCCAACCAAATTCTTTGATGCTAGATGCAATTTGGGAAATTTGTCGGCTATTGTGTGTTCGACTGTTTCTTGCGTAAGGAATCAAGTCTTTGAGTTGACGGTAAACAATTTTCAGTTTTTGCTGTGCTGTCATGTTCTTTGTATCCTGATGCGTATGCCGCCCTCGCGACTGCTAAGGCTTTGGCTTTGGTTGGAAATGGTCCTTGGCTACCCCACATCCAGCCCGATTTGCCTTTGCGTAAAGGCATATCAGGCAAGGAATCTTAACTTGTACAGTGTACTGTTAATTAAATTGGCGATGTTGTCGACCTCGTTTTGCAATTCGCTGTCTTGCGGAAAACCGTTTGCCCTACGCAATGTTTGCACATCGTTTTTCAGATATTCCAAATAGTCGATAGGGTTCATGTCGAGCATTAAAACAGCCGTAGACGGGTACTTGTTCAGCAAACCATACTTGCCTTGGAATGCTTCAACAAACGCATCTACAAGGTCGCCAATGCCGTCATAGAACGCACCCAACGCCATGTGCTGGCTGTAACTGCGGCTTTGCAAATGCAAGATATGCCCAATGGTCACGCTGTTAAGCAAACACATTGTGAAATCCATCACTGGGTCAGGTTGTTTGGCTTCAATGCTTGCGGTAAATTTGACCATGACATATCCCCTTTTTGTTAATTGTCCAATAGTGGGTCAAGCCTGTCAATCGGCAATAAATCCCGCAATTGCAATTCCGCCCATGTGCGCTTCAATGCGTCCAAAAACATTGTTTGCTTTTGCTCTTTTGTTAAGCTGTGCCCAGCGTCAATGTCGTGATGACAAGCAAAACACAATGCCGCTGTGTATATGTCTGATGCTTTTATGCCGCGCCCTTTACCGTGTACTGCCATGTTGCTGTGTGCCGCTTGCGTTTGCCCGTCTAAGCCGCAAATTTGGCATGGCAGTGACGCTACATTTTTTAGATGCTTTTTACTGCGCCAGTAATTGAATTTTTGCCTCATGTGATGTGTACAACCCTGTGGTGGTTTGACCTAATGTAGTCCGCTGTTTTTTGAATCATTCTTTCATATTCTGCGCGGCTGATGCTTGTTCGTTGTAAGTCATGCAATGCATACAACTCCCGCACAAACTTAATTCCCGTGCCTGTTAAGCCCATTTTGCGGGTCTTTTCATAACGCTTGGCGGCTTGTTCCATTTCCTTTTGCACAATCTCGCACACTTCCAGCACCTCAATGCCAATGCCGTTTGTCGCCATTGTCTCGGCTATGTTCATCATGTCCACAATATAACGCCAATCAGCAATTGTGCCGTTTCCTTTGACCATGCTTTCGATTGCGCTTAATTCCATCAGGCGCACTTTGTCCAGCAAATTGTCAGTCGTGATTGCCGCGCCTTCAATAGCAAATTCAATCGGGTTAACTTTCGCCCAAACTTTTCTGCGGCATTTTTTTCTCATTCTGTCGCTCGCCCTTCCATCCGCGCATTTGCTTGTTCAGTACGCCAAATGTCTGTTCGCATCCTTGCGGCTTCCAAATGCCATTTCAGCGTTTCCTCAATCTCGATTGCTGATGCCAACCCTTCCAGCAATTGCAAATATTCGGGGTCTGCATACGCCTCGCGTTCTTGTGCGTTTGCGGCTTCAACGCCTTTAAGCAATGCGTCTTTCATTAACAATGCTTTTTTGCTTTTTCTGAATTCCTCTAAGTACACACGCTTGGCTTTTGCTTTGGCAAATGCGGGTGCGTTTTTGATAATGAAATCAACAGCTTGGTGGGGTGCGTTCATGTTTTATCCTTTCAAAATTTTCAATGCTTCATCTTCGGTTTTCACAATATGCACCGCGCCTGTCCAAACGCTGTGCCAATGCTCTTGGTCAATGGTTAACTTTCGTGCGCTAGGCACTTTGTTGCCATCTTTGACTTCCATTAGATAATTGATGCCGTTGTAGCCCACCAGCAAGTCAGGGCAACCTTTACCAACAGCCGCCAACGATTGAACGCTTGCGCCAGCTTTACGCAGTGCGTGAACAATCAGTTTTTGGTTTTCGTCAGTTTTTGCCGCTTGCCTCATTCATCGCCTTTGTTAAGTCAGCCGCAATGCCACGCCATGCACCGCTTGGGTCAGCATCCAATTTCTTTGCCCTGTCCCATGCGTATTGTTTCGCGCCCTTCATGCCAGCCATCCAAATCAAATGGTTCAGCGTTTTTTGGTAATCGGAGGTCGCCTGTTTGCCAAAGGGCTTCGGTGATTGCTCTAAGTGATGCGTAGGTGTTTCCATCTTTGATGCTGTCCAGTAGTAGGTTTGCTTGTTCTTTTGTCATTGTTTGCCCCTTAATGCGGCAAGCTGGGCACGAATATGCTCGGGCATGGGAATCGCTTTTTGGCGGTCTTTTTCTAGTTTGAGTAGGGTAGGGTCTATTTGCGGTTTTGACGGCATTTCGGGCACTTCTGCACCGTCCCAGCGTTGTTGGTTCAAATACACCAGTGGCGCGGGTATGAAAGCCCCATTGCCCTTCAGCCATTGTTCGGTTGTCTTCATCCATTCGATGTGCTTAACAATTTGGTCGGCACTGTGTTCGCACATATATTTTTCCCACTTTGCCTCGCATTGCTTTTTTGCGCCTTTGCGTGGTGTTGCTGGGTACGCTTTCCAAAATCTATCAAATCCACTTTCAAACATTTTCAATTCCTTTCGGGCATAGGTTCAGCTAGGGTGGATATCAGCAATATCCTACCTTCTCCATCTTTGTTTGTATCGTTTAATTTGTTCACATTGTTCATCTTTCATTCGTTTCAATCGTTTCAATCACAAAGACCAAGTGCGCGTGACGGGTCAATTCGCTTATACACACAGCCTAGTTTTCCACCTGAGTTACTGTGTGCTTTACCAGTCGCTTAACCAACGCTGGTCACATTTTGCACTGGGGTGTAACAGTGTGCGGTGTTTCTTGGGTTCAGCCCATGCAAGCCAATCAGCTAACGCGCCCTGACGGTCTGATTGCCAAAAAGAAAAACCCCGCAAGATGCTCTGTGGTCTTGGTTCTTGGCGAGAACAGTAGCAAAGCGATTTGTCAAACAGAGAAAAATCCCAATCGCTAACTACACGACAAGACCACACAGTACCCTGCGGGGTTCATTCTGTTTGACATTTCGCCTGATTGCCACATCAGACGCGTTAATTATGCACTATTTTTCTGTGGTCGTGCAAGCCTGTGGGTTTTGCAATTCTTCAAACCATTCAGGCTTTAACACGCGCAAGCGTATTTCCCTTTTTTTAGGTAGCTTTTCCCCGTACTGCGTAACAGCGGGACGCGATACACCAAGCAATTCAGCAAGTTTTGCTTTATTGCCAGCAAGTTGGATAGCAGTTTGTGTGTTCATGTTAAGCATGATAGCAAAAGGTTAACTGTCTTGTCCATATTTAATTTAGAAAACAGAAGTATTCTTTTTCGTTGTTTTTTCGCAAATTCGTTGCTTTTCCGCAAAAAAACTTAACTTTTTTTATTTTGGGCGGAATTTTGTTAAGTTTTAGCGCATAATTCATCCATCAGCTTAACAACTGATGCAAACCAACCAAATTAAAAGGAATTGAAAATGAAACACATTGAACTTACACCTACTCGCACATACAAAACTGCCGCTAATGCACATAAAGCCGCTACTGAAAAATTTGGCGATGTATATAACCCCGCATTTGGTTCATTGCGTTACATCGTAATGCAACACACTGATGGCAGATTTTTCCCCGTGTTTATTGGAATCAATGCTATGCAATATGGCGTACATTTCCATTTTAATGTGCTTGCTTAACAGAACAACTGATGAGGCTTCAATAGCCGAAACCCGCGCAAGCGGGTCTTGTTCAACAAATTAAAAGGATAGAAAATGCAAACACTTAACCCCATCCAAATTCTTGAAATTACTGACCTTGTTAACAATGAAATAAATGCTTTGCACAAAAAATTAGTGGGCAAAGGCAACCAACAACTTACCATTTCTAAAATTAACAATTTGCAAAAATCATTGCCAATTTTGATTGCAATGTATGAACAAGCCTTAAAAGATGAAGACCGCATTCTTGCTGGTGAGGATTTTGCCGCTTAACACAACTGATGAGCCGTTAATCGGCGAAACCCATGTGAATGGGTCTTGTGTAAACTTAACAATTGAAGGAAATTGAAAATGGCTCACTTAATCGAAAAACACGCAACAACAGGCAAAGCAGAAATTGCTTACGCAAACGCAAAGCCTTGGCATGGTCTTGGTCAACAGTTAACACCTGACGCACCCATTGAAGTGTGGCGCAAAGAATCAGGGCTTGATTGGTCTGCCAAGCTGTCGCCCATCATGTTCACTTGGGACGGGCAAAATTATTCTGAAATGCCCAATCAAAAAGTCATTTACCGCGATGACACCAATGCACCCTTGGGCGTAGTCACCGACCGTTACAAAGTGCATCAGCCAGCCGAGGTGTTGGAGTTTTTCAACACGCTTGTGCAGTCTGCTGGTTTTACGCTTGAAGTCGCTGGCGCAATCAAGGGCGGCAAACGCATTTGGGCATTGGCTAATGTCAACAAAGAAGCCGTGGTGTTGCATGATGATGCTGTGCGCGGTTACTTGCTGTTAAGCACATCGTTTGATGGCACAGCCGCCACCATCGGGCAATTCACCAGCATTCGCGTTGTGTGCAATAACACGCTGTCAGCCGCTGATGCCGAAAACGCACCCAGCCGCGTTGTGCTGACGCATGGCGCAGAGTTTGACCAAAGCCTGATGCGCGACCGCTTGGGGCTTGTTGTCAGCGGTTTTGAAGGCATGATGGACAAGTACCGCAAATTGGCTAGGCAAGGCGTGTCAGGCGAATATGCCCGTCATTTTGCCGATACGCTGTTTCCAGCCGCCTACAACGCACAGACCAATACATTCAAAGAATCTCGCGGTTTTAAGCGTGTTTTAGAACTGTTTGATGGCGCGGGTATGGGCGCAACAAATAGTGGCGTATACGGCACGAAATGGGGCTTGCTGAACGCTGTTACGCAGTATGTTGACCACGAACGCGGACACAATGTCGACACCCGCATGAATAATGCTTGGTTTGGTAATGGCAACCGCATGAAGTCACAAGCCGAGGAATTGTTGTTAGCGTAAACTTAACCCGCCCCTACGGGGGCATCATTTAAAAAGGATTGAAAATGTCAAATTACTACACTGCAATACAACTTTACGAAATGGCTGATGAATTGCCCGATGGTTTGTTGTTCAAAATTAAAGGCGGTAAAACTTTTTACAAATATATTGGCTGGATGTGGCGCAATTCAGATAAACAAATATTTCTTAACACACATTCCGCAATGCATGAAGATGAATATAAAAAAAGACGCTACATAGATGACAACACATTGATTGAAATTTTTGTTAACTTTAAAAAGGATTGAAAATGAACCGCTTAACTTATGAAATCAAAGTTGCCAATCGTTGCAAGTCAGCCAGCGAATTCTTGGGCGCAATCGTTGTAGGCTTAATCTTTGCCTTGCCATTCCTAATTGAAATTTTGAAGGAGTTAGCCAAATGACTGTTTCATTTACGCATGATTTGTTAAGTGGCGAATGCGTCACAGTGGTTTACGAATTTGTCGATGAGGACGAGACTGTAGGTTTGCCACGACAATTTGAATTCAGCGTTTACAACGAGTTTGGAAAGGATATTCGGGATGACCTTAGTCAAAAAAACCTCGCGCAAATCGAAACCGAAATTGCATATCGTTTCGACCGATGGGTTGCCGAGCAAAAAAGAGAGTCAGACATTGCCCGTTGGGAAAACAACCTTGGGTAACTTGCCATACACAACGCGCACTGGTCTAAAAATCGGTGCGTACTACACACCGCCCAAACAGGCGCGGATGAGCCACGATGATGAATTTTGGCAAGGCGTATTGCTTGGCATCAAGCCCAAAAGCAATTTGCCCATGCTGGTGTACATCATCGGATTGATTGTCTTAATCAAAAATTTAATGGAACTCAAATGAATGCAAAAGATATGATTGCCGAAGCTGAACAGGCTTCACGCGAACAATACCCATACGACCCACGGGCGCGGCTTGCTTTCCAATGCGGGATGTTGCAAGGCTACATCAAGCAAATGGATGCAGAAATTGAAACACTTAAACAATTCCAAAAAAATGACACAGATGAAATTTTGAACTTAACCCGTGAATTAATTGAAAAGGATAACGCATGAAACAAATAGCAACCGCGCTGGTCAAAGCACAAAAGCAATTCCAGCCAGCTTTAAAGACCAGTACAAACCCGCATTTCCGCAGTCGGTATGCTGACCTATCCGCTTGCGTTGAAGCCGTCATAGACGCGCTAAACGCAAATGGCATATACCTTCTGCAAAAGAACTATGACTGCGCGGACGGGGTGATGGTGGAAACCGTCTTTGTCCACGAATCAGGCGAGATGTTGGAATGCGGCATTGTGCATTTTCCAGCAGTGAAAAAAGACCCGCAAGGTTATGCCAGTGCGTTGACTTACGCAAGGCGTTATAGCTTGATGGCATCGTGTGGCATTGCGCCCGAAGATGACGATGGCAATGCGGCAAGCAAGCCAGTAGCCAAAATTTCAGCCACACAAGGTGCATGGGAAACATTGAAGCCTGACCGCCAAGCAGTCGTGCAAGATGTGCTGGATGCCATTATGGAAAAAGTAGCCGCTGACGATATGTACGGGGCTTATGAGGAATATATCGGCATTGAGGATGGCGATGAAAAAATTGCGTTGTGGTCTAAGCTGGACAGCAAAGTTCGCAGTGCAATAAAAAAGCAAGCAGAGTTAGCAAAGGAAAATAAATAATGGCATTCAAAGAAGTCACTGCCGTGCTTGGCGAGTATGTCAACGCACAAGGCGAAACAAAAAAGAAGTATCAAAAAATTGGTGCAATCATTGAAAGTAAGCATGGTCCAATGTTGAAGCTGGATGTTATCCCGCTTGAATGGAATGGCTACGCTTTTATCAATGACCCATACGACAAGGAAAAGCCGAGCCGTGCGGCTGAACCTAGACCGAATCGCAACCGCGATATTCCCGATGATGATGACAGTTCTATCCCATTTTGAAAGGACATGACATGAAAAAAGCACTGATTGCCGTTTGGATTGCTGTAACAACCTCGGTTGTGTGGGCAACTTGTACCACGCATACTTACTATGCAAATGGTCGCATGGTCACTTGCACAACTTGTTGTTACGGGTCTAACTGTTCGACAAACTGTTATTAACCAATGGCGCATGGGCAACCAGTAAGCCGCCACAAAGGATTGAAAATGCACAAATTAAAAATTTTAAGTTTGCTATTGTTGACAGGGTGCGCAAGCAAGATATTGATTGACCCAAAATCAAGCACCAACCCAGCCAACATTTACATAGACACAATGGAATGCGAACGCATAGCCGAGGATGTGTCCTATCCAGCAGAAATGGCAAAGTCAGCCGCTATACAAGGGTTTGCGTCTGCGCTGTTAGGCGCATGGATAGCAAGCAAAACGCACACGCCAGTTAAAACAGCCGCTGTTGCTGGGCTTGCGTCAGGTGCAATCGTTGGCAGTGGGTCAGGCGCATGGTCAACATATCAGCGCAGACAAGCCATTGTTAAGACTTGCCTTAACGGGCGCGGTTACAAAGTTTTGGAGTAATTATGAACATCGAAAATATTGCACATGAAAACAAAGAACAATTCAGCGATGAGTTTCTGCGCTGGCTACCCGAGAACGCACACATTTGGATGGCGTTTGAACAAGAGGCTTTTAAAGTCGTCAGGGCTGGTTTTAAGCATTATTCAGCCCGTACCATCATCCATGTTTTGCGGCATCATTCTGCGCTGTCAGAACGAGGTGACGGTGGCTGGAAAATTAACAACAACATCAGCCCTTACCTTGCGCGACTGTTTGCAATACTTAACCCAAACCTTGCTGACCTATTTGAATACCGAACCGCGCACCGCGCATTGCGTGATGGGGTGACGCGATGAGCACTTTTAACAAACCAAGAACTACGCCAAAAACCAAACAGCAATTGGCTGATGAACATTACAAGATGGCTTGGAATTCAGCACTGGAAATGGCGGCATACAGAATCGAACATGATTTTTTAAAATCGTTTGGCAAAGATACGTTGGCTAGCATTGCCATTTATTTGCGGGAGATGAAAAAATGACACAAGAAGAAATTATTGAAATGGCACAAGAATGCAATTTGATTGGAATGCGCCCACACCTTGATGGAATTTATTCTGAATCACTTGTAGCCTTTGCCAATCTTGTAGCCGCCAAAGAAAGAAAAGCCTGTGCAAAACTTGCAGATGAATATGCAACTTGGGGCGGTTCAAATTTCTACGATTGGTTCAAAAAATTAGCAACCGCTATCAGAGCCAGAGGAGAACAAGCATGAATGCATTTGACTACAAAGGCGCAAGCATTTGGCTACGCGATGAAAAAATGAAACGCTTTAAACAAGGCGAGGAATTTGCCAAACGCAAACAAGACAAGCAAGGCATAAACACCAAAAACCAAGTGTTTATTTATTCAAAAGCATTGTCAAAAAAATGATTGATTTGCTGGTCATTATTTTTGTCATGTATGTTGGTGGCGCAATCACCATTGCCGTGATTTGCTTAACAGCAAACGCCATCGCCATCATGCAAGATTCATGGATTCAGTTTTCACGCTTGCCACACGCCGACTCCAGCCCTTACCAAAAGTGGCAAATGTGGGTAACGACTCTAAAAAGCTCAATCGTTCGGCACAAAAGCGGTCGATGATTTCAGCGGGTTCTAGGGCTTCAACAGCCGCTAGGGTAGCTCTACCTATCACGCCATCATCGTCCACGCCTACAGCCCTCTGAAGCAGTCTAGAAGCCCTTTTTACACCACTGTTCACGGCACAATCAAAGACGCAGAAATCTACGCCATGCGGTAGCTTGTCAGCTTGCACCATGTCCCAGTATTTAGCCTTGTACAGGGGTGCGACTTTTTCGGGTGTCAGCATCCGCATTTCCATTTCATCGACTGCGTGACCGCGCCATTCTTCCCAAACCCGTTTGGTTACGCCAAGGTTGGTCATGCCGCCGGGGTCGGCTGGGTGGTTAACATAGCCGCCCTCATGTACAAGCAGTTTCAATAGGGCAAGGTCAAAATTTGAACGCATGGGCAACCTCACTTTGGGCTGGATTGATGAAGTAGCTGGTCTTTCTTTTGACTGCCAGCGGAACTACCAAAATAAAAAGCAATGATGCCTGTCCACGCTGTACCCAACGAACCTAGCATCAGCATCAGCGCATCAGATGTTTTAAAGTGGTCGGTCATCAAGCCAATCAGGATGCCAAAAAAACCAATGGTCACCACAATCGCCATTGTGCCCGGTATCCACGACTGCGTAGCCGCTTGCATTTCCCGCGCAGATTTGCGGTCATCCACGGCAAGTTTGGCAAAGTCTAAACCCAACTCCTGTGCCCGTGCCGCCATCGCCAATTCAGCTTCCTTAATCTTGGCGATTTGGTCAGCGTTCAGTTTGCCATCAGCAATTGTTTTGTTAACATCTTTTGCGTCAATGCCAATGGCTTTGCTCACTGCGTCAACGGCAAGCCCAGCCAATGGACCACCCAGCGCGGTGGCAATAGTCGGTGCGATTTGTTTAAGCCATTCCATCATTTATCCCTTTTTTCAAGTTCCATTTGCCGCCGTAGCTGTTGCACTTTGGCAAGTTCAATTTGCACATCTCGCTTGGTCGTCAATATATCAATGTAAAGAAAACCCAGCAATGGGAGTAGTAACCCTATAAGCACAGTAGCGGCAATCCATCCAATCATACTTTCTGCCAGCGGTTTATCAGGTACAGCCACATCCACAGGTAGAGCAGGAATATAGAAGTCGCCAGCAGAGCCGCTAGGCTTGCTTGTAGGTTTCTTTGGCTTTGCCTTTGTAGCCATCGGGTTTGCCTCTCCTTGGCTTGTTTTGCAAGCCGCGCCCTGTCTTGCTGTTCTTGTATTTCCTGACGCATAGCGTAGGTCTTTGTGTAAATGTCGGCAAGCCCCACGGTTTCATACACCATGATTTCCCTTATTTCTGTTTCAAGTTTTTCCATTTGCTGTTGGCACAGCACCCGATTCATTGCGCTTGCCATCATCTCGGCATTGCTGATATTTGGGTTGTAGACTTTTGCTTTTTTTTCTTCAGCGTGTAGGTATTCGTTAAGTTGGTCTTGCAGTGTCCAAAATTCTGTTAAGTGCTTAACAATATCTGCCGTGGCTTGCGTTTCCGTATAGGTTACATACTTTGTCTTTTTCGCCACAGACTTTGGCGTTTTTTTCTTATCTTTAAAGAAGTTACTAAATTTAGCCCAAAACCCAGTAACTTCCCTATATATGCCAACCACATCGTCAGCGGTTGACTTAACTTCAAGAAACGATTCACGGGCTTGCTTATATAGCGTAACGCCTTGCTTAATTGCTGTTAGACAACTATTGGCGGCAAACAGGATGCTAATGGGGTCAATTTTTTAACTCTTCTTGCTTGCGTAAAACCAAACGCCACCCATGACGACAATTAAAAAGCCCTTAGTCAACCAGCTTACAGCGGTACGAAATGCCGTGCGTTTTGCCTCGCGCCATGTATCCAGCAATCCGCGCAATTCCTTAACATCACTGCCAGCTTCATCGTCATGTAAGCCAATATCAGCCAAGGCGCGTTTTGCACCCCATTCTGCCGCCTCGCGTAGCATGGTTTTTAATTCTTCATCGGTAATATTTCTAACTGGCAAAACAGGCGAATTCATTTTTTGTCCTCATCTGCTGGCAATGGTTGGTTGCCATCGGCAAGCCATGCAAGGTAGGCTTGGTAGTCGGTGTTGGCGGGGTCAAAGGGGATAGTTATTGCTTGTCCAATAATTGTTACCGCTACTGGTACGTTATCAGGACTGTTTTGTAATTTATATTTTAAATTCATTATAACTCCGCAGTTGCTCTAATTGAATCTTGTTTAGTATCAGGATTTAACACATACGCTCTATATTGCGTTAATCCACTAAAATTTGTTATTGAATACCATAATCCGCCATAAGCACTTCCAAGATAAGAACCAGCATTAGCAGATGATTGAGTGTAATTTGATACACCATCATAAATTGTTAATGTAGTTGTTATTGATATTGTTGGAGTTGCTCTCATTGGAACTGCAAATTGTATGTTTGTTGCTATAGCAGTTGTAGCTGATGCAAGTGCTGATATAGAATTAATTGGCTGATAGTATCTTGAACACAAAGCCAACTCAGTCCCATAAGGTCTGTAATCAAAGCTCGTTGCTGTTGAGCCTTTTTCTAGCTGGACTCCGGTGATGTAGAAGGTGGCCGAGGATGTACCAATCAAGTTTGCTTGTGCCGA
>Ga0222712_10003986_pt1 | contig 15728 bp, 17 predicted proteins | sample C33_657DmetaG_FD_165043 | JGI IMG/M metagenome (GOLD analysis project Ga0222712, IMG submission 165043) | Estuarine water microbial communities from San Francisco Bay, California, United States - C33_657D | ecosystem: Environmental > Aquatic > Marine > Unclassified | place: USA: California... | reverse complement strand
ATGCAGAAAAAACAATGGCGTATGTTGCTAGAGTTAGCAACCCAGCGAATCAGGACAACGAAAACTATGCCAAGTTGCTTGCTTATTGCATTAAGCATAATCATTGGTCTGTTTTTGAACAGTCTTTTATGACTCTTGAGATTGAAACAAACCGTGGCATTGCGGCTCAAATTCTGCGCCATCGGTCTTTCACATATCAAGAATTTTCTCAACGATATGCCGATACAAATCTTCTGTCGGAATATATTCCTGTCCCAGAACTTCGTCGTCAAGATACAAAGAATCGTCAGAACTCTACTGATGATCTTGATGTTTATCTAAAACAAGTTCTTGAGGCAGAAATTCAAGAGCACTTTGCTAAAGCACAACTACTCTATAATCGTCTCCTTAATCAGGGTGTGGCAAAAGAGTGTGCAAGGTTTGTATTACCCTTAGCAACGCCCACACGGATCTATATGTCTGGCTCTTGCAGATCGTGGATACATTATATCAATCTGCGTTCTGCAAACGGAACTCAGAAGGAACACATGGACATTGCACTCGCTTGCAAGGAAGTATTTAAAGAACAGTTTCCTTCCGTTGCAGAAGCCCTGGAATGGGTCTAAATAACATTACATATTATTACATATTATGCCAACTTATCCAGTCAAGAATTTGAAGACAGGCGAAACAAAAGAACTCTACATGTCTATGATCGAATATGATCAGTGGAAAAAAGACAACCCAGATTGGGACAAGGACTGGTCTCAGGGTTGTGCTGGAGTGGGAGAAGTGGGTGAGTGGGCAGACAAGCTCATTCAAAAGAACCCAGGGTGGAATGATGTACTCAGAAAGGCATCTAAGATGCCAGGTGCCAAAGTAAAACCATTTAGTTAATTATGCCAAGGAAAAAGTCTTCGGGTATTGGAACGAGTCCTGTTCCTTTTGGAATGAGCAACCGCGTCATGAAAAGAAAAAAGCCCATCAATCTTGATTACATTCGCAATATCGATCCATTAACAGACAATCAAGAACGTCTGTTTGATTCTTATGATGGTGGAAAAAATATTGTTGCATATGGAGCCGCTGGTACAGGTAAAACCTTTATCACTTTGTATAATGCATTACAAGATGTTTTAAACGAGAAATCTCCTTACGAAAAAATCTATATCGTCAGGTCTCTTGTTGCTACTCGTGAAATTGGTTTCCTTCCAGGTGACCATGAAGATAAGTCGTCTCTGTATCAGATTCCTTATAAGAACATGGTTAAATACATGTTCGAGATGCCAACAGATTCCGACTTTGAAATGCTCTATGGCAATCTGAAAAATCAAGGAACGATTAGTTTCTGGAGTACTTCATTCATTCGCGGTACAACTCTTGATAATGCTGTAATTATTGTTGATGAATTTCAAAACTTGAATTTTCACGAACTTGATTCCATCATCACTCGTGTTGGTGAGAATACTAAGATTATGTTCTGTGGTGATGCAACTCAAAGTGATTTGGTAAAGACAAACGAGAAGAATGGCATCATTGATTTCATGCGAATCCTTCATCAAATGCCTTCTTTTGACATTATTGAATTTGGATTAGAAGATATTGTAAGATCTGGTCTTTGTAAGGAATATCTTGTGGCTAAAGCTGAACTTGGAATGTAATGGCAAATGTGAAAATATATTATCTTGATTTTCATCAAGATTATTATGGTGAGCAGTTCTTATATAGAGAACGAGATTTATATGATGATCGTTATGTGTTTACTAAGTGTCCAGTATTTAACCATAAAAGTAATAGAACTTTTGTAGGATTTTCTCCTATTGATTTTACAATCAGAGTTGATAGAAATCATGAACTAGTTCTGTCAGATAATGAAAATCTTCTTCATTATGATATGGACCATTTGCTTTCTCCAAATCCAGTATTTCAATTAAAATTTCCTAAGTTTTTGTTCTGGACTAATGAACCAAATGTCTGGTGGGAGTATAGAAGTCACCCAATGACATCATTAAATAACAATTATGTTGGTGTTGAAGGTTGGTTTAATTTATCAAATTGGCCTCGTTCTATGAGTAATGCCTTTACAATAGTAGATCCCACAAAACCAGTTATAATTAAAAAGGGAGATCCAATTTTCAGAGTTTCTTTTTATCCACAAGATTTAAATTCTGGTATCATTCTTAAAAAAGTTAGTAATAAAGAAAAAATAAATCAAATTCTAAATCAATATCATTCAATAGATAAAACAAAAACAAATTGGATAGGAAAATTATTTTCCAAAACCAATATTAAAACATGTCCATTCAAATTTTTATATAATAAATGACATTCGATCATGTAGAAATTGATCTCCCCAGATTGGAAAGAGATACTATTGATGGTGTAAGATATTATACCGTTCCTGGTGAGACTGATCAATTTAAACTTGTCTCTATTACTTCTGTAATTAGTCACTTCAATAAGGACTTTTTTGTTTCGTGGAGAAAAAAAGTTGGAGATGCTGAAGCAGATAGAATTACTCGTCAAGCCACATCACGAGGAACTGACACTCATACTTTAATTGAGCAGTATCTTCGTAATATGGATCTCAATTCAGATGTTCTTCCAATTTCTGAACTGTTATTTCAAGTTGCAGTTCCAGAACTTAAGCGTATAAATAATATCTATGCACTAGAAGGTTCTCTTTACAGTAAGTATTTGGGTATCGCTGGAACCGTTGATTGCATCGCAGAACATGATGGCGAACTGTCAATTATTGACTTCAAAACATCAAAGAAACCAAAGCCAAAAGAGTGGATCGAACACTACTTTGTTCAGTGTTGTGCTTATGCATGTATGCTTCACGAATTAACTGGACTGTCAGTTAAAAAGTTTGTGATCATCATGACTTGTGAGACTGGAGAGTGTGTCGTCTACGAAGAAAGAGACAAGGAAAAATATCTTCGTTTATTAACTCAATATATTAAAAAGTTTGTCACAGACAAGTTAACAAGTCTTGACAAATAATTCATTATGTATTATGATGATCAAAATTCTTGTTATCAATGTACGCAACTCTTTTAAATCCAATGCAGAATGAACTCGAAAAGGTATTCGAAGACAAATTTTTCTGCCCAGCTAAATTTGCTCAAGAGATAGAAGGACTTGTGCATAGTGATTTAAATATGAATTATATTGATGCTATCGTATATTTTTGTGAGAAAAATAATATTGATCTAGAAAGTGTTCCTAAACTGATCTCAAAACCATTAAAAGAAAAGATCAAGTACGAGGCAATGCAGTTAAACTTTTTGAAGCGTAGTTCTAGAGCTAGATTAGTGTTTTAATGATTAATCAAATTTATCATACATCTCATTGTGGATCTACACTTTTGGTATCTTTATTGAAAGATGTATCCCAAACATATTCAGAACCATTCTGGTCCCATTTAGTAATACGTCATAACATTGATTTTTTTGAACAATTATCTCAATATAGAAATGGCATAGTTAAACTTCCAAGTGGATTATGCCATTTTGCATGTCAAGCAGAAGGTAAAAAAATATTTTTATATCGACAGTTAAAACAACACTTGGTCAAAATTCTTTCAGAAAGAAGAATTGAATATATTGATTATTATTATTCATACTTTCGTAAAAATATTCATCCTAGTTTAAAAAATATTGAATTTAATACCATAGACAAAATGAATATTTTTCTATGGGCAAATAGAATTATGTGGATATCAGAATGTCCTGATATTTCGTGGATCAATACAAATGAATTTTTATCCAATAAAAAACAAACTTTGGACTTTGTTTGTGAATATTTTGAGATTGAAAAAGTGAATGATATTGGATTAGCAGATATTCATGTTAAATCTATTGGAATGAATCATAATGATATCGAATTAAATAAGATTTCTCTCAATATGAATGATGCTATTCGTGTTGAATCTGATTTTGGTGTCATTTTTGATGAAGTATGCTACAATAATCTTGTTATTCGTGAACTTATAGAGTGGACTCGTGATAACCTACCTTTTATTCCACAGTATCTACTTTGAGGGCCACCAAAATTCACCTTTAATTTCATTTTTGGTCGAAAAAAACTCCGGCAAAAATTTTCGCGTATTACTTTTTTAGAATGATGCCATTTGATACCTATAAAACGTATATTGCACTGAAAAATCATTTTACTCAACCTAATTATGATTATCAAAAGTATTGTGGAAAAATTAAAGCGAGTGTCCAGTCTTTTTACAAGCGAAAAGACAGATTCTGGTTCGAAAAATTGTCCCGTAATAAAACTGATAAAGAAATTGAAAACTTTTTTATCAGCAATTTTGTTATGGCCTCTGATCCTGCTAATTTGTGGGTCGGAAATATTATTCGGGAAGGTGACCGAAATTATACAGAATGGCAGAGAAAGATTCAGTCGCTGAGTTACGTTTTTAAAGAAGAAACGGAGAAATTGTTCTCTGAGAATAAATTTGAAGAAATCTTTGACTGTAAGAACGGTCACCCAAAAGTATTAAAAAGTTTCCTGAGCGGGAAAATTAGCCTGGAAACTTTGGTAATCTATGATAGAATATTTCTGTTCGGGAAGAACTTTGATAAGAAGTTAAAGGACCCGATTTGGGAGATTGTGAGTCTGAAAATGAAAAAGTACTCTCCCTTTCTAAATATCGATGTATTCCATTACAAAAAAATCCTAAAAGAAATTGTTGTAGGAGACCAATGAGTTTTTTTGAATCCGAAGTCGTCCGTTCTGAGATGGCTGAAATTTCCGAAATGCAAGAGGAAATTTACCATAATGTGTTTAAGTTCTTTAAGATGACAAAGGAGGATAAAATCAAGCATGTTGATTTGCTTCAGAAATTGCTGAATAAGCAGCAGGTTCTTTACACTCGTCTGAGTTTATCTGATGATCCTGAAGCAAAATCAATGAAACAAAAAATCTCCGAATCTGCATCAATGATGGGTCTAGATGCAAATGTTGATATGAATGTCATTTTCGGCAACATGTCAAAACTGATCGATGTCATGCGAGAGCAGATTGACAAGAATGACTTGAAGGATTAGAATAACGGGGTACACAAAGGCCAAATCCAATTTACACGAGGTACACATGTCTTTTGCTAATCTTAAAAAGCAATCCAAACTTGGTTCTCTCACCGAAAAACTGGTGAAAGAAGTTGAGAAAATGAGCACTGGTTCTGGTGGTGCAGATGAACGTTTCTGGAAACCAGAAATGGACAAGACTGGTGTTGGTTCTGCAGTGATTCGTTTCCTGCCTGCTCCTGAGGGCGAGGATCTTCCCTGGGTCAAAATGTATTCCCATGCATTCCAAGGCCCTGGCGGTTGGTACATTGAGAACTCTCTGACTACAATTGGTCAGAAGGATCCTGTGTCGGAGCACAATCGTGAACTGTGGAATAGCGGTAGCGAGAAAGATAAGGAAACTGTGCGTAAGCAGAAGCGCAAACTGAACTACTACAGCAACATCTACGTTGTGAAGGATCCTGCGAATCCTCAGAACGAAGGTAAAGTGTTCCTGTTCAAGTTCGGTAAGAAGATCTTCGACAAGATTCTGAATGCAATGCAACCAGAGTTTGAAGATGAAGAGCCGATCAATCCCTTTGACTTCTGGGGTGGTGCTAACTTCCGCCTGAAGATCCGTAAGGTTGAAGGTTATTGGAACTATGATAAGTCGGAGTTTGATTCTGCTGCTCCGCTGATGGATGATGACGATGCTCTGGAAACTCTTTGGAAGAAAGAGTATTCACTGTCTGCTATCGTTGCTCCCGATCAGTTCAAATCCTACGAAGATCTGGAAAAGCGTCTGAAGTATGTGCTGGGTCAAAAGAGTCCTGCTCGTGCTGTCGCTGAGCAAGAAGAAGAGTATGAATCCTATGTTCAAACTCCTTCGAAAGAAGAGAAAGTGATGGAAGAACTGGAAGCATCTTATCAGAAGAGCAAGTCTTCTCCTTCTCTTCCGAATCTGTCAGTCTCTGATGATGAAGATGAGGATGATGCGATGAAGTATTTCCAAAAACTGGTTGACGAGTGATTACTCAAATAATCTGATATTATCACCCTTTTTCAAGGTGGAGTTCACATATTGATCTCCACCTTTTTTGTATGGCATGATATTTTCTAGATCGTTGAATAATACATTCAGATAAATTGGTTTGAGGATAAAAATATTTCTTTTATTATCTTGAATTCTATGTTCATACTCATAATTTGTTACTGCTTGACCAATATTTGATTTTGTAACTTCAGTCTGAAGCCCATAATCAAAGTATGTTACGGAGTATCCAGCAGGAACTTCAAGTCCTTTAGGAACGATTGAGATCCCTTGTGTTGTAAGAATTTCTTCTGCTTCATAATGATGCACACCGCTGTATAATGTATTATAATCTCCGTATTTTTCTAATAAGTATTTGTCAAACGTATCTTGAGTCATTGGCCATTCTGTCTGAATATTCAGAATATTATTAGACAGAAGAACAACCCAATCCAACGTAGATTCTTTATAAAATTTATACGCTACATTATCTGGTCTTTCGTCACCAATAATTTGATATTTTGTAAAGAATGAAAGATCTCCAAAAATATCTTCACGAATCTTTCCTCTTTTGAAAAGATTTTTTACATTATCATAATTCGAAATGTACTTTTCGTCCTTATTTCTACTGACGTATTCGAAATTTGGAACTTGTCTAAAATATGGTTTTGTCATTTTTAGTAACCGATTGTGGATTTACCTGGAGCGTCTTTATCATAATCTTCATTAAAGATTGGCTCAAGTTCATTGAATTGTAATGTCAATCCATATTGAGTCATCGTTGATTCGTCATCATAAAAAGTTGCATATGACCCATCTGGAGTATAATCAACACCACACTGAGTTAATGCACAAACTTTAATTTTGTTGATTGATGTATGTTCCTTATTTTTATTATTTCCATTCCTATAAATGATTTTAAAAACATTTGGTGCCTTTAAAAATAATCCTTCACCACCAGCACCACTTTTTCTAACTGCCATTCCCTTTTTGAAGAATCGGATGATACCTTTTACTTGTGCCGCTTCATCTTCACTTCTTGGTGATAACCTAAAACTAAAATTGAATGGTCTCAGTTGTGGGCCATTAAAGAGTAGTTCTAAGTTTGGATTGACTACCGCACCAGAGAATCTTGAAAATATGTTGAGTCCGACTGCCTTTCCAGCTGCCCATTGTTGCAAATAATTTTGCACTGCTTTATTATCACTAAATTGACCTGCAAGTTGACTGAAGTCTGCTTCCGTCATCGTCCCAGTTATTGCACCTAAAGATGCTTTAGCACCCAATAATTGAAGTGGATTAATTGAATCATTCTGCCAATCAACGGTGTTAATATCCGCAATCGTTGGTTGGGTTGGCAGAAAAACTCTTCCCAAAACTTTAGTGCCAAGATTTCTGCTTTCCAATCCAATACCGTTAGCACTAAATCCTTTTCCTTTTAAACCGCCATACTCAATCATCTGAAATTCAATATAATCTTGTTGATTTTTTCCTAAACCAGTTGGATATATCCATGCAGTGGCAGCCCCTGGTGGGTTATAACTTCCTTCTTTTTGCTCTGTTAATCCCGGAACAGTTGTTGTAAAATTGGTGAGATCTGGCTGAGCACCAGTGCCTGGCGCAGTTCCGCCACTAGGATCTGGCGGTGGAGTCTGTGGGGATGATACTGTGAGAGGGCCTGTTGTCGTTTGAATTGTTACTTGCGGAAGTGTTGTTCCTTGTGATCTTGGTGAAGTTGTAGAGGCAATCGCTTTATACCCATCCAATGTTGCCATTCGAGCTGCTGCATTTGGTGGTGCTTCTTGATACCACTCTCGTTTTACATTAGTCAACCAACGACTGTTAGATTGTCTAACAGCAGGCGATTGAAAAAAATCTCCGTATCTTCCTTGGAAATCTCCATCATTAAAATCTGCGGTATTGGTTGAAGCATTATATTGAAATATTAATCTATCAGCACCCAAAAATCCTGTTCCTTTATCGTAAACATCAATGTTACCGTTTACATTAGATTTTACAACAGTTCTATATACGTTCCCATTTTTATCCCTCAATGGACCAAATCTATCCGTCGTATAAACTGCTGGATCGTTAGCACTAGGATTAAATATGTCCGCCATTAGGAGTTTTTTATCTATTTAGTGATGATTTTGGCATAAGGTAAAGAACGAAGGTAATCAATCTCACTGCTTCTTATCAAATGCATCTTTCCTGCAACTTCTTGCCAGGTATATTGTCTTGACATTCCCCAATGAAAGTTAATCGCTTTGAAGCCCCATCGCTCTACAGCAGTTACTGCAACTAAAGGGTGTTCGTCATAGGTAATTTCTTTTGTTTTGGGTATGTATATAAAAGTATAATATTTACCAACGTCTGGAATGAATTCAGACTCATTAAAGACTTCAAGAATATTCATCATGATGAGTTCTGCATCTTCAGAACCATCGAGTTTTCTTTTTAACTTTTCGACTCTTGTAGATGCCATTACTTGATTCCGAGTTCGTCTTCTGTGATGATCTTGAACTCAATCATATGATCCTTACAAAATTCTTCCGCAGCCTTCCACTTCGCTTGATTTGTTGCATAAGTATAGACTTCGTTCACGTATGCTTTTGTCGTTCTTGACTTTTGCTTTGGTGGTTGAGTCTGCTTTTTTGGTTTGATTTCGATGATATACTTTTTAATTTGCCCATTACTTTCTTTGACTTTAATGATAAAATCTGGAAAATAAGTTCTAACTTTTTTTCTTACAGGATCATAATACTTGATACGAATCTCTTCAGATCCCCATGCTATAATATTCTCATTCAAATCACACCACCGACAAAATACTCTCTCCCAACTGCTCCTACAAATAATATTATTGGGATCACCTTGGTACTTGTTGGGATAAGATGGTTGATAGCGACTCTTAATACTTTCTGCCATTCCCCATATACATAATATATAAGTAAATCTATTTAGATAACTCCGTGTCACAAGCCAGAAGTATAGACAGCATACGAAATATTATTTTAAAACCTGCGTTAACTCATCTTTTTAGTGTGGAATTAACTCCTCCCAGCAAACTGTTGAATTGGATTGAAACCACAGATTTCCCATTTTTATTTAGTAATGAACTAACAGATAAACTTTCAATTTTATGCCATGAAGCAAATCTTCCAGGATCTTCTTTTTTGACACATGAAATCAATAATGACTATACTGGACAAACTGAGAGACACGCATATAGAAGAACATATGATGATAGGATTGATTTTTCTTTTTATGTTGATGCAGAATATGATATTCTTAAATATTTTCATGCATGGGAAACTTTCATTAATAATGACAGAATAAGTGGTCAATATAAAAAACAACCAAATGTTGATAAAACACCATCTATAATGCCTACGTATAATACAAGAGTAAGATTTCCCGACGACTATAAATCGACTATACGTATTACAAAATTTGAAAAAAATTCTGATTTTTCTACTAGATATCCTGGAGGTGGATTTTTGGCAAGTCAACAATTGGAGCATTTAGAATACACTTTTGTAAATGCATTTCCAATTAGTATTAACTCCATTCCAGTGTCTTACGATCAACCATCAGTATTAAAATGTACAGTTTCATTCACTTACAGTAGATATCTGTTGGCAACTCCTGGAAATGATAATCCAAGTGTTGTTCCTAGAGATTATCAAAACTGGGGAGATTTCTTCGATCCAAACACTTTCCCAGCCGGAGTTGATCTTCCATTCCCACCAGAATTGGCATAATAAATACTCACATATATTATAATAGATCATGCCTTTACCTAAGATTTCTACGCCAACGTATGAGTTGGATTTGCCTTCAACTGGACAAACGATTCAGTACAGACCATTTTTAGTTAGAGAAGAAAAACTTCTTGTTCTCGCTCTGGAATCGGAGAACATGAAGGAAATCTCATCAGCGATCAAGACTGTTATCAAAAATTGTATTTTATCAAAGGGTGTGAAGATTGAATCACTTCCTACATTTGATATTGAATATCTTTTCCTTAATATTCGTGGTAAGTCTGTAGGGGAAGAGATTGAAGTCAATGTAATTTGCCCAGACGATGAGGACATTACAGTTCCTGTGACAATTTCTGTTGACGAAATCCAAGTCGTAAAAAACAAAAAGCATACAAATAAAATTCAAGTTGATGATTCAATCATGATGGAAATGAAATACCCATCATTGGATCAGTTTATCAAGAATAACTTTGATTTTTCTGGATCAAACTTAATCGACCAATCATTTGATCTTGTTGCATCATGTATTGATAAAGTTTATCAGGGAGATGAAGTTTGGAGTTGTGCTGATGTAACTCAAAAAGAACTGATGGAGTTTCTTGATCAATTCAATACGCAGCAGTTCCAACAAATTGAGACATTCTTTGAGACAATGCCTAAACTGTCCCACACTGTTAAGATTAAGAATCCAAAGAGTGGTATTGAAAGTGAAGTGGTTCTGGAGGGTCTGGCAAATTTTTTCGCATAGGCCTGGTCCACATGGACCTAGCTTCATACTATAAACTTAATTTTTCACTCATTCAGTACCATAAATATTCATTAACTGAGATAGAAAACATGATGCCTTGGGAACGAGACATATATGTTGGTTTGTTGGATCAGCACTTAGAAGAAGAGAGACTCAAGCAACAGCAAAATGCGTGACCAATTAGTTACAGAAACTATTGACGCTAGAATTCTAAGACTCGTTGGTCTTGAGGATGTTTTTGATCTGGACTACGAGACATATCTTGTCTTATTAAAAGAAGCACAAGTACGGGGGAAAAATACTTTACCGGCAGAAGAGCAAGCGATTCTTGCGAACGAAAGAAAGAGAGTAAGAGGAAAGGTTGGTCGTTTTAAACCAAAAGCAAAAACAATTAATGTTAACAGCATAACATCTGTTGGGAGAGTAGGACAGAAACTTCTTCCTGGTGCAAGAGGAATTGGATCTGCTCCAATCGTAAAATCTTTAGCGAGTATTGGTGCGATTGTTGAATCGATTTCAGAAAACCTGAGTGATCAGAGTAAGGAAGACAAGAAAGAAGCAGAAGAAAATAGAAAAAGTGAAGAAAATGCAAGAAGGAAAAAGAAAGAGGAATCGTTAGAATCAAGTGCAAAAAAAGTGATGGCAGCCGCCAAAAAATTATTTGCACCAGTTAGAGGAATATTTGATGCGATTTACAATTATCTTTTTTATACTTTTCTTGGTAGAGGAATTAATGAAGCACTGACCTGGTTAGCAGATCCAAAAAATAAAACCAAAGTTGCTGCGATAGGTCAATTTATCAAAGACTTCTGGCCTGCTTTACTTGGTGCTGCAACATATTTTTTCACTCCTCTTCGTGGTTTTATAAATGGTATTGTTGGTTTAGTTGTAAGACTTGGAAAGTTTTTCATTAGAGGACCAAAAGGTCTTGATCCTGTTTCCTTGGGAGTTGGAACAGCAGTATCTACATTTGAGGCTGAAAGAAGAAGACAACAAGAAGAAAAAAGATTATCTGAAGAAGAAGCAAAAAAGCGTGGCATTAAACCAGAAACTGTACAAAAAGAATTAAAGGAAAGCAAAAAATCTTGGTGGTCAATGTTTGGCCAGGGATTTAGTGATGTTGGTTTAAGTGTTGGAGGAATTGCCAGCGGTGGTTTTATTGATCAAAATACGGGACTCAGAATTTCTGGAGCTGGAGCAGATACACAATTAACAGCATTACAACCAGGCGAAGTTGTAATGAATCGTGCCGCTGTAAGAGCAGTCGGTGCCAATAACTTACTTAATTTGAATAGAATGTTCGGTGGTCCGAATGCAAACAAACCAAGATTTTCGAACAATATTCAATTAGCTCAAGGTGGTGGATTGATTGGTAAGGCACTGAACTGGTGGAATAAGGGAAGAAATGTTCGTATTCCAAGAGAGAGTCGTGCTAGTTGGTTTGATTTAATGCGTGATGACTTAAAACAAAGGGGTCAAAGTGATGTTAATTTTGCAAAGGGAGCTAAACCATCAATATTTGGAAGACCTGATAGGGGAGTTTTTTCAAGAGATTTTCTTGATTGGGATCGTTCAAAATCGAAAAGAAATCCATTAGGTATTCCAAGACCAAGATATGTTCCTGCTGAAAAAGGAGGAACTGGATCGGCTCCAACTCCTGCTGTTCGCCAAATTTTTGAAAGAATTCCTCAGTATTCGATTGCATTTGACATGGGTGTTAAACTCTATAATATGATGGAAAAGAGAAATGCGGCAGTTAGATCGAAGCAATATGGTTATGGAACTGTTGAAGATATGATGGTCGCTCCAGAACGTTATGCCAAGTTAAGTTCATCTTCACCAAGAACTCCTGGATTAATGCCAGTATCAAAGAGTAAAGCAAATGTAATTACTCTTCCCCCAACAGTTGAAAATGCACCATCTACAATGCCACAAAAATCAGGAGGATCTGAAGTACCATCATTCTCAGCAACGGCACCAGGAAACCGTAGAATGGAAAACGCACAAATCTACGGGATAGTACAATAAACCATGGCAGTCAATCCTCAGAAATTACTACCACCAGCAAAACTTTCCGTAGGTGAAAGGATGGCTGCTGCCTATGATAAAAAGATTGATGATCTTTTGAACTTGAAGATCAAAAAGAAATTAATTAATGTAGACAAAGTTGTCAATACTACTAAAAAAGTAAAAGAAAAAACAAGAAAGCAAAAGAAGACGAGAAAGGAAAACGAAGAGCGAGAAAAAAAAGAGGGAAGATTAGAACAAAAACAACCAAAAGAAGCATCCAAATTAAATCTTCCAAGTTTACCAAAAACAGGTATTTTTGATACGGTCCAAAATTTTCTTGGATATACATTCTTAGGATATATTTTAACAAATTACTCAGACAAACTTTCACCATTAAGGACAGTTGTATCAAAACTTCCTGCAGCGATGGATACTTTTGGTGCCATCGTTAGGGGAACCGTTGATTTTGCTGGTGGATTAATTGAAGGTGGTTACAAATTTAGAAATGATCTTTCTCAACAAGTAAACGAACTTGGTGGGAAGGACGCTCAAAAAACATTTGATACATTTACAAACGATTTTAAAAATACAATCAATTCAATAATGACTTTGGGTTTATACAAACCACCCAAAGAACAAACTCCAGTTCCACAACAAGCATCTGGTGGTTATGTCAAAAAAATGGCTCCTGGTGGCATCACAAGAGAGGGTAGACCAGTTGGTGGACCAATTAGTAGAGAAATACAAAAAGTAAAAACTAAAACTGCTCCCGTAATTTATAGGCAAGTAACGCAACCAGGAAAAGATATTGGAGGAAAACAAAAAATTGAAACGGTATTTCCATCTTCACCAAAAAGAAATGAACCAGGCCCATTGAATACATTGATGTCAACATCATCAACATTAAGTAAGGTTCCATTCATTGGACCTTTGATGGCCGCGGCAATTGATATTAGTATGGGTCAGAAACCAGACAAAAGAATCTATAGAACTTTTGGAGATTCTCTGGCACATATGATGGGTCTTAGTATTGACGCTCAAGCAAATACATCTGTTTCAAATATTGTTAGTACAATTGCCGCTATGGCTGAAGGTGGCGCCATTACTAGAGGAATCACCAGAAAGAGAACCAGTGCAGAGGAAATAGGAATTGCTTTAGGAAAACTTTTTGAAAGAAGCGTTGAAGGAAGATTGGCGAAGATATTTTCTGAAATTTTAAAGACAAAAAGGACCGATACTTTTGAACCACCTCCTGGTGGTGGGGGTATAGTAAAAGTTAGTAGTGATCAACCAGACTTTTGGTTGCTTGCCGTTGGCGCATTATTAGAAAATGGCCATCCACAAGGCGCTGCTGATGTCGCTCAGGTAATTTACAATCGTGTTGCATCACCTTCATGGCCAGATGATATTAGATCAGTAATCATGCAGGGAAACGGGGGACAGTTTCAACCAGTAAGAGATTATGGAACAGTTGATGAGTGGAATAAAATTAAAGATAAAGATTCTGCTATCAGATTTGTTGAAAAGTATGGAAAAGGAAGAACCAGAGCAAATTTAGAGACAGTTGCTGGTGCGCTATTAGATCAAAATAGACAAAGATCTGCAGCGACTTTTGTTGGTCCTAGAGATAGTTTTAGAGCGATTGCTTTTGAAGATGCAAATAATCATCTCGCAAATGATACGGAGCAAAGGAGACATGGCCATGCATTTGGATTTGAACCAGGAGGAGCTCAAATAGCATCATTCCGTGCAGGAAAATTAAAACCAGCACAAGTTTCTCCGAATGTCAAGGGAACAGTAGAATATTCTTCTCTTCCCCTAGATGGTACAAACGGAAGATTAAAACCAGAGGAACTTACAAGAGTTGGAACACTGTATGGTAGACCAGATTATTATGACTGGTATGGTGACGCTGCAATGTTGAGAAATGATGCGGCGGCTGCTTTCATAGCTGCTGATGCTCAAGCAAAAAGAGAAGGAATCACAATTCTTATTACTAGTGCATATCGAAGTCTTGCTCACCAACAAGCGTTGATTGATTCTAAAAAATATCCTGTTGTTGCTAAGGTAGGAACCTCCAGACATGGATTTGGTATCGCTTTAGATATTCAAACAGGTACTCCTGGGTATGATTGGTTTGTGAAAAATGGTCCAAAATATGGGTGGAAATATATGGCAATCCCTGGAGATCCTGTCCATTTTGAATATACTGGAAGACCAACTTCTACCCAAACAAAAACTCAAAGAGCAGTTGCATCCACAACAGCACCAGCCGCTCAAATTGCATCATCAAGCCCGAAAGTTATGGACACTGCACAACAACTTGCCATGATGCCATCATATGCTGAAGGTGGAGGAACTACTTTTATTTTAAAAGAAAAGATTATTCTAAAAGAAATCCCAGGATCAGGAACACCCCCAGTTCCAGGAACATCAAACATTGATTTTCCTGGAGTAAATAGTACAATACCATCGTTTATCGGATGACATACGAAACTCCCAATATTGCTGCTAAAGAATCTGAAATATCCAAGTTTGAAATTACGTCAAACGAAGGAAAGAGTTTGGATGTTTCTTTGGGATGTGTGCAACTTCAATACTATGAAAGTATTTTAGACAACACAGTTCGTGTCAGCACCATATTGGTTGACTCTGGAGAAAGAACTAATGGTGAGGGTTCTTCTGCTCTGGAAATGGAAGATCTGAAATTAACTGGTGGAGAAGAAGTTACTCTTCTAATGGAAGACGGATATGGGCAGAAATTGGAATTTTCTGGAGATAGTCAATTTAGAATCAAAGCCATTCATGATGCAGTACAAGAAAATGTTCTGACATATATGATTGATCTATGGTCGAAGGAGTGTTTAGATAATGAACTCGTCGAAACTAGAGTCACAAAAAGATATGATGGAAAAATATCAGATTCTGTCGATTCCATACTTAAAAATGCACTAAAGACTCCAAAGCTTATTGACACTGACGAAACAGAAAATCTTTTCAGTTTTCTTGGCAGATCTGAAAAACCATTTTACAAGTGCGCTTGGTTGGCAAAGAGATCAATCCCTACAGGCTCAACGGGAAAGAGTGCTGGTTATCTATTTTTCGAGACTGCAGATGGATTTAAATTTAAATCTATTGATAAGTTGTTTGGACAAAAGTATAAGAGAAAGTTAATT
>Ga0222712_10003985_pt1 | contig 15733 bp, 17 predicted proteins | sample C33_657DmetaG_FD_165043 | JGI IMG/M metagenome (GOLD analysis project Ga0222712, IMG submission 165043) | Estuarine water microbial communities from San Francisco Bay, California, United States - C33_657D | ecosystem: Environmental > Aquatic > Marine > Unclassified | place: USA: California... | reverse complement strand
GGGGACAACAATACGTTGATCCCCGTCGATAAATGGATGGCCTTCAGCGAGAAGGGCGGCTTAAAGGGTTCTATCGACCTGCTGCCCATCGAGACGTTGGCCTCCGCGCTCATTAATTGTTACCAGGCACAGGCTAACATTAAGGGGCAAATCTATGAAATTACGGGCATTTCAGACATTCTGCGCGGCGCTGGCGCGGCTTCTGAATCGGCCACGGCCCAACAGCTTAAAGGGCAATATGCAGGGCTGCGACTGCGCGCTATGCAGGAAAGCGTTGCTTTATTCGCAAGCGAATTACTGAGGCTTAAGGCGCAGATTATCTGCACCAAGTTCCAACCTGAAACTATCCTGCGTCTAGCCGCGGCTGAACAAATGTCGCCTGCTGATCAGCAGATGATCCCCCAAGCCTTGCAACTGATGCAGGATAGTCCCCTTCGCTCGTTCCGTATCCAGGTTGCCGCTGACAGCCTGGTTCAGCTTGACGAGAACCAGAACAAGCAAGACCGCATGGAGTTTATGAATGCGTTCAGCAACTTCTTGCGGGAAGCTGTACCGGCTGGTCAGGCATCGCCTGAGATGGTGCCGATGCTGATGGACATGATGAAGTTCGGCCTTGGCGGGTTTAAGCAGGGCGCTATCATGGAAGGGTCGATTGATGCTGCTTTGCAGCAGATGATTGCGTCTAATGCCAAGAAGGCACAGAACCCGCAGCCCAATCCAGAAATGATTAAAGCCCAAGCTCTTCAGCAGTCCGCCCAGATGAAGGTTCAGGCTGATGTGCAGAGCCAACAGGCCCGCGCCCAGGCTGATATGCAGATCGAGCAGATGAAGATGCAGATGGAGGCGCAGCTAGAGACGCAGCGTCAGCAGCATGACGCCCAGCTTAAGATGCAGGAACTGGCTGCCAAGGAGCAGTACGAACGCTGGAAGACTGAACTGGACGCTGCCACGAAGATCATGGTTGCCCGCATTGGTGCCAACCCCGGCATGGATCTGCCGATGATCGAGGCACAACAGGCCGCGTCTGAGACTATCACCAAGGAACTTGGCGATAACGTCCGCATGGCGATGGATCAGATGACCAATGCCCAGAACAACATGGCGAATATGCACGGCGAGTCTATGCAGAGGCTCCATGATGTTCTCCGGGCTGCCAACGCGCCAAAGCGGATCGTGCGTGGCCCTGATGGTCGGGCGATGGGCGTCGAGCCTGTACCAGTTGCACCGCAGGGAATGATTCAATGATTACAACGACTAAGGGCAATATGGACGAAGCGTTGCTCGAAAAGCGCGAAGGCCAGCTTGAAAACGACAATGAGACAACTTCTTGGGTTGAATACTGGGATGGCGACGAGATGGTTCACCGCTCGGTCCATGTCCATCTGAAGAAACCCATGATTTCCGTATCTGAAATTGGAGGCTTTACGTGAGCAACACTCAAGCAATGTGTACGTCCTTCAAGGGCGAAATCCTGTCTGGCATTCACGCCTGTGGCACTACTGTCATTAGGGCTGGCACCGGAGCGGACACGCTCAAGGCCGCGCTGTACCTAGCCTCGGCCACAATCAATGCGGCCACGACTGCCTATACCGTGACCGGCGAAGTCTCTGGCACGGGCTACTCGGCGGGCGGCGTTACTGTTACCAATGCCACGGCCCCAACAACTAGCGGCACGACTGGCTTTTGGACGCCTTCAGCCAGCCTGACCTACACGACTGTTACGCTGACCACAGCCTTTGATTGCGTCCTGATCTACAATTCAACCCAGAGCAACAAGGCTATTTCGGCTCATACGTTTGGTTCGCAGACCGTGACAGCCGGGACGTTTACGCTGACCATGCCGGTTAACGATGCGAGTAATGCACTTATCCGCATTGCTTAACTCCTATGGCGCAGGGTCCATGGGATACAGGCACATGGGATAGCGCCCTTTGGGATAGCCTCCCAATCACGGGCAACGCTGCTACTGGGTCACCCGGCAGCGTAGGCGTAGGCGCGCGTACAGTCGCCCTGACGGGCGTACAGGCCACCGGGGCGGCAGGAACCGTTACCCCTAGTATCACCATCGCCCTGACAGGCGTCCAGGCCACGGGCCAAGTCGGCACAGAAGGCGAAAGCCTGACGATTGCCCTGACTGGCGTAGAAGCCACCGGCCAGGTCGGGACTGTCAGCCACGGCGGCATATCCTTTGCCCTGACCGGCGTCGAAGCTACCGGCACCGCTGGCAACGTAATCTACGTCCCGGCCCCAATCATCGTTGTCGATGACACCCATGACGGCGACTACCACAAGAAGCTGAAGAAGCGGTTTGATAAGGAAAATCAACGGCTTAAGCGCAAGCGTGACGATGTTATTGCGGCGTATGAGCGTATTGTTGAAGGTAAGCCTGGTCTAGCTAAAGAACTTACGGCTGGGTTTGAAGTCAAAGCTAAGTCTAGCAAAAGTACTGGCAAGTCATTACCTAATATAGACTTTGATAAGCTAATCAATGATTTGGACCGTACTGAGCAGCTTTGGAACGAATACTTAGAGATGGAAGATGAAGACTTGATGGTGCTTCTATGAGCAAATACAAAGCAATATACGACAGAAAAGGCTTGCTTGCTGAGTACGAAAACGGAGAACTCACATGGGTTCGTGAAGAGTCCGGCAAGTCTAAAAAAGCAAGCCACCAAATTATGCTTGACATTCAACCGTATAAGAGCATGGTTGACGGAAGTATGATTACTTCGCGTTCAAAGCATAGAGAACATCTACGCCAGCATAACTGCATTGAGATCGGAAACGAGAAAATGCAGAACACCCCGCCGCCGGTTTCGACTAGCCGCCGCGAGATGTTGCACAGGCGTTTGGGCGATATGAGTGACCGCCAAGCCAATCAGATACTGGCGCAACTACGGAGAAATTGACTTGGACACCCAAGATCAGATCATTCCAGAAGACACGGGCGTAGATCGTAAGGATTTGCTTGCCCAGCAGTTTGATGACATTGAAGCTGACGATAACGACCCTAAAGACAGATTTTCCAAGTCTTACAATAAGCCTGCACCCCGCGCCGAAGACGGCAAGTATGTAGCGGCAAACGACGCCGCCCAAGCTGAACCGGCTGTCGAAGAACCCGTCTGGAAGCGCCCGCCTTCCTCTTGGAAGCCCGCATATCACGAAGTCTGGCAGACCGCCGACCCCCGCTTGCAAGAATACGCCCACAAGCGCGAAGAGGAAATGCGGGCTGGCATCGAGCCGCTGCGGTCAAAGGCTGAATTTGCCGACCAGATGAATGAGGCTATTAAGCCTTATCTAAACACCATTCAGGGCCTTGGTATTGATGCTCCGCGCGCTGTGAAGGCGCTCATGGAAGCCGACCATGTGCTGCGTAATAGCCCACCAGACCAGAAGCGAGCTTACCTTGCTAGCCTGGCTCGGTCCTATGGAATTAATTTGGGTGAAGTCGATCCGTACTCACAGGGCGGCCCGGTTGACCCAAATTATTATGCTCTCCAGAACGAACTGAATAATGTTCGCGGAGAAATTAGTAGTTTCAAACAGCAGCAGGAACAGGCTGAAAACCAATCTCTGCTGGGTGAAATCAATAATTTTGCTGGTAAAGCAGAGTACTTTGAAGAAGCGCGTCCGGTTATGATCCAACTCCTACAGAGTGGCGTAGCGGGCACGTTAGAAGACGCCTATGAAAAGGCGATTCGCCTTAACGACGATATTTTCTCGCAGACCCAGCAACGCTCACAGGCAGAAGCTGCGGCTCAGAAATCATCGTCGGCCAATCGGGCTGCGAAAGCAGCTAAGGCGGCAGCGGTTAGTGTCAAAAGTTCCACACCCGGCTCTAAGACTACGACCAAAGCGCAAGATAGACGCTCTATGCTGTTGGAACAATTCGACAGTGTGAACGAGCGTTTTTGATAACTTTGAAAGGACTATCCAATGGCTTTCGCCAATAGTTCGATCAGTGACATCATTGCGACGAACATTCAGAGCCGCAGCGGTGAACTGGCCGACAACGTGACCAACAATAACGCGCTCCTTCGTCGTTTGAAGGACCGTGGCAATGTGAAGACCTTCAGTGGCGGTAACGTCATCATGCAGGAAATCATGTACAATGACAGCAGCACGAACAACACCAACAGCTATTCTGGCTATGAAGTGTTGAACGTGTCCCAGAACAGCCCCATTTCGGCTGCTCAGTTCTCGATCACTCAGTACGCCTCGGCGATCACCATCTCCGGCCTGGAAATGATCCAGAATACCGGCAAGGAAGCGATCATCGACCTGCTGGATGGCCGCATGAACGTTGCGGAAGCCCAGTTGGCTAACCGCATCTCTGGCGACCTGTACTTGGACGGCACCGGCAACAGCGGCAAGAACATCACCGGCCTCGGAGCCGCTGTTCCTGACGCGCCCAGCAGCGGAACGTATGGCGGCATCAACCGCGCTTCGTTCACCTTCTGGCAGTCGGTTGCTTACTCCGGCGTGACCAACGGCGGTTCCGCTGTTACTGCCTCCAACATCCAGCAGTATATGGATTCGGTGGCCGTGCAGCTTATCCGTGGTACTGACAAGCCTGACCTGATCGTTGCGGACAGCAACTACTATCGCCTGTATCTCCAGTCGTTGCAGTCTATCCAGCGCATTTCGGACTCCGGTTCGTCTACCGCTGGCGCTGGCTTTGCCTCGCTGAAGTATTATGGCGCTGGTATGGCTTCGGACGTTGTGCTTGACGGTGGTATCGGTGCTTCGGCTACCGCTAACCACATGTTCTTCCTGAACACCAAGTATCTGATGTTTAGGCCGCACGCTGACCGTAACTTTGTTCCGATTGGTGGCGAACGCCAGTCGGTCAATCAGGACGCCATCGTGAAGCTCATCGGTTTTGCAGGCAATCTCACCTGCTCCGGCGCACAGTTTCAGGGAGTTTTGATAGCCTGATTTCGCTTAACTGGTTGCTTACTTACTGGTATTTCTGTACTATTCCATAAAATAACATGGAGAACACAGATGCCAGTAGGTAGGCCACCAGTAGATGAAAAGAAAAGGTTTTTGGAGAAAGTCGAGCAAAAGGAATCTGGTTGTCACGAATGGGCGTCTACGCTTCATAGGGACGGATATGGAAAATTCTATTTTCGTTCCCGACAAGAGCAAGCTCACCGCGTCTCTTATAAGTTGTTTATAGGTGAGATTCCTTCAAGGCTTTGGGTGCTGCATAAATGCGATAATCGCAAATGTGTAAATCCAAAGCACCTATTTCTTGGTGACAGTGTAGCAAATGTACGCGATATGGATAAAAAGCGCCGCCGTGGTACAAGATGCTCTCTAACTAAGGAACAAGCTAACGGAGTTTTAGGTCTTTTAGCTGAAGGGTACACGCAAGAAACTATCGCCAAACGTCTAGGTATTCATCAAACAGCGGTTAGTCGAATCAAATTAGGAAAAACGATGCTATTTAAGGATTAATCACATGGCCTATTCATTCACTGAAAATCGCGCTGGACAGCTCCAGATCGCGAACACTGACTCTGGCGTCACGATGGCGAATGGCACTTCTGCCATTCCCACGCCGCCAAACACGCTCGGCCAGGTTTGCCGCGCGTTCGACCCGACCTACGGCGAAGGTGAGTTCATCATGCTTGTTGGCGTTGCCAGCACCGTGGTTGGCTCGCTGGTGACCTACAATGCCTCGACCTACCAGACAGCCCTGTCGGCCAATACGGCCAACCAGGCTACTCCGGTAGCCGTTGCAATGGCGGCCAACACCGCTGGCCTCTTCGGCTGGTATCAGATTGGCGGCCTCGCGGTTGTCAAGAAGACCGCCGTTGCGACCAACGCCCAGGTTCCCGTTTACCAGTCCGCTACCGTTGGCCGTATTATGGCTACCGCTGCGTCTGGCAAGCAGGTTCTGGGCGCTCGTTCGGCTAACCTTGCCACTGTGGCTTCGGGTGTTTCGACTGTTATTGTGTCGATCAATCGTCCGCATCTGCAGGGTGCCGTTGCCTAATGATCGTACCGTCTAATTTAGATGATACGATTCCTATCGTGTGCAACACGGAGGATCACGAGATTTTCGGCAACATAACTGCTGCCGTTGCTCGTGATCTTCCGTGGCTCCAGCTTTCTGAGCCGCACGATGGGGTAGCTGTGATTGTGGGGGGCGGCCCTTCTATGAAGCCGCTGCTCCCCATGATTGCCGGTCATAAGGCCGCTGGTCAGGCCATTTTTGCCGTAAATGGCACTATTCCGACCCTAGCCAGCGTTGATGTGACTCCTGATTACTTTGTGCTACTGGACGCCAGGGCGCACAATCAGGGCTTTGTTCATCCCAATAAGAACACCAAGTACCTTATCGCGTCCCAGTGCAGCGATGGCGTCTTTGAGGCCCTGGGCGGCCATGACGTTACCCTGTGGCACCCGGCTTATCCTGGCATTCAGGACTATATCGGTGATCGTCTTTGCGCCCTAATCGGCGGCGGGACCACCGTCGGCCTACAGGCCATGAGCATTGCCTTCTGCATGGGCTATCGCTCAATCCACCTGTACGGCTTTGATTCCAGCTATTCTAATGGCGAAGGCCATGCCTACGCCCAGGCGGCCAACGCCGAAGACCCACGCGAAGGCTACTGGGTTGGCGGCAAGGAATACATCGCGGCCCCTTGGATGGCCCGTCAGGCCATGGAGTTCCAGACCGCAGCAGAACAGCTTGCGGAAGAGGATACGATCATTCAGGTCCACGGCCACGGGCTGCTCCCAGCCATTGCCAAGGCCATGTCTGAGCCTCCCGCGCTTATGACGGAAGTCGGGAAATACGAAGCCATGTGGCAGACCCCGCTTTACCGGGAAGTGGCCCCCGGCGAGTCATTTGCGGAACATTTTGTCCAGATTGCCAATCCCAAGCTGACAGATGTCATTGTGGACTTTGGCTGCGGCACAGGACGGGGCGGTCAGAAGATTGCCAACCTGACCCGCTGCGAAGTGCAACTCGTTGATTTTGCTGAGAATTGCCGCGACGAAGGCAATAACTTGCCCTTTACGGTAGCCGACCTGACCAAGCCCATCGGCGTCAGTGGCAATATCGGCTACTGCACAGATGTCATGGAGCATATCCCGCCGGAGGATGTGTCTGACGTTATTAGAAATATCATGGATTGCGTCGATAGTTGCTATTTCAAAATAGCCCTGTTTGACGATAGTATGGGAAAGCTGATCGGTCACCCGCTTCATCTATCCGTGTTTCCTAGCGAATGGTGGCAGAGCAAATTTTCTGAATATGACATCAAGTACGAGCATTCGGATCAAGGCGATGCCTGTCCGTATGCCACATTTTACGTTCAAAACCCTAGATAAAGGATCTAATCATGCCCATTCCTTCAAGAGTCCTCGCCTCCGGTAATTCCCCGCTGGCGACCATTTCCATCTGCGGTGACGGCGCGACTGCCTTGGTTGCCGTTGGCACGACACAGGCAGATGCCTTGCAGCTTTCGGCTGTTGTTAACGCCATTACGACTTCCTCGGCGTCCACTGGCCTCAAGTTGCCCCCGTGCGAAGCTGGCGCTGTTGTCTATATCTACAATCTGAGCGGCCAGACCCTTCAGATTTACAGCAACGAAACCACAGGCGTCACCATCAATGCGGCTGTTGCCGGTTCGACTGGCGTTGCCTTGGGTAATACTAAGACTGGAATCTGCCTTGGCACTTCCGCCACCACCTGGGCCGTTACTGCGGCTCTGTCTTCCACGTAAGGAGTAATTTATGCCTCTGGATAGCGATATCTCCAATGCCGATTCTCACCTGCACGTAGAGTTTTACGTGTTTGACAAGGCTCCCTACAAGGACACGCCTTTTGTGAGAATTATGGTGCCGGGAGATAAGACTAACATCATTGAGCAGCCCGCCCGCGAACACCACAAGGAACGGTTTATTCGTCAATGGCTTCATTTCCAGTCCCAGAACAATGACGGTCAGGTGATCGGCACGAAGCTGGATCAGTGGAACAAGGATAAGCCTGAGGATTTCAATGAAAACCAGATGGCTGAATTGCAGATTTTGAAGTTTCAGACCGTCGAGCAGGTCGCAACGGCCACGGACGCCCAGTTGCAGCGTATTGGCATGGGTGCCGCTGGCCTTCGCGAACGCGCTCGCGGGTATCTGACGCAGCGAAATCAGTCTGAAAGCAGCACTGAATTGGCTAAGACCCGCAGCGAACTAGATGAGTTGAAGGCCCAGATGGCTTTGCTCATGGCGCAGCGTAAGCCTGGTCGGCCACGCAAGGAAGATGTAGATGTCCAGTACGACGATGCTCCAGTTGGTGCAACAGGCCACCAATGAACTAGGCGTTCCAACACCGACAACGGTTGCGGGAAACACGAACCAAGACGTTATCCAGATTCTTGCGTTGATGAACGCTTCTGGGTACGAATTGCTGCGTAAGGCCGACTGGCGCGAACTGACAATACCGTACAGCTTCTTTACGGAATACACGACCACGACGGGCGACTACACGACCAGCGCGCTGACGATTACCAACATCCCGTCCACTGCCGGGTTGGACACGACATACATGGTGGTTGGCACTGGCTTTCCAAATGCCACGTTCATCACCAGCGTGGATTCTGGTACGCAGGTCACTGTCTCGCAGTATTCGACAGAGGCCGTGACCACTGGCACGATCTACTTCCAGAAGGTCAAGTACGACCTGCCGTCTGACTATGACAGCATCGTGCCGCGTACACAGTGGGACAAGAGCAAGCATTGGGAAATGCTTGGCCCGGAAAGCGCCCAGCAGTGGGAATGGCTTCTCAGCGGCTTTATCAGCACCGGCCCGCGTATCCGCTGGCGCTTGTTGGGCAGCTATTTCCAGATTTGGCCGGGTTATTCGGACACTGAAAATCTGGGCTTTGAGTACCGCAGCAAGGGTTGGGCGAAGGCAGCCAATGGCGATGTGAAGAATAGCTTCACGGTTGACACTGATACCTGCATTTATCCTGACCGCGTGATGGTTCTGTCTACGAAGCTAAAGTACTTCCAGGCCAAGGGCTTCGACACAACTGCGCTTTACCGCGATTATCTGACTGAGTTCGACACTTCCGTAGCCCAGGACACATCGTCGGCTAACCTGTCGTTTGCACCGCGCCCCGGTAGCGTGTTGATCGGATGGGACAATATCCCGGATAGCGGATATGGCAGTTAGCCCACGCTCCATTGTCCAAGGCAACGCGGCTCAAGTTCAGTCGCTGCCTGCCCCGTTGGGCGGCTGGAACGCGCGTGACAGCCTTGCCAACATGGAACCTACGGACGCTGTAACGCTCATCAATATGTTCCCAACGGTCAGCAGCCTGACCATGCGGGGCGGCTATAGCAAACACGCCACGGGCCTTGATGGCAAAGCCCAGACCCTTCTGATCTATAACGGCGGCGCAACGTCAGAGATGTTTGCCGTCACTAGTACAGGCAAAATCTACGATGTAACCGCCGCCGGGGCTGTAGGTTCGCCTGTTGTGTCCGGCCTGACCAACGGTATCTGGGAATACGTCAACATCACCACGGCTGGCGGCAGTTACCTTATGGCCGTCAACGGCGTTGATGACGCCCGGCTGTACGATGGCACAACTTGGTCAACCCCAACCATTACGGGCGTGACTGACAACAACCTGTCCAATATCACGCTGTTCAAGAACCGCTTGTGGTTCATTGAGAAAAACACGCTAAAAGCCTGGTATTTGCCGACTAGCTCAATTGGCGGCGCGGCTCAATATATCGACATGAGTTCTATTTGCCGCCTTGGTGGTCGTTTAGTCGATCTGGACACTTGGACGCTTGACGCTGGCTATGGTGTTGATGACAACATTGCCTTTATTACTAACCAGGGCGAAGTTGTCGTATTTCGTGGAACAGACCCTGCTAGCGCGGCCACATGGTCACTGATTGGCGTATGGGACATAGGTTCGCCGGTTGGTGCGCGAGCCATGTTGAAATGGGGCGGCGACTTGCTGGTCTTGACCTACGCTGGCTTGATGCCCTTTGCCGCATCCCTGCAATCCAGCCGCCTAGACCCCCGTGTGGCCCTTTCCGACAAGATACAGGGCGCGATCACAGCGGCCACGACCCAGTATGGCGGTAGCCACGCCGATGTCGGTTGGCAGATCTTTACCACTTCCAAATACAACGCTGTTTGGATTAACGTCCCAGTGGCTGACGGCCAGCAAGAGCAATATGTGATGAACACCATCACAAAGTCTTGGTGCCAATTTATGGGCTGGGCAGCATATTGCTGGGAAACGCTTGGCGAGGAGCCTTATTTTGGCTCAGACGGCTATGTCGGCCTTGCTTGGGATGACAATTACGCTGACAACACCAGCAACATAACCACAACCACGCTCCAGGCGTTCAACTATCTAGGCGCTCGCGGCGTCAAGAAGTACTTCACCCGCGCTAGGCCCAGCATCTTCACCAATGGCGACCCGACCATCAGCGTGGGCATGAATATTGACTTCGATACGTCCGACACCACGGCCCCTGTAACATTTACAGGCTCTGCCTATGCCGTCTGGGACGCTGCGACAAGCACATGGGACACGGCCCTGTGGGGCGCTGACTTGGCGATCCAGAACACATGGCTGGGCATTACGGGCATCGGCTACTGCGGCGGTCTACAGATGAAGACGGCCAGCAGCGGTATCCAGATACAATGGGCTTCGACAGATGTGGTGTATCAGACCGGATGGGCGGGCGTATAGTTAGCGGCCCCGAAGTGGGCCATTGGGTAGCAAAGCAGATGAACGGCAGTTTCAGCGGCGATACCGCTACTGCCATCGGGCTTGAAAAGGACGGAGAACTTGTAGCCGGTACTATGTATGAGAACTGGAATGGCCGATCTCTTATGGCTCATGTAGCTATAACTGGGCAGATTAACAGGTCATACATAGGGGCGATTTTTAGGTACGCTTACGTCAAATGCGGGGTCGAAAAGGTCATTGTACCAGTAAGCAACGCGAACGCTAAGAGTATGAAGTTTGTAGAGAATTTAGGGTTTACAGAAGAAGCAAGGATTACAGACGCAGCACCGGACGGCGACATTATTTTGTACACGCTGAAAAAGGCTGATTGTAGGTATTTAGGAGAACGATATGGGTAAGCCATCAGCACCGCCAGCACCTGACTATGCTGCCGCAGCGCGGGCGCAGGGCACTGAGAACATTGCCACTGCGCGTACTCAGGCTAGGCTGAACACGCCTAATACCTATACGCCATACGGCAGCCAGACCGTAAGTTTTGGCTCTCCAACTGTAAATCAGGCTGGCTATGACCAGGCCATGCAGGACTTCAACAACCGGCAGGAGGAGTATGACTCAAGCGGCAATGTCATAGCCGGGACTGCCCCTACCATTGAGCAGTTTACGACGGCTGGCGACTCTGACACGCCTACCATTACCCAGACGCTAAACCCGGAATCGCAAGCCGCTCTAGAAGCCCAGCAGCGCATTGGACGGCGTTTGTCGCAGACTGCTGAAAATTACGCAGTTCCGACGCTTGAAGGGGCTTTGAAAACCCCATTTGATTCAAAAGGTTATGACATCCAGACTTCTCTCGGCCCGCAGATGCCGGTCAATTACGGCCCTGCCATGGGCCAGTACGGCATGGCGGGCAGCGTTCCTTCCGGGGCCTTCGGTCAGGCCGGAAGCGTTGGGGCTGACAGATATGGTCAGGCTCAGGGGATTGATGCCGGTGCCTATGGGCAGGCTCAGGGCGTTAATGCGGGCCAGTTCGGCGGTCTAAGGACTGGCGCAGATATGTCTGGCGTTGCGGCCATGCCGGTCAATGCCGGTATGACAGGCCAGCAGGCCATTATGGCCCGCCTCCAGCCCCAGCTTGCCCAGCAGTCTGCGGCTACCGCCCAGCAGCTTGCCAATCAAGGCATCACGCCCGGCTCAGAGGCGTACAATAACGCCATGCGCCAGCAGCAGCAGGGCCAAAACGACCTTCTGAGCCAGGCTGCCTTGCAGGGCATTGGCCTGGACATGAGCGCCAATCAGCAGGGCTACGGTCAGGCTATGGGCCAGGCCGGTATGTACAATGCCGCCTTGGGTCAGGGTTTCGGTCAGGCTGCCCAGGCGCAGCAGATGGGCAATCAGGCCATCGGTCAGAACTTCGGCCAGGGCTTACAAGCCAACCAGGCTGGCAATCAGGCCATTGCCCAAAACTACGGGCAGGGCATGAGTTCCCAGCAGCTTCAGAACCAAGCTATCGGCCAGAATTACGGTCAGGGCATGAGTTCGCAAGACCAAGCCAATGCCGCAATGGCCCAGAATTATGGTCAGGCTGGGCAATCGGCTGGGCTGTATAATCAGGCTGCTGCCCAGCAGTATAACCAGAACCTTGGCGCGGCCCAGTTCGGCAACCAAGCCCAGCAGCAGCGGCTCCAGCAGAACATTGCCATGCGGAACCAGCCTTTGAACGAAATCATGGGCTTGCTGTCAGGCTCGCAGATCCAGACGCCGCAGTTCCAGGGCTACGCGGGCGGCGGTAACATCCAAGCCGCGCCCGTCGCTCAGGCTGCGACCAATCAGGGCAATTACGACACGGCAGCGTATAATGCCAAGATGCAGGCGCTAGGCGGGCTGTATCAGGGTATTGGTAGTATTGCTGGCAATATGGTTCCTAGAATTGGCGGATAATTTCGGAGCATTATAATGAAATATATCAGCTTTACCAAAGACGACGACTACGCTTCCCGCAAGGCTGCCATTGCCCGCCAAGAGAAGCTGGCCGAAATGCTGTCCCAGATGGGCGCGCAGGAGCAGGCCGTGTCCACAGCGGGAGGCATCACCGCGCCCATTTCCGGCATGGGGGCGCTGGCTCGTGGCCTGACCAGCTTTGGTGGGTCATACCTGTCGGGCAAGGCGGAACGCGATGCTGCGGCGCTGGATAAGGCGTCTCTCGAAAATGCGGCGGATAAGGCTGAGGCGCTTTACACGCTTGGCGGCATAGAAGGCGGCACGTTTAAACTTGGTGAACCCGCTATGGAAACTCCAATGCAAGGTATCCCAGACAGTAGCAAGGTGCAACCGCGCGATATTGGACAGACAATGCCGCGAGAAATTACGTTAGGGGACGTTTCCCTTGGCGCGCCTTCGTATGAAGACCAGCAACGCTTGCTTAGAGGATATCGGCGGTCCAGCGACCCAAATTTGCGGCAGGTGGCAACCGACGAAGGGGCGCGGATTGAGGCTGAAAACCTGTACAAGCGTGGCCGGACTGACACGGCGGCTGATTTGGCCGACAGACGGGCGTCTGAAGCAGGCATTAGGGGTGAGGCGCGCACCCAAGAAATCGCAGACAAAACAAAAACTCCGCTTAAGCCAGAAGAAGTTGCCAAGCTAGGCTTCAGACCGGGCACTGTTGTTTATAAAGATCGCTTTGGTAACATAAGCGTTGAGCAGGCTCCTGACTATTTGTCACAGGAAGCATTTAATCAGAGACTTCAGCTAGCCGCCGCAGGGCGCGCGCAAGGCGGGCTGTCACCGACACCCGCAATTCTACAGGCTGACACAAGGGCACTTGCAAAAGCAACTGAAGCGTCTAACGCGGCTGTTCCCACCGTACAGGCGCTTGAGAGGAGTATGCGAACTTTACTAAACCCAAATACGTCTGCTAATGTTTTTCTTCCTGAATTTAATTTAATTGATCGTACATTGGCTTTATTTGGTAATGACGCGGCGGAGAAAAGGGCAACAGATGTTGGTCTTCTTACTGCAACTGGAGATATTGCCGGTATTGCTGCGCTTGCAGGGATAGGCGGTAGTGATACAGAAAGAGAATTGGCTGTCGCCACCAGAACGGCTTACAACCGTCGTGGCACCAACGCAGAAAACTTAGACCTTACAAGAAAAAAGTTATCGGCTTTTCGTTTTGTGGCTGACTATCCTCTCTTGGCGAATGATTGGATTGCTAAATATGGGTCTTTGCATCCGACATTTAAGGACGAAGATGGAGGAACTTTTGCGCGGTTTGCAGACAGGGAATACAAGCGTATTAGGGCCGAAGTTAATGCTATGGGGGCACCGGCTGCGGGCGAAACAGTACCGACTGCCACAGGCCCTAACGGACAGAAAATTTATCTTCGCAATGGGCAGTGGGTAAACAAATGAAAAAACAGCAACCGCCGCTTCCACCTGGGTTTTCTCTGGATCAAGCGACGCCCGGATCGGTGCAAGGTTCTGTACCGCTTCCACCTGGATTTTCTTTGGACGGCGCTGAAATTTCTTCGCCTCCACAGTCTTCGGATGACCTTTTTGCCCCCGGTAATGAAAAGCTATTGGAAAAAGCTAGGGCCAAGAACAGAGCCGACCTGCCGGGGCAACTGTACGGCTTGGGCTACGGGGCGGTTAAATCAGTCCTCGGCGGCGCTGGCGAAGTAGAAAACTTAGTAAGAAAAACTGTGCCTGAATACTTTGGCGCAAAGCCTCTTTATGAAGTTGACACTTTCGGCAACAAGTCCGGGACTTTTTTACCGACTATGGAGCAAGTAAAGGGCGCTGCCACATCAATGGGCATCCCAGCGCCCGCCAATACATCCGCAGAGACAGTAGGTGAGTTCATCCCTGCTGTTAAGGCTGGTGTTAGTGGAGTTCAGGCTTTGGCTGGTGCATTGAAAAGTGCCAAAACCGCCCGCGCGGCCAATGCTGTAACGTCTTTAGACGATATTAATAAAACAACCACGGACCTTTATACTGCGGCCAAAAATGAAAAAGTTGCAATAAAGCCAGAGGCTTGGAACGAGTTTTCTAAAAACTTGGGCCGCGATATGACTTCTCAGGAAGCAATGCTGACTACCGGCAGTAGCCCGGCCTTAAAGGCGTTGGACACAATTCAAGCGGAAACGGCTACCAACGCGCCTATTACGTTGGAAAAGGCGGATAAAATCCGCGCGTCAATAAATGGTTATGTAAAAGAAGCCTTAAGATCTGGTAACGACAACGAAGCTCGGTTGGCTGTTGTTATGAAGAATAAGCTAGATGACTTTCTAAATAATCTTGAAAATAACCCAGGAAGTTATACCGGGAATGCTTCAAAAGCTATCCCTATTTTAAAAGAAGCAAGAGCATCTTCTCAAAAGGGGTTTAAGGCAGATACAATTCGCGAGTTTAAAGAACTTGCAGAAGCCCAAAAAGGTGCAAAATATAACCCTGTTTTAGTTGAAAATGAATTAAGAGATTCTTTTGTAAAGCTGGAACAAGATTTTATAAAGCATCCGTCCCTTGCAAAGGCTTGGACGCCAGCAGAGCGGGCAGCCATACAAAAGGTGGTACAGGGTGGCCCTGTACAAGAAGCCATGCGCCAACTGTCAAAGCCTTTTCCTCTTTTTGGCGCACCCGGTAGCGTAACACCATTTATAGGCTCTACGGCAAAGAGAGTATCCGCCTCTGTAGGCCAGAAAAACGTCAAATTGTTGGATGAGTTGGTCCGGCGCGGTGGACCTGCTGTGAAGACTGGTGCCAACTTAAGGTCTACGGCTCGTCAAGCCGCGCTTGCAGCGGCCCTGTCTTTGAACAGGGGGCAAGACGATCAACGCCCCAACTACGAAGAAATCCCATGACCCGCCCCGCGTCAGGATTTGTGCCTACCCTTCCTTTCTATGCTGCCGTGATTTGATACGAGAAATATGAGATTGAGAGACGCCAAATTCCTTCGCCAAGACGTTCTGCGGCTCATTGCTATCGCGGATACGCTGGAT
>Ga0222712_10003984_pt1 | contig 15736 bp, 18 predicted proteins | sample C33_657DmetaG_FD_165043 | JGI IMG/M metagenome (GOLD analysis project Ga0222712, IMG submission 165043) | Estuarine water microbial communities from San Francisco Bay, California, United States - C33_657D | ecosystem: Environmental > Aquatic > Marine > Unclassified | place: USA: California... | reverse complement strand
TCATTAACCAGGCCTGCCTCTTGAAGTCGGTAGATCGTTGCCTGGGCAACCTGATCCTCCACACCACGGGCTTTGAGGTGAGCGAGCAGCTCCCCCTTGCTCTTTGCACGGGCAACTAACGCATTGAGCGCAATTGCATATGCAGTCTCGTAAGGGTCGGAGCTGCTCTCTACCTTCTTATAGAGAAGTGAAATTAGAAATCAACCTCTGCTACTGCTTCATCAATCTCGGCGATCAGAGCTGCATCGACCTCGACTGGAACAAAGCTTGCGCGGATCTTCGACTCGATATCGTTGGCGAGATCTGGGTTATCGAGGAGGAAGTTACGTGAATTCTCCTTACCCTGACCCAACTGATCGCCCTCGTATGTATACCAAGCGCCAGACTTCTTCACGATGCCAAGATCAACGCCCATATCAAGGAGTGAGCCTTCGCGTGAGATACCTGTTCCGTAGATGATGTCGAACTCTGCCTGCTTGAAAGGTGGAGCCATCTTATTCTTAACAACCTTGACGCGAGTACGGTTACCGACAGATTCTTGTCCATCCTTCAGCGTTTCAATGCGACGGATATCGAGGCGCACAGATGCGTAGAACTTCAGCGCCTTTCCACCTGTTGTTGTCTCAGGTGAACCGAAGAAGACACCGATCTTGTCGCGGAGCTGGTTGATAAAGATCGCAGTTGTCTTTGATTGGTGGAGTGCACCAGTGATCTTACGAAGCGCTTGTGACATCAGACGCGCCTGGAGACCCATATGTGAATCACCCATCTCGCCTTCAATTTCTGCGCGTGGAACAAGTGCTGCAACTGAGTCGACGACTACGAGATCGAGTGCGCCAGAGCGAACCAACATATCCATGATCTCAAGTGCTTGCTCACCTGTATCTGGCTGAGAAACGAGAAGTGCATCGATATCGACGCCGAGCTTCTTTGCATACTCTGCATCGAATGCATGCTCTGCATCGATAAAGGCGCAGATTCCGCCGAGCTTCTGTGCTGATGCGATTGCATGGAGAGTAAGAGTTGTCTTACCTGAAGATTCTGGTCCGTAAATCTCTACGATACGACCACGTGGAAGTCCACCGATACCGAGCGCCATATCGAGGGCGACAGATCCTGTTGGGATTACCTCGATAACCTGGGCTTGCTTATCTGACATCTTGATAACTGCACCCTTACCAAACTGACGTTCGATTTGAGCGAGGGCGGTGTCGAGCGCCTTGTGGCGGTCGGATGATGCTTTTTCATCGGCTTTACTTGGCTTTTCAGCTGCCATGAGCTTTTCTCCTTTAGATCGAACGTTGGAGGTATATCCCCCACCGTTTGGTGGCCCAGAAGGTACGGAAGCTTCACCGACGGCCGTAAGCGTTATAGAGACGCTGTGGGCGGAGGAGTGAGACCGCTCTGGTTGTGCACAATGCCTTCAGTTTCAGATCGCAAGCGATTGAAGGTTCCTCAAGCATTGGCTAAAGGGTAGTCGAACATCTGTTCGAATACCACTTAAGACACACCGGGAATCTAACGGCCAGCACCGACAAATAGGCTCATCCCCCAGCCATACTCACGCCGTGCTGATACTGCTACCGCCCTCTGAGAAGAAGGCTGAGACCACTAAACCGACCCCGGCTATGGCGGTCTATACCGGGGTCCTCTATCAGGCCCTCGGCTGGTCCACCCTCTCTCCTGCGGCGCGTAAACGCGGTGAGAGCGCGGTGGCGATCATCAGCGCCAAATATGGCGTAGTGCGGCCAACATACAAGATTGAAAATTATAAAGAGAAGATCAATAACAAGGCGCTGGCAGAATCTGTCGCAGCTGCGCTCGATCCAATTAAGACTTCTCTTATCGTCGATTGCCGCTCCTCGACCTATAAAACTGTATGGAAATCTCCGGTCGACATCACCGTGGAGATTCGAGTCTCAACTGTTGTCGATGGAGTCCGCACCGTGATTACTCATATGTCGAAGAAGACTCGTGGTGAAATCACCCGATGGCTCTTGCAGTCTCGTGGCGTGGCAAAGACGCCGGAGGATCTCTATGCGATTGTCTCTGAAAAGTACCCTTGCGCCCTCACGCCATCTGATGGAGTTGAGCCTTGGGTCCTGGAAGTTATCGCTGTTTAGCTGTCTCTGTAGGACATTGCTTACAGACCGCTCTCCAAATTACATCAGCTTCAAGACCTGCTTTTAGAGCTTCATTAACTGTCTTGCTACCGAGCTCGCTAATTGCAATATCTTGGGCAAAAGATGGCGCCCACTCTTCACCGAATGAGAGAATCAATCGTTCGCGAAGGTCGGAGATTCTCATCTATTAAAAGAGGGTATCTGTCGCTAAATGAGCCGCTTGTTCGCGCGACTGCTCTGCAGTAATCGGTTGCATTACCTGTCCTAGTAACCAACGCATCGCAATGCCTGTGCCTGACTTTGACTCGGTCGCCTTAAAAATAATCTGCGCAATAGTGATGTAGTGCTCGGAGGCGGTATTTGTCATCGCAGCGACTAATACATCGGCGTCATAAATTCGCATTGCAGCGAGAGCAGGATCTGTCGAAATCGAAATCGAGAGCGATTCAAGGGCATCTGCAGGTGTGCCAGCTGTGGTGGCCAACTCCGCCAAGCGCTGAACCTCTGAGGCAACAAGGGCAGATAGCACTGCATCTTTATCGCGGTAATGGTTATATAAAGTTGCACGAGAGACCTCAGAGTGATCGGCAATCTCAATCATCGAAAGACCGGAGATTCCTTTACGTGAAATTAAATCTTTAGTGCCTTCAAGGATTGCCGCTTCAGTACGGCGATGGGCGCTAGCTTGAAGCGAATATTTAGGCTGCATCGACAACAACGAGCTTTGCTGTCTCAGTAGATGTGATCTCTAGCGTTACCTCGCTCATCAAAGAACCAAGGGTGAGACCAAGTGCTTCGCAGATTGAATTGAGCAGCTCAGAGGATGCTTCCTTCTGTCCGCGTTCAACTTCAGAGAGGTAACCGAGTGAGACGCGAGCATCACGAGCAACATCACGAAGTGTCCGAGATTGCTCAGTGCGGGCGCGGCGAAGCGCCTGTCCTACTGATTCACGTAACAAGATCATGGTGGCGCTCCTTTCCTCTTTAGAACCCGATGTCGTTAGCTAAGGATACGCGCAAATGCACCAATCGCGCTGGATATAGCGCCGGTACGAATGGCCTCGCGCCCGCTATCGAGCTGTAATTGAATACTTTGATTGATGGGGCCACGGATTGCCACCCAGACCGTCCCCTCAGGAATTCCCTGATAATCACCGGGGCCGGCGATTCCAGTAGTTGCAATCCCCCAGGTAGTTCCAAACTTCTCTCGCACCGCATCGGCCATGGCATTGGCTACCTCTTCACTCACAACTGAAAATTCTTGGATGAGAGCGCCATCGACTCCGAGAATATTCTCTTTCACATCGTTGGAGTATGCGATCACTCCGCCGAGAAAGACCTGCGATGCGCCAGGAGCGGAAGTGATTGCATGACCTAAACCACCAGCTGTAACGGATTCGGCAACGGAGACTGTCTCGCCTCGTTGACTTAAAAGTGCCACCACTGTCTTGGCATGGGCGCGCATTGGCATGGTGTAAATCTACCGCTTGGAGAGGCTTTTTCTCCATTGAATGATGTAATCAATTCCCGTCCAGATTGTTAGAAATACGGCAACTCCCATAAAGAGATCTCGAAGAATATGTAATGCCTGCGGGATTGGCAGCATGTAGAAACTAACACCAAAGTTCTGCATTAAGGTCTTGATCTTGCCACCCTTACTCGCAGGTATGACACCATCCTTAATCACAACAAGGCGGAAGATAGTGATACCAATTTCACGAACCAGGATGACTACGACAATCCACCAAGGGAAGCGATCGAGTATGGCCAATGAAATCATCGCCGAACCAATGAGCGCTTTATCTGCTACTGGATCGAGGAATGCCCCTAGTGGTGTGATGCGTCCTGATTTGCGAGCCCAATGTCCATCGAGAATATCTGTCATCCCCAGAATGAAGTAGATCAACCATGCGATTGATTGCCACATCGCACTTGGACTATGAAATAGCGCCCAGACTCCAGTTGGAATCAGTGCAATGCGTAAGACTGTGAGCCAGTTAGGTGTGAATACAATCGCCACTTAGAGCGCCTTCGCTACGAGATCTGCGCCCATTGAATCAACTACAACTGCATCGACATACTGCCCCACGGCATAGTCGGTGCCGATAAATGTTGTCGTGCCATCAACCTCAGGTCCTTGATGGGCTGCGCGTCCTTCTTGGAGCTCTGCATCTTCAATCAATACTCGAACCTTCTCGCCAATTCGGGCTTGCGCTCGGGCTGAGACCATCTCATCTGCAAGGCGTGAAAGTGACTCCACTCGCTCCTTAATCAAATCCTCATCGACCTTATCGGTGTGATCTAGCGCCTCGGTATTGTCCTCATCGGAGTAGCCAAATACCCCAATGGCATCAAGCTTTGCAGAGGCGATGAAATTGGCTAGATCATTGAAATCATCCTCCGTCTCCCCCGGGAAGCCAACGATAAAGTTGGAGCGGATACCCGCCTCAGGTGAAAGAGCGCGAATCTGATTAATCAGATGTAAGAACTTCTCGGAATCTCCGAAGCGGCGCATACGGCGAAGCACAGATGCACTTGTGTGTTGGAATGAGAGATCAAAGTATGGAGCGACTTTTTCTGTCTCAATCATTGCCTGCAGAAGGGATGGGCGAACTTCTGCAGGTTGTAGGTATGAAAGACGTACGCGCTCAACGCCTGCTATCTCAGTAAAGCTCTTGAGAGATTTCTCCATCAACTTCAAATCACCGAGATCTTTTCCATAGGAGGTGGTGTTCTCACTCACGAGGAAGAGTTCACTGACTCCATTATCTGCCAACCACTGAGCCTCCTCGAGAATCTCTTGCGGAGGTCGCGATACAAAAGAGCCACGGAAATATGGAATCGCACAGAAAGAGCAACGGCGATCACAGCCGGATGCAATCTTCAGCGGCGCCCATGGCGCATCACCTAGGCGTTTTCTAAAGAGAGAGCCACCTGCACCCACTTGAGATGTGTGTTCTGCATCGCGAACTTCACGACGCGCTTCAGCACGTGCAACTGGAGTGATAGGAAGAAGAGCTCGGCGATCTTGCGGTATATGCGATGTATGAGTATTGCCAGATAAAATTGATTGAAGTTTGGCCGAGATATCTTTGTAATCGTCGAAGCCTAAGATTGCATCAGCTTCAGGTAGCGCCTCTGCCAACTCTTTTCCATAGCGCTCAGCCATACAGCCAACTGCTACAACCGCTTTGGTAACTCCATGGCCCTTAAGTGAATTTGCCTCCAACAAGGCATCTACCGAATCCTTCTTCGCGGACTCGATAAAACCGCAGGTATTGACCACAGCAACCTCTGCCGCATCAGCATCGGCAACGAGGGTCCATCCTTCAGCCGCTAAACGACCAGCGAGCTCTTCAGAGTCCACTTCATTACGGGCGCAGCCCATCGTAACTATTGCGACGGTGCGAGACATGGGGTGATACTACAGGTTTAACGGAAGGTGCGACGTACTTCCTCATTCTGTCCACCAAGTGGTTCGAGTAATTCGCCATTGACGGTCACATCTAGCCCTGCTGGATTGCTGAAGAAAACGCTGATAGAGGTAGTTGCCTCAAAAGACTTGCTCTCTCCTTGAAAGATCGATCCCTTATCTACATGTTGACCGTCAACGACAATATCAATCAGAGAGTTACCGCGGGATGCTGTGATAGAGAGAGTGACTCCTCCGGTCGCAGGAGTATCGGATGCTGCAGAGCTAGGTGTTGGCTCTGGCGAAGGTGACGCAGATGGTGAGGCGCTCTCAATCGGTGTTGCAGTTGTCGTGTTTGAACTGTTGATATTTGAATAGACAATTTGTGCAATGCCCAGAACGAGGAGTATCACTAATGAGAAAGCCGCTGGCACTTTCCAAGAGAGGCTCTTCTTCTCCTGTGGAACTCGCGTCACGCTATTTTCTGCGAGTAACTCATTAATGCTTCTGCTCTCTACCGAGTGTTCTGCGTTATAGAGCTCAACTAATTGAGCAGCATCAAGACCTAACTTCGGTGCGAGATTGCGAAGATGCCCTCTCGCATAAATATCTCCACCGCAATTTGAGAAGTTATTTCTCTCCATCTCAATCAGAAGTCCTGCGCGCACACTTGTGATGGCAGCGAGATCATCGAGCGAGATTCCGGCGGCGGCGCGTGCAGTGCTGAGCACCTCACCTAGATTCATAGAACCTCCACCTAAAGAGAAATTTTGCAAAGGACTCATGTAAGAAATCCTGTCGTAATTTTACCTACCTTCAAGGAAGAACTACTAGGCGCAGGGTTTAAATATGGGTGAAATATTTGGAAATCACCCCTTGAGCCACCCGCTATTAATAATCGCGGAGCGTGGCAAGAACTGAATCAAGCTCTTCATTTGTCACGAGGACCACACGAGCCTTGGATCCCTCAGATGGTCCAACGATTCCCCGAGACTCCATGAGGTCCATCAAGCGACCGGCCTTGGCAAAACCAACGCGCAACTTTCGTTGCAACATTGATGTTGAACCAAATTGAGTTCCAACGACAAGTTCTACTGCCTGACAGAGAAGATCGAGATCATCACCAATCTCTTTATCAATCATCTTTGAAGATTGAGCTGTGACGGTGACATCCTCACGATAGCGAGGCTTTAACTGCTTCTTCACATGATTGGTAACTGCCTCAATCTCGCGTTCAGAGACATACGCTCCCTGAATACGAATTGCGCGGCTGGCACCCATTGGAATAAAGAGTCCATCGCCCTGGCCGATGAGCTTCTCGGCTCCTGGTGAATCCAGGATGACGCGGCTATCTGCAAGTGATGATGTTGCAAATGAGAGACGTGATGGGACGTTGGCCTTAATCAGACCGGTGACGACATCAACAGATGGGCGCTGTGTTGCAAGGACAAGGTGAATACCGGCAGATCGAGCAAGCTGGGTGATGCGAACAACCGACTCTTCTACCTCACGCGCTGCGACCATCATCAAATCTGCCAGCTCATCAATAACAACGAGCAGGTATGGGTAAGGCTCTAATACTCGATCAGATCCTGGAGGTGCAACGACTTTGCCGGCGCGGACAGCCTTATTGAAATCATCGATATGGCGGAAACCGAAATTTGCCAGATCTTCATAACGAAGATCCATCTCACGTACTACCCAGGTAAGGGCATCGGCTGCCTTCTTCGGGTTGGTAATGATTGGAGTAATGAGGTGAGGAATTCCTTCATAAGCGGTGAGCTCGACTCGCTTTGGGTCAATCAAAATCAAGCGAACTTCATCTGGTGTCGCACGCATCATGATCGATGTAATCATCGCGTTAATCATCGAAGATTTACCAGCACCGGTCGCACCTGCCACAAGAAGGTGTGGCATCTTCGCTAGATTTGCACAGACAAAGTTTCCTTCAACATCCTTGCCGAGGGCAACGAGCATGGGATGGTGATCCTGACCTGCAACGCTTGAGCGCATTACATCGCCTAAAGCAACGATTTCACGGTCGGTATTTGGAATTTCAATTCCGACAGCAGATTTACCTGGAATCGGCGAAAGGATGCGCACTTCACTGCTTGCAACAGCATAGGAAATATTCTTTGAGAGAGCGGTGATGCGTTCAACCTTTACTGCATTACCAAGCTCTACCTCGTAACGAGTAACAGTCGGTCCGCGCATAAAGCCTGTGACTTGTGCATCGATATCAAATTGCTTGAAGACTTCTGTCAGAGATGCAACAACGGTGTCGTTTGCCTTGCTCTTACCCTTTGAAGCCGGCCCGACCTTAAGTAGATCTTGAGATGGAAGTTCATACTTGGAATCACCGGTCAAGAGCAACTGCTCAGGGCGCTGATTACTCTTTACCGGCTCTTTGAGTTGAGCTTCAAGTGGCTTAGGAACTTCAACGGTGAACTCTTCATCAAATTCAGCCTCTTCGATCTCATCTTCAATCTCGGGCTCATCTTCATGCCAAGCAACGACTGGTGTTTCGAAGGGAGGTGTATCTGAAATTTCAAAATCTTCTTCTTCCCGCACTGGGCGCTTTGATTTGAGCCATGTTGCTATCACCTTAATGCGAGTGATGACTTCAGAGAATGGAGTTGCCGTCACTACGAGAGCTCCGAAGAGGAAGAGCGCGATCAAGAAAGGATAGGTAAGCAATGATGACATCACAGCCACGAGCGGCATCGAAACGTAATACCCGAGTAATCCACCGCCTTCACGTATCGCTGATGCGCCTTCAGGATTTGAATATCCCAGTGAGCCGTTGAAGAGGTGGGCAAGTCCTGTGGAGCTTATGAGGAGAATCAAGAGACCGACGGTGATGCGACCAGTCCCTTGCTTATCATCAGGTGTTCTAAAGATTCGGATCGCAAAGTAGATAAGAACAATTGGGGTGACAATGGCGACTGAACCGAAGGCTCCATAGAGGAATGAGTAGACATTGCGCCCCAGGATTGCATCCGAGCTCATCCAGGTTCCGGTGATAGAGATCAAGGCCAGGATGAAGAGGGTGAGCGCTGCCCCATCGCGGTGATGCTCAGGATCGAGATCTTTGGCGCCACGGGCAACAAAACGGATAGATGAGCCGAGAGATTTGGCGATCAAGCGCCAGGCTGATGCCAGACCAGATCCAATGAGCGCGATTAAACCGCCCTTGCTGCTCTGATTCTTCGTGCGTTTTCTCTTAGCCACACGCTCAATCTTAGGTGGAGAGTTTTAGCGAATAAGGGAAGGCGCGCCGACCTTAGACCTCGATGACTACCGGAACAATCATCGGCTTTCGGCGATGTTTCTGGCCGACCCAACCGCCGATAGTGCGCCGAACGATCTGAGAGAGTTGATGGGTTCCATTAGTTCCATCGGCAACTGCACGCGCTAGCGCCTTCTCGATATCGCCTCGGACCTCATCAAAGAGAGCTACATCCTCATTGAAGCCACGGGCATGGATATCAGGGCCGGCGATAATCTTTCCGCTCTGAGAATCTATTACGACGATGACAGAGATGAATCCCTCTTCACCCAAGATGCGACGATCTTTGAGCGAATCCTCGGTGATATCACCAATGCTCTGGCCATCTACATAGACAAAGCCAACTGGAATAGATCCAGCGACCTCGGCGACGTGATCGACTAAATCAATCACGATTCCATTCTCGGCGATAAAGGTATTCTCGCGTGGCACGCCAGATTGAATAGCAAGTTCAGCATTGGCTTTAAGGTGTCGCCATTCACCATGGATAGGCATCGCATACTTTGGTTTGACGATGTTGTAGCAATAGAGGAGCTCACCTGCTGCCGCATGTCCTGAAACGTGGACGAGAGCATTTGCCTTATGAACTACCTTGGCGCCAAAACGAGTGAGCTCATTGATGATTCGATAGACAGAGTTCTCATTACCTGGAATAAGAGATGATGCCAAGATAACTGTGTCTCCCTGGCCAACGCGAATCTGGTGATCGCCATTGGCCATGCGCGAGAGCGCCGCCATTGGTTCACCCTGTGATCCTGTTGAAATCAAAACTACATTGTCGCCATAGTTATCGAGATCTTTAAGTTCAATCACTGTTCCAGATGGAACGTTGAGATATCCCATATCTTCAGCGATCTTCATATTGCGCACCATTGAGCGGCCAATAAAGCAGACCCAGCGACCATTTTCATGGGCAACATCGATTATCTGTTGAACTCGATGCACGTGAGAAGAGAACGATGCGACGATAACTCGCTTCTTAGTTGTTGCAATCACTCTATGAAGTGCGGGCATAATCTCGCGTTCAGAGGGAGTGAAGCCCGGGATATCGGCATTGGTCGAATCGGCGAGGAAGATATCTACCCCCTCCTCCCCTAAGCGAGCAAAGCTAGCGAGGTCGGTCGTGCGGCCATCGAGCGGGAGCTGATCCATCTTGAAGTCACCGGTTGCTAAGACCATACCCGCCTTGGTGCGAATGGCAACGGCAAGAGCATCTGGGATGGAGTGATTGACTGCGATGCATTCTAGATCGAAACCATCTAGCTTAAAGCGATCACCTTCACGCACCTCATGGGTGATTGGACCGATTCGATGCTCTTTACATTTAGCGGTAATCAGAGCGATTGTGAGCGGTGAGCCATAGAGCGGAATATCAATTCGTTCACGTAAGAGGTATGGAACTGCCCCAATATGGTCTTCATGTCCGTGGGTGAGGAATACTCCCACGACATCATCGAGTCGATCTCGGATGTAACTAAAGTCAGGCAAAATCAGATCGATACCTGGTTGATTATCTTCTGGAAAGAGAACTCCGCAATCAACGATAAGAAGTTTGCCATCGGTCTCAAAGACAGTCATGTTGCGACCAATCTCAGAGATTCCACCGAGTGCGACGATGCGAAGGCCGCCGGCAGCAAGTTTGCTCGGAGTACCTAAATCAGGATGAGGGTGTTGTGTCATCTACTATTAATTTTTCAACGCGACGCCACCAGCGGTGAGATCTTTGCGCAATTGCTCGATCTGTTCTGGTGTGGCATCGACGAGAGGAAGACGAGTTGTGCCACCAGGTAGGCCCATAAGCCCCATCGCAGCTTTGGTGAGGATCGCACCTTGTGTGCGGAAGGTTCCAGTGAAGACTGGAAGTAGCTTCTGGTGAATCTCGAGCGCCTTAGCGGAATCTCCTGCAAACCAAGCATCGAGCATCGCCTTGAGCTCATTGCCAACGGTGTGGCCGCAGACAGATACAAATCCCACAGCACCCACTGCTAGGAGTGGAAGGTTGAGAATGTCATCGCCTGAATAGACAGGAATACCGCAGCGTTGTATGACCCATGAAGTGCTTGCGCTATTTCCCTTTGCATCTTTGAGGGCAACGATATTATCGACGCTATCGAAGAGGCGACAGATAGTGTCATTCTCAATCTCAATACCCGTACGACCTGGAATGTCATACATCATGATCGGAAGATCAGTTGCTGCGGCTACTGCGCGAAAGTGTGCCTCAACGCCAGCTTGAGGTGGCTTGTTGTAATAAGGAACTACAACGAGAAGGCCATCGGCTCCAGCATCTTGTGAACGCTTTGCTTGTTCGACAGTGTATGACGTCTCATTATCGCCAGCGCCTGAGAGAACCTGAATCTTTGAACCAACAACGCTCTTAACAACGCGGATGATCTCTAGCTTCTCCGATGACTTTGTCGTTGGAGCCTCTCCTGTCGTGCCGTTGACGGCAATACCATCATGGCCGGTATCGACAAGATGTTGAGCAAGCTTTGCAACGCCATCCCAGTCAATCGCCCCATCCTTATCAAAAGGGGTCACCATTGCGGTCATGAGGCGGCTGAAAGGTGCGTTGATACTCATCTGCGAATCTTATCCTTTATGGCGCTACGCGACCAGATTTTTCGAAGGCTTGATAGGTAAGAGGCATCAATTTTGCGAATTCTGCCTCCATCTTCTCTGCAACCATCTCAATTTCACGTTGAGGGTAGCTTGGGAAGTGTGATCCTTCGCGGGAGGTGCGAAGCGAAAGGAAGTTCATCAAAGCACGGGCATTCATAGTCACATACATCGATGAATATGTCGCAACAGGGAGAACGGCGCGCGCAACCTCACGAGCGATTCCAGCATCGAGCATCTTCTTATAAGAATCGTATGCGACTATGTAAGCATCCTTCATCGCAGCAACTGTGACCTCGAACTGCTCTTGTGTGCCAGGAACAAATTCATATGCACCTGTCTTGCCGATCTGAATGAGATTACGTTCCTGGTTAGGAACATAGAAGACAGGCTTGAGTTCACGGTAACGACCAGATTCCTCGTTATATGAAGCGATGCGGTGACGCATAAATTCACGGAAGACAAAGATAGGAGCTGAGATAAAGAATGTCATTGAGGTGTGTTCAAATGGTGAGCCATGGCGCTCTCGCGCAAGGTAGTTAATCAATCCGGCGGAGCGGGATGGATCTTCACCTATCTCATCCATCGACTGCTCGCCCGCCGTTGAGACGCGCGCTGCCCAGATGACATCAGCATCGCTGGCGCTAGCCTTGATGAGCTCGACCGATACATCGTCGCGGAAAACTACCTCAGGATATTCGCTTGTTTCAGACATGGGCGCACCTTATCGAGCAACCCCCCTCCACTTCTGGCATCTATGAGGCAGAATGTCCGCGTGTCCACAGTGAACCGCACCACGGCGGCTGCATCCTTCAGCGTCTCCTTCACCGTTGGACTTTATGGAATCGCCTTTGGCGCAGCCGGCATCGCCGCTGGCTTCTCGCTGATTCAAACCTGCGCCTTATCTCTACTCACCTTCTCCGGTGCATCGCAATTTGCCGTCGTTGGTGTCTTGGGTGCAGGCGGATCTGCAATCTCAGGTATTGCAACAGCCTCACTTCTTGGAATTCGTAATGCGCTCTATGGAATGCGCATGGCGCCTCTGCTCAAGATTCGCGGTTGGAAGCGTCTAGTTGGAGCTCAAGTAACGATCGATGAGTCAACTGGAGTAGCTCTTGGCCAATCAGAGCTAGGTGAGCCAGCGATGCGTCAAGGTTTCTGGCTCACCGGTATCGGTGTCTATATCTTCTGGAACCTCTTTACCATCGTCGGCGCACTCGGTGCACAGGCGATGGGCGATCCTGCTGCATGGGGTCTCGATGCGGCAGTGCCTGCAGCATTCCTAGGACTTGTCTGGCCACGACTAACAAATAATAGAGAGCGTGCGCTTGCCGTTGCAGCGATGGCGCTCTCGTTCGGACTCACACCTTTTGTCGCAGCAGGAATCCCAATTATCAGTACTGCTCTATTGGCTGTCGCCTTCGGATGGAAGGCGCGCTCATGAGCCAACTCTGGATTGCTGTATTAGGCACAAGCCTTATCGCTTTTGGGCTAAAGTATTTTGGCCATAGCGTGCCTGAGAAATATTTGAGTAACCCACGTGTCTTAAGAATCAATACCCTGATTCCTATAGCCCTCTTAAGCGCGCTGGTTGCCGTGCAGACATTTGGCGATAAGAGCAAGCTCGTTATCGACCAGCGAGTGGTAGGAATGAGCGTTGCTGTGATTGCTCTGATGTTAAAGGCGCCATTTCCAGTAGTTGTCATTGGATCAGCTGCTGCAAGTGCGCTGACCTTCCACTACTTAGGCTGAAATAACTCCGAGAGAAACAAGTTTCTCTTTAAGGTCGTTATCTGAAGGCTCAGTCAGGTGAGTTCCATCAGGGAATACGATGACTGGAATCGACTTCGCTCCCCCATTGATCTCAATGACCTTAACTGCAGCTGACTCATCAGCTTCAACATCGATATGAGTAATCTGCACATCGAGCTCTTCTAATAGGCGCTTTGAGCGACGACAATCTCCACACCAATCGGCTCCATACATAGTGATCTCTGGATGTGATGACATTGTCTTCTCCCTTTTCCTATTTACTACATAAACTTTTCAAGGCCGACAGTCAGCCCTGGATGTGAAGAGATCTGACGCACGCCAAGAAGTACACCTGGCATAAAACCTGCGCGATCTAAAGAGTCATGGCGGATTGTGAGCGTCTCACCGAGGCCACCAAAGAGAACTTCCTGATGAGCGATTAAGCCACGAAGTCGAACAGAGTGGACTGGAACATCACCTACGAGAGCGCCACGGGCTCCATCGAGTGAGCTCGTTGTGGCATCTGGCATCGGAGCAAGGTTTGCCTTCTTACGAGCATCAGCGATGAGAGCTGCCGTGCGGGCAGCTGTTCCAGATGGAGCATCAACCTTATTAGGGTGATGGAGTTCAATGATTTCTGCTGATTCAAAGAATTTTGCTGCTTTCTCTGCAAACTCCATCATCAGTACTGCACCGATAGCAAAGTTTGGAGCAATCAAGATGCAAGCTTTTGGCTGTGCAGCAAGCCATGTATTGAGCGTCGCGATACGATCATCTGAGAATCCAGTTGTTCCAACGACCGCGTGGATATTGTTCTTGACGAGAAATTCAAGATTGGCCATTACAACATCTGGAGTTGTGAAATCTACGACGACCTGGGCACCTGAGGTAACAAGGACATCGAGTGAGTCGCCTTGATCGAGGGCGGCAACGAGTTCGCAATCTGATGAATCCGTAACAGCCTTTACGACCTCTGAGCCCATACGTCCACGAGCACCAAGCACACCTACTTTGATCATGACTTCAACACCTTCTCAAACTTAGCTGGGTTCTTAAATGGTCCAACGAGAGCAAGGGTAGGTGTTTTAGTCAGATACTCGCTAGCAATTTCGCGAACATCTTCTGCGCTCACGCGTGAGATTGCCTTGAGAATGTCATCAAAATCCATCACTTGGCCATAAACAATCTCATTCTTGCCGATACGGCTCATACGTGAGCCGGAGTCTTCCTGGCTCAGCACCAGAGAACCACGAACAGCACCTTTAGCGCGCTCAATCTCTTCATGGCTCATTCCGTGATCTGCCACATCGCTCAAGACCTCGCGAATGATTTCGACGACCTCAACTGCCTTTGTTGGATTACATCCCGCATAGAAGCCAATGGTTCCGGTGCCAGCAAATTGTTGTGAGTAGGCATAGACAGAGTATGCAAGGCCGCGCTTCTCACGAATCTCCTGAAAGAGTCGTGATGACATTCCCCCACCGAGTGCGGCTGAAAGAACACCCATAGCAAAACGGCGATCATCTGCGCGAGGAACGCCCTCCATGCCATAGAGCATGTGAGCTTGCTCAGTCTTGCGATACATCAAGCCCACAGGAGTCTGTGGTCCGCGCCTGATAGTTGTATTGGGGCGAATATTTGGCGTACCAATAACATCGAGAAAGTTATCGCGTGAAAGCGCTTCTTCAACCATCGCTACCACTCGCTTATGTTTGATATTACCTGCAACAGCCACGACGAGATCTGATGGCTTGTACTTCTTCTTGTAATAATTAAAGACGGTATTGCGTGACATTTGATTGATGCTATCGATTGTGCCCAAGATTGGGCGACCAATCTGGGTATCTCCGTAATAAGTATCGCTAAAGAGGTCGTGGACGAGATCTGAAGGATCGTCATCACGCATAGCAATCTCTTCTAATACAACCTTGCGCTCAGCATCAACATCAAGGGCGGTAACAATCGAGGATGTAATCAAATCACTCACAACATCAATGGCCATCGGCAAATCAGTATCGATTACACGTGCATAGAAGCAGGTGTACTCCTTTGAGGTAAAGGCATTCATCTCACCACCAACGGATTCAATGGAGGATGAGATTTCTAACGCCGTGCGTGACTTAGTGCCCTTAAATAACAAGTGCTCGAGAAAATGAGAAGCACCGGCCGTAGCCGGTGCTTCATCACGTGAACCTACATTGACCCAGATACCAACAGCTGCGCTTCGAACAGAGGGAACTTCCTCTGTAACAATGCGCAGACCGCTGGAGTGGACCGTTCTCTTAACAGACATTACTCAGCAGATGCTGCGCCTTCTTCGAGAACAGGAACGAGAGATAGTTTGCCCTTTGGATCGATCTCGCCGATCTCAACCTGGACCTTATCTCCAACCTTCATTACATCTTCAAGATTCTCAATTCGCTTTCCGCCATGCATCTTGCGAATCTGTGAAACGTGAAGGAGTCCATCCTTGCCTGGCATCAACGATACGAAGGCTCCGAATGTTGCAAGCTTTACAACAGTTCCGAGATAACGCTCGCC
>Ga0222712_10003982_pt1 | contig 15738 bp, 21 predicted proteins | sample C33_657DmetaG_FD_165043 | JGI IMG/M metagenome (GOLD analysis project Ga0222712, IMG submission 165043) | Estuarine water microbial communities from San Francisco Bay, California, United States - C33_657D | ecosystem: Environmental > Aquatic > Marine > Unclassified | place: USA: California... | reverse complement strand
TCTGGTGAATGCAGCGAACTCATAATTCGCCTGAGGCGTGTTCGATCCACGCAAGGAGCATAGGACAGATTGGCACCTGTCCATCTTGACTTCTCCAAGTCAAACCCTTATAATACTAAGGTCAACATTCAAAACAATGACTCTCACAACAAAATTCAAGAAAGACGTTCAAACCCTTCGTGGTGCAGCAAATGGTGACTTCTACCTTGATGTAAAGAATCCGAAACTCTACAAAAAGGTTCGCCGTTTTTACGAAAATGAAGGTGTAGTTTTCTCTGGTGATCCTTTGGATGATTATGAGATGCTTATGGAATATGTTCTTGCTGATCTTGAATCTGTTGAGGTTGCATGACAACACGACTTCCTAAAGTTCTTTTGGAACGTGAAGGATATCGCTTCATTGAGGCAGGTATTCTTGAAATCAACGGTAAACCAGATTACCGTATGCAAAAACAAAACGAATACACTAAACGCTGGAATGACATTTATCTTTTTGATAACGTTCTACAATGTTCTACTGCAATGGAGGATATTGAGTATGCGAAATGGTTAGACCCAGATCGTGTACCTTGTTATGTAAAAGATGATGATGAGTAAATAGTCTCGGTATGACTTAAAACTAGCCCTGGTCGGGAGCAAAACCCCTTATGTCTAAATCTGATTTGCTTCGGTGGATTGGAAACATTCTCCTCATAATTGGTTACCAAACTATGCTATGGGGAGAATTTAAATATGGTTTAATGATAAAAGTTGTTGGGGGATTACTCACAGTTCCTTTTGCAATTAAACTCAAACTTTGGGATGTACTATTTTTATGTGCCTTCTTTGGTATTACCGAGATATCAAAGTTAACCCAACTTTTCTTAGTTTCATAAAACTAAGTGGTGGAGTCAAATGACCCCTTATGAGTTTCTTGCTTCTCTCAAGAGCAAGTGGTGCGGATGGGGAATTCTTTCTCCGCCTGGTTTCCAATTTCCAGTTAAAGAATTGGTGGCGAGCCTGAATCTATCAAGAGGAGTTGCATAAACTCCTCTTTTTTTGTATAATATATACTACAGAGATTATTCATTCTTTATGAGTCAATATAAGAAAACGGCACTTGTGCTTGGTGCTGGTGGTTTCATTGGAAGTTACATGGTTAAAAGACTGAAATCCGAAGGATATTGGGTTCGTGGTGTAGACCTTAAGTATCCTGAGTTTTCAACTTCTGAAGCACATGAATTTATTCAAGGTGACTTGCGAGATATGAGTTTCGTTCGGCGTGTTATTGAATTTAAAGGAGAGCAAGGAAACTTTTACAACTCAGTTCCTTATCGTTATATTCTTCCTTTCCACGAAATCTACCAGTTTGCTGCTGATATGGGTGGCGCAGGATTTGTTTTCACTGGTGAGAATGATGCAGACATTATGCACAATTCAGTGTCTGTTAATCTAAATGTTCTTGAAGCACAACGTCAATTGAATGAAACTTTTGATGGTATTGATAATGGCACCGCTTGTGTTCGTCCAGTATTAGATTATAAAACTAAAATTTTCTACTCTGGTTCTGCTTGTATGTATCCAGAGCATAATCAGTTAGATCCTGACAATCCCGACTGTCGTGAAGAATCTGCATACCCAGCTAATCCAGACTCTGAGTATGGTTGGGAAAAACTGTTCTCGGAACGCCTCTACTTTGCTTATCATCGCAACTATGGTATTCCTGTACGTGTTGCTAGATATCATAATATATTCGGACCAGAAGGAACATGGGAAGGTGGAAGAGAAAAAGCACCTGCAGCCATCTGTAGAAAAGTGGCAGAACTTCCTGTAACCGGAGGAACCATCGATGTGTGGGGAGATGGATTACAAACTCGTTCCTTCCTCTATATTGATGAATGTATCGAAGCAACCCGTAGAATGATGGATAGTGATTTCATTGGACCAGTAAACATTGGTTCAGAAGAAATGGTTACTATTAATCAACTTGTAGATACTGCTGCTAAAGTTGCCGGTAAAGTAGTAGAAAAGAATCACATTGAAGGACCTCTTGGAGTTCGTGGTCGCAATTCGAATAATGATTTGATTCGTGAAAAACTTGGGTGGGATTATTCTCAGACTCTAGAAGAAGGTATTAGAAAAACCTACAGTTGGATTCATTCTCAAGTTTATAAAGATAAAATTATGCATCATCCAGTTTGATATGCCAGAATATAAATTTCTAAATGATTGTTCAGAAATAGATAAGAATAAATTTGCAGAAGAAAATTGGTACTTGATGAATTGGGGAATGGGTGATGCAGTTGATGCAACTCTTTTTTTAGAATCACATTCTCCAGTTCCATATAAGATTCTTTGTAGACCTGGAGTTTTTAATGGTATAAAATTTGTTTTGGATAATTTTATAAAAAATCCAAAATGTGAAGTAGTAGAAGTTTTTCCTCTTCAAACTGGATATCCAATTCCAGAGGAACAGATTATTATGTCAAAGCATGGATTTTATCCGCAAGACTTAAACATTTTGAATAATGCTCATAATATAAAGCATCTGAAAGTTTGTCATATGGCACCAAAGATGTGGTCTGTTCTTCAAAATCTTCAAGGTTCTGGTATTCTTTCTAATATAGAAAATTATTCTAATGTAGAAAAGGATATAGAAGAAAAGACGTGTATTCTTTTTCCAGAAAGAGGAGATAGTTATCAATTAAATGATTCTTTTTGGAAAGATGTAGTTTCTAAAATGAAAGAAAAAGGATACAGAGTGCTAGTAAACTGGACAAATAAAACTGATGTATTTAAAAATCAAAAAATTTTTGAAGGAACTGAAAAATTAGATAAGATTGAAATGCAAGATCTAATGGATTATGTAATTCGGCATAAAAATTTAATAACCATTGGTCAGATATCGGGCATATTTGTTCTCCTAAAATACTTTGATTTTTTGAAAGTTGCTTTCTTTGTTGATTATAATGATCCAAATATGCCAGATCCTCATAGAGCACTCTATGAATCTTGTAGTCTTGCTGATGGACTATATACGAAGAATATGTTAGAATTCAAACTATCAGAATTCAATATTAATCAACTTGATTTGGTTATTCCATGAAAACAAAATTTAATTTAGTAGGAAATACTTTTACGCATCTTACAAACGGAAATAAAGGATACTCGGTTCACGGTAAAGAATCAAAATATATTGAGTGGGTAAAAGACGGTAGTGGAGAAGCAACATTCTATATTGATAGCACTCTTGGTCAGGCAGAATTTGATGAAGCATCTGGACCCAAATATGGATGGTTGCTAGAATCAAAGTATATTACTCCACAAATAGTTGATAATGTAAGAATGTTTCCAGAAAAATATTTGGAGACATTTGATTTAATTTTTACTCATAATCAAGAACTTCTTAAAATTGATTCGAAATTTAAATGGGTTCCTGCTCAAGGGTTCTGGATTAAAGAACCAAAGATTTATGAAAAATCCAAAATGATTTCAATGATTGCCTCAAACAAACAAATGTGTGATGGTCATCGTCTTCGCCTTGAATGGGTTGAACGACTTTGGGGTCAAGTTGATTTGTATGGTCGAGGGTTTAATGAGATTGAAAATAAAGAAGATGGACTTTGCGATTATATGTTTTCAGTAGCAATTGAAAACGGTCAGTATGAAACTTATTTTACAGAGAAACTTTTAGATTGTTTTGCTACTGGCACCATTCCAGTTTATCTTGGAGCTCCAGATATTGATAAATTTTTCAATAAAGATGGGATTATTGATTTGACTGATGAGTTCTATGTTTCTGATGAACTTTATTATAATAAATTAGATGCAATTAAACAAAATTTGGAAAAGGCGAAAGAGATGGAAATTCTAGAAGATTATATCTATATGAGGTATCTGAAATGATTGAAAATTATACAAAGAACCAAGATGGTATAATCTATCAAGTAGAAAAAAAACCATTCGATTATACTGGTGGTTATAATGATTATTATAAACAAATTCAAGATTCTACCAGATATACATCTTATCTGAGACTTGGGTATATTGTTGGTAGCATTGGAAAAACTCCAAAGAGTATATTGGATATTGGTTACGGTACTGGTGCTTTCTTAGAGGCTTGTAAATCTGAAATTGAATTCAGATATGGTCATGATATTTCTGGATGGCAAGTTCCATTTGGGTGTCAGTTTGTTGAAAATATATTTGATAATCATTATGACGTAATTACTTTCTTTGACTCTCTGGAGCACATGAACGATATTGAATTCGTCAAAGATTTGAACTGTGATTATGTTTGCATTTCCGTTCCTCACTGCCATTACTTTGATGATGAGTGGTTTGTAAATTGGAAACATAGAAAACCAGATGAACATCTATGGCATTTTAACGAAGATTCTTTGAAATGTTTTATGGAAAGGATGGGATATTCTGTAATTAATATTTGTAATTTAGAAGATTCCACCAGAATCAACAACAAAGAATATTCAAATATTTTGACTGGTATCTTTAAAAAACTATGACTAAAAAAATAGCGGTAACAACTTGGGTTACTGATGATTATCGTGATTTTATTGGGGTAGAAGAACTTAAAAATTCTTTCAAGTATTTTCATCCAGACATCGATTTCTTTGTATTTGATACAAAGATGACTGAAGAAGCAAAACAAAAAGATCCTTGGTTAAATCCTGTATGGATGATGCCTCCTAGTTGCCTTCCTTTTGTTGAAGACTATGATATGGTTGTTCATATTGATGGAGATTGTGTTGTAACTGGACCGTTGAATGAATTGTTTGAAAGTGATGAGGATTTGATAGGTGTAAGGAATAATAATTCTTTTGGTAAAGCAAGTTCTCATAAAGGAATTACAATTGTACATTTACCTCCATTTGGTCAAAATCATTTAATTCCAGTTCAAAACTTTATCAATGCCGGTCTAATTGCGTCCAACAATAAAGATTTTTGGTATGAATGGCACGAACTGAATCGTCAAGCATATAGGATTAAGACTGAAGTGAATCCATATTTTCATGGACTTGGTGATGAGCAAGACACGCTAAACCAAATATTTCATAGTGGAAAATATACTAGTAAAGTTATTGATGCTATGGGAACCGGTCTTTCTTATGGACTATGTAATACCTGGGGAAATGAAACACACTGGGATAGTTGGAATAGTCTATATGTTGAAGATGACGTTTTATATCTTGACGATCCTGTAGATGGTGTTAGAATGACAGTAAAGGTTTTGCACCAAGCAGGAGGTTCTCTTGCTGGAGAGTTAAATAGAAAACACGGAACATTTAGAAATTGGTTGAATTCAACTTTAAAAGGAGATGTTCTAAAACACGTTAACAAAGTATCGAAATCAAAATGACAGTATTAGAGTTTAAAGACATTAGTGGAAATGTAGTAAATCTTTCCGCTTCTGAAAATTATAAAAATCATGCTTTCGCGCAACACTCTTGTGTCGGAGCAATCGTTCAACAATTTGATCAGGACTTTTATTATTTCTTAAAAGGACAAGAGGACCTTAATATTATTGATCTTGGTGCAAATATTGGATTATTTTCTTTATATGTTTCTCCTATTGCGGAGAAAATTTATTCTGTTGAACCAACTCCTTCTCACTTTTCTCTCCTTAAAGAACTTATTCAACTTACTGGAAAGACCAATATTGAACCTTTAAATCTTGCTGTTGGATTGGAAGATGGTGAGTCTGAGTTTTTTGTTCATGATGGAAATTCTACTATGAACTCTTTCGTAAAACACACAACAAATCCACATAGTGAAAATGGTGTTATTGTTAAAACAAAAACACTAAACAGTTTAATTGATTCCCTTGAACTTGAGAGGGTTGGTTTTGTGAAAATGGATATTGAAGGTTTTGAAAATCAAGTTGTTTTTGAGCCATCTTTTGAGGAAGCAGTGTCAAAGATCGATGCTATGTATGTAGAAGTTCATGATTTTGACGAAGCGGGCAAAATGGAACATAATTTCAATAAGATTAGAGACCAATTTAAATCATGGGGGAAAACCGTAGAAAAACTTCAATTTGATGGTATGTTTGTTTACTGATGAAAAATCTTTATAGACGACTTCTAGATATTTGTTATCACAATAAACTACATCATCTGGGCAGTTATTTTTCCTCTATCCAAATTTTGGATAATATCTATAAACAAATGTCTAAAGATGACATTTTTATTTTATCAAATGGACACGCTGTTGTTGCTCTTTATGTAATTCTTGAAAAATATCATGGATTAGATGCCCAAGAACTTCTTGATAAGTATGGAGAGCATCCAAAAAGAAATGAACTTGATAAGATTTTTTGTTCTACGGGAAGTCTTGGAATGGGCATCACGGTTGCTGTTGGTAGAGCTCTGGCAAATCCTAAACGAAATGTTTATTGTATGATTTCTGATGGAGAATGTTCTGAAGGATCTGTTTGGGAAGCACTTAGATTTTCTAATGATTATGGATTGAAAAATTTAAAAATATATGTGAATGCGAATGGATGGTCTGCATATGACCCAGTAAATTTAATTTTACTGGAAAACAGAATTAAGGCTTTCAACTATAATGTTAAATTTATAAGAACATCTGTTAATCATTTTGGATTACAAGGTCTTGATGCACATTATACAAATTTTACTGAAGAACAATATCAAGAGGCAATTAAATCATTATGAGGCGAAGATTTCAAGAACTTCTTACAGAAGAGATGAGACTTAATAGTGACATTTATCTTTTAGTTGGTGATGTTGGATATAAAGTTTTTGATCATCTCCGAGAAGAATTTCCAGAAAGAGTTATTAATCCAGGTGCTGCAGAACAACTTATGATTGGTATGGGTGTTGGATTGGCTCTTGATGGAAAAATTCCAGTTTGTTATTCTATTACCCCCTTTGTTCTTTACCGACCATTTGAGTTTATTAGAAATTATTTACATTATGAAAAAATTCCTGTAAAATTGGTAGGAAGTGGTCGTAATGATGATTATGGTCCGTGTGGTTTTAGTCACTATGCGTGTGAAGATTTAAAAGTATTAGAAGCAATACCCAATGTTCAAGTTTATCATCCACAGTCTGCTGAGGAAGTGAATATTAAAGAGTTTCTTTATAATAACAAACCATCCTATATTAATTTGAAAAGATGAAAATTTTATTTACAGGTCATCGTGGATTTCTTGGAAGAGAATTGATTCCTTACCTTAAGGAAAATCATGACGTTACTTATTCTGAAGCAAATTATTCCAGCGTAAAAGATGTTGAAATGTTTTTTCGCAATAGAAATTTTGACTTTATTATTCATTCTGCTATTCGTGGAGGGCGTAGAGTTCGTGCAGATATAGCAGATGATTTTTATAATAATATGATGATGTTTGAGATATTGGCATCTCAAAAAATTCCGATGATTAATTTTTGTAGTGGTGCTGCCTATGGAAGACAAGAAGAAATTTATGGTGTAAATGAAAATCAAATTGGAGAAAGAGTACCTGAAGATTATTATGGATTTGCAAAATACTTAATTACGAAGAGATGTGAATCTTTAGAACACGTTTACAATTTGAGATTTTTTAATGTGTTTGGACCACAGACACCAAACAATATGTTCACCACCGCTAATATTAAAAACTATATTCATAAAAGAGAAATAATTATATTCAAAGATAAATTTATGGACTTTTTTGGTATAAACGATACTAAAAAAGTTCTTGATTTGTATCTGACTAAAAATAAAAATCTACCAAAAGATATTAATTTAGTTTATCAGGGAAATAAAAAACTGTCTGAAGTTGCGGATATTATTAATAACTTATCGGATTATAAAGTTCCTTTGAGTATTCTTGAACCTGGAATGGATAATTCTTACTGTGCTTCTGGACAACAGTTGTCGATGTTGGAACTAAAACTTGATGGACTTGAACAAGAAATTAAAACTTGTTATAATAAATTTCTGTCACAAGAAGTATGAACAAAACTTGTTTAATTTATCAACCTCTTGGGTTGGGAGATATATTTTGGGTTCAGCAAATTATAGACACTATTATTACGGATGGATACCTGGTTTATTATCCGGTAGGTGAAGTTTATTATGAAATAGTATCAAAATATATTACAAAAAAGAATCTTGTATGGGTTAGAGAAACTGATGATTTTCCATTAAAAGAGCATTATGGGCAGATAAACGTTCATCAAAATAGTAATGAATTATATTTACCATTAAGTTATGCGGATAAATATATTCCAAATTCTTCTGTGATGGCGTCCAAATATTATTTTCTTTCTATTCCAATTGGTGATTATAGGAAACATTTTAAAATTAATAGAAATTATGAAAGAGAAAATAAATTAATTCAAGAATATGGTCTGTTTGATGATTATATTTTAGTTAATAATTCATTTGGAACTGAAGCTCAAAAAAGAGATATGGTAATTCAATCCAATCTTAAAGTTCATTACATGGACATAGAACAAGATAGGAACAATGGATTTAATATCTTTGATTGGATTATGGCATTAGAAAACGCGCAAGAAATTCATACAGTAGAAACTTCTCTTTGTTATCTGATTGATAAGTATTGCCTTAATAATAAGATTCATATGTATGAAAAAAGAACATCTTCTCAACCTAATACATACTATAACAATGTAAATCTTGTTTATAGAAATTCGAATTGGGTTTATGAAAATTGAAGTATCTAATGGAGAAATAGTTGATAAGTTAACTATTCTAGAAATTAAAGAAGAAAAGTGTTTGGATAATTCTAAACTGGAAAACATTCAAAAAGAATTATCCTACTTAAAGGAAGTGGTTGATAATCTTAATGTATCAAAAGAATTGATTGATGAACTACGTAACGTTAATCAAAAACTTTGGAATATTGAAGATGAAATTAGAGAGTGTGAATCAAAATGGAAATTTGATGATGACTTTATTCAACTAGCAAGATCAGTTTATTATACAAATGATAAACGGTTTGAAATAAAAAACAAAATAAACTCTATCACAAATAGTAATTTCAAAGAAGAAAAAATACTTCCAAATTATGTCTAACAAAGAACCACGTCCTTGGGGATTTTTTGAAAATTTATATGAGTCCAAAACATATAAAGTAAAAAGAATTTCTTTAAATCCCAACCAATCTTTTTCTCTACAATATCATAATCATCGGTGCGAAGACTGGATTGTAGTTGAAGGTAATGGTGTTGTTGTACAGGGAGAGGATAGTATAAATTGTACTGTTGGGCATAGGTTTCATATTGAATCAAAAGAAGTTCATAGAGCATCTGCTGGTCCAGATGGATTGATTTTTATTGAAGTTCAACGTGGAATATGCAATGAAGAAGATATTGTAAGAATAGAAGACAATTACGGTAGAGTAAAATGAAAGTAATCATTCCTATGTCTGGTATGAGCAGTAGATTTTCTTCTGCTGGATATCAAATCCCAAAATACTTAATTGAAGTAAAGTACATATTCAAATCTTGAAAGAATTCTAGATGAAGGATGTCCTGCATTTACACCTGATGCACTTTTGGGTTATAATGCAGTTAGGATTAATAATCTTGATGTGCAAAAACACAATTGGAAATTTAAAATTTTTGTAGGGAGTCACATTTATCACAATGAATAGAATTAGCGATTATACAAACTTAGAAAATAGAATAGTAAAATGGTTAGGTGATTATGTCATAGAACATAACATTAAAGCATTTGTAATTGGAGTTTCTGGTGGTATTGATTCTGCTGTCTCTTCAACTCTTGCCGCAAAAACTGGTCTTCCAACATATGCAATTGGAATGCCAATTCATCAAAAAGAAGAACAGGAAACACTTTCTGATACTCATCTTGATTGGTTGCAGTCAAACTTTGATAATGTTTTTGTCAATAAATTTGATTTAACTAAAACTTTTGATATTTTTAAGTCCTCACTAAAAGGATTTGATAATGATGAACTTGCTCTTGCAAATAGTAGGTCACGTCTTCGTATGATAACTCTCTATCAAGTTGCTACTTTTGTTGGTGGTATTGTTGTTGGCACTGGCAATAAAGTTGAAGATTATGGTGTGGGATTTTATACTAAATATGGTGACGGTGGAGTTGATATTGCTCCTATCGCAGATCTCTATAAGACTGAAGTTTGGGAACTTGGTAGGCATTTTGGTGTAGATCAACGCATTATTGATGCTTCTCCTACTGATGGACTATGGGATGATGGAAGAACCGACGAAGATCAAATCGGAACTTCTTATGAAATGTTAGAATGGGTTATGGAAAACGGTCTCAATGAAGACCCAATGTTCCTTAGTGAAGAACAAACTTTGGCGATTAATATTTACCAAAAGTTTCATAAACAAAACAAACATAAAATGGTTTCTATTCCTACATTTAAACTATGAAAATTGGCGTAATTGGTGCTGGTAGACTTGGTATTTGTTTTGCTCTGTTGTGTGAAGCAGCAGGGTATGAAGTTCTTGTTTCGGACATCCGAGAGGATTATGTAAGTGACTTGAATGAAAGAAAGATCAAGACACACGAACCAGAGGTAGAAAATCTCCTTAAGGTTGCTAAAAACTTTAGAGCAACAACAAATAATAAAGAGGTTATTGATGAGTGCGATCTCATCTATACTCTTGTTGCAACTCCCTCTCTTGAAGATGGATCATATGATGTATCTTCTGTGTGGCAAGTCATTGATGATTTTCAAAATGTAACCACAAAGAAATATTTTGTTGTTGGATGTACGACTAATCCTGGTGATTGCGATAACTTTAGAAAGCAACTTCCAAATAATGTGAAAGTTTTCTATAATCCAGAATTTATCGCACAAGGATCGATCATTAATGATCTCCGCACTGCTGATATGGTTTTACTTGGAGCAGATCCTTTCGCAGATAATGATAAAGTTATCTCTGATATTAGAAAGTTGTATGAAAAGATTCAAACAACTCGTGCTATTGTTTGCTCAATGTCAACAACCTCAGCTGAGATTACTAAGATTGCCATCAATTGCTTCTTGACCACTAAGATTAGTTATGCAAATATGCTTGGTGATGTTCTTCATCGTTCCGGTTGTGGCGATGAAGTTAGTTCAGTTCTTACTGCTGTAGGAACTGACAGTAGGATTGGTAGAAAGTATCTTGGATATGGATTTGGGTATGGTGGTCCTTGTCTTCCACGAGATAATAGATCTTTCGCGGCGTTTGCTAAAAAAGTTGGATTGGAATATAATCTTGGAACAGTAACTGATGAGATTAACAATCAACACGCTAAGTTTGTGTGTGATTATTTTGAAAAGATGAATTCGAATAAGAAACCTTTTTACTTTGATTCTATCACTTACAAAAAAGGAACAGATATTCTCACTGAGAGTCAACAATATCGTCTATGTTTGGATCTTCTTGATAGAGGTCACACTGTTTATATTCATAATGATAAGAAAGTTACGGACCAAATCTACGATTATATGACTACTTCATATGGTGATCGTGTAAAGTTTGTAGATAAAGAAAAGAATATTACAGAACCATATTTTGTTGTAAACTTATGATTGGATATAATAGACTTGGAACTAATGGTCGTCTTGGTAACCAAATGTTCCAATACGCTGCCTTAAGGGGTATTGCTGCAAATAATAATCTTGATTGGTGTATTCCTTCTGAGGATACACCAACTTATGCTAACTATGGACTCTTTGATGCTTTTAAACTTAAGAATCTAAAGCATACTGGTCTTGTAAATGGTCCGACTCACGATGAACCTGGATTTGAGTTTGATGAAGAAATCTTTAATAACTGTCCAGACAATGTGAATATTGATGGTTATCGCCAATCTGAAAAATACTTCAAGCATATTGAAGACTCGATTCGTGAAGACTATGAATTTAAAGATGAGATTTATGAAACTTGTAATGAGTTTATGAGTCAGTTCAACGGAAACATTGTTCTTCTTCATATTCGTAGAGGTGATAATGTAGGTCGTCCAGACTGGTATCCAATCCCAACTATAGAGCACTATGAATATCTACTTGAAAAGCATTTCAGTGATAATCAACCAATTCTAATTTGTTCGGATGATCTTGATTGGGTGAAAGAACAAAAACTATTTCAAGGAGATCGTTTTTATCTTTCTGAGACAAGAATTTATTATCCAAAGGAAGTATTAAACGGTGCAGGTCAAATGGAAAAGTCATTAGTTCCTTTTTATGATTTGTGTATGATGACTTTGTGTAGTGATGCAATCATTGCAAATAGCTCTCTTTCTTGGTGGGGTGCTTGGCTGCAAAAAAATCCAAACAAAAAGATTATTACTCAAAGTCCTTGGTTTGGTGAAAGACTTTCATTTAACAATATTAAAGACTTAATTCCAGAATCTTGGATTGTTGAACCAATTCCTGATGAGAGGATTCAACGATGATGGACTTAACGTTTCTCATTCCAACTAGAATAGAAACAGAAGATAGATTGAGAAATATCATATCTTCTGTTTCTTATCTTTTGAGACATATACCTGCGAAGGTTATTGTAAAGGAAGTTTCTAATCATCCAACTTTTCAATTTAGAGCAGTTCCTGAGATTAAAAAATATGCAGATACTTCTAATCTGACTTATCTTTATGAAGAAACTCAAGAACCTTTGTTCTGCAAAAGCAAAGTTCTTAATGATTTGATTGTTGCCGCAGACACTAAAGTTGTTGCAAACTATGATGCCGATTGCATTCTTCCTATAGATTCTTATCACCAGGCATATGTTGCAATTAATGAAAATCAAGCAGATGTAGTGTATCCATATGGTTGTGGAATCTACCAGTGGCGTGCCGAATATAATCAAGACATTTATCAGCAGTTTGTAAATCAATTTGATGTTTCTGTCCTTGATAAACGAAAAACATTATCTAACTCCACCATTGGATGGACACAATTCGTAAATCGTCAAAAATATATTGATTGTTATATGATGAATGAAAACTTTATTTCTTGGGGATGTGAAGATGATGAGTTTTATTATCGTATGAGTGTTCTTGGAAATCGTATTGGTAGAATTGATAATTATGTTTATCATTTAGAACACTCAAGAACACATAATTCTTGGTTTAGTAATCCAAATTTCAATGATAACTGGACTCTTTGGAATACCATTAAAACGTTTGACAAAAAACAATTGATAGAGTATTATGAAAACCAAGACTATCTAAAAGTACGTAAAGAACAAATGAAATGATAGGATTTAATGCACTTGGGCGAATGGGAAGATTTGCCAATCAAATGTTTCAGTATGCATCGTTAAAAGGTATTGCAAGAAATATTGGAGCAGATATATGTATTCCAAATCATACTCAAGCAGTTGATGATGGTATTGGTAATAAACTAAGGACAGAATTATTTGATTCCTTTGATTTGAGAGTGAATATTGGGATATTGAATAATGGACATGCACCAACAGTAGTAGAAAGATTTTTTCATTTTGATGAGGAACTTTTTCGTTTATGTCCAGATCACGTAAGTCTTCAGGGATACTTTCAAACTGAAAAATACTTCAAACATATTGAAGATGAGATTCGGGAAGATTTTACTTTTAAAGATGAAGTTCTCAAACCTTGCAAAGAAATGCTTTCTTCAGTAGAAAATCCAATTGCACTTCATATTCGTAGAACTGATTATCTAACAAATAGCGAAAATCATTTTAATCTTCCTCTTGAATATTATGAAGCAGCACTTAAGTATTTTGATTTTGATCGAAATGTGATTGTTTTTTCTGATGATCCTGCATGGTGTCAAGAACAAGATTTGTTTGAAGATGATCGCTTTATGATTTCTGAAAATACAGACAATAGAGTTGATCTTTGCTTGATGTCATTGTGTAATGATTTTATTATCGCAAACTCTTCATTTTCTTGGTGGGGAGCTTGGTTGTCCCAAAATAAAAATAAAAAAGTAATTGCACCTGTCCAGTGGTTTGGAAAAACTGGATATACAAAAGAACACGATACTAAAGATTTAATTCCCAATGACTGGATCAGAATTAGTGATGGACAAGAATAAGTCTTCATATAAACTTAAAGGAATTCCTCATATTTACTGGATTAATCTTGATTCAGATACTCATCGTCGTGAGTATATGGAGCAGCAATTTAAGTATTGGGAAATCGAAAATCATACTCGTATTTCTGGTTATGATGCCAGAGAGGATGATGTATCTGGTCATTTGAAAGGAAGAATTCCTGATAATGTATCTCAGAATGAGTTGGGATGTTGTATGTCACATCTTAAGGCAATTAAGCATTTCTATGAAAATAGTGATGCCGATTATTGCTTGATTCTAGAAGATGATGTTAACTTTGATATTGTAAAACACTGGAACTTTACTTGGACTGATTTCTTCGCTGAAGTTCCTTATGATTATGATTGTGTACAATTAACTACCATTTGTACTGGAGATATTCATGTAAAATTGCATCTCAAATTTATTAATGATTTTTCTGCTGCAATTTATTTGATTACTCGACATCATGCAGCAAAAATGATGAAGCTTCATGTTCGCGGAGATAAGTATAAACTTGATAATGGAGTAAAACCGAGAGCAGTATCTGAGGATACTATCTTAGAAACAGGTAAAACATATACTATCCCATTGTTCTTGTATAATCTGGAAATGGGATCAGCAATTCATCCTGAGCATCTTGGTATCTTTCATAAAGCGCCTCACGATGCTTTATTAAACTTTTGGCAACAAAGTGGTGTAGATATTAATATTAAAGACTATATGAATTACGACCCCTATCTTGGTAGGATAACCGAAAATTCAGCAGCACAACAAAATACTTGACACGATCCCAAAAAGAATGTTAAGATGGCGGAACCTTAAACAACTTAAGGTTCTTTTTATATTCTATAGAAGAAACAAAAACTTATGAAACTCAAACAACTGATGCTTGCGCCTGTTGCTCTGGGAATGATTGCTCCTGCTGCTGCGAATGCAGCAGACCTTAATATGGCAGCAGTCAATCAATATTCCGTTGAGCAGGTTACTAGCATTAATCAACTTTCTGATGTAAAGCCCACTGATTGGGCGTATCAGGCACTCAGCAACCTTGTAGAGCGTTATGGTTGCGTCGCTGGTTATCCCAATGGCACCTTTAGTGGTGGTAAAGCAATGACTCGTTATGAGGCAGCAGCACTTCTGAACGCTTGTCTTGACCGTGTAACTGAAAACACTGATGAACTCAAACGTCTTGCAGATGAGTTCCGCAATGAACTGACTACTATTCAAGGTAGTGTTGCAAGTCTAGAGACTAAAGTTGGTCAACTAGAAGCAACTCAGTTTTCCACCACTACCAAACTACGTGGTGAAGCCAACTTTGTTCTTGGTGGTGTAGATAATGCTTGGACTCCTGGTTCAACTGCAAGTACAAATGTTGGTAATACCGCATTCAACTATGACCTCCGCCTGAACCTTGATACTTCGTTCACTGGTAAAGACCTGCTCCGCACTCGTCTTCGTGCTGGTAACTTCTCCAGTCAACCTTTCGGTTCATCTTCTTCTCTGTTCAAATTGGATAAGGCAGAGAGTACTGCAAATGCAATCACTCTTGACCGTCTGTACTACCAGTTCCCTGCACTTGCTAAGGGTGTAACTCTGACTGCTGGTGCTCTGGTTCGTAACACCGAGATGACTTGGATTCCTACTGCATACAAGTCGGAAGTTCTTGACTTCTTCCAACTTGCTGGTGCTCCTGGTGTCTATAACAAGG
>Ga0222712_10003981_pt1 | contig 15738 bp, 15 predicted proteins | sample C33_657DmetaG_FD_165043 | JGI IMG/M metagenome (GOLD analysis project Ga0222712, IMG submission 165043) | Estuarine water microbial communities from San Francisco Bay, California, United States - C33_657D | ecosystem: Environmental > Aquatic > Marine > Unclassified | place: USA: California... | reverse complement strand
GTCAAAAGTCAACCGCACACGCGGGTGTATTTGTCCTTAAATAAGGTGTTGTCTGCGACTGCCGACGCTCGTCGTCGTCGATCGAGGACGGGGTTTCGTCGAGTCGTGAATCGACGACGAGTCCCTCGCGCGCGATCGCGCGCGACCGCGGCGGCGGCGCGACCGCGGCGGCGGCGCGCGATCTGAAGCATCACTCGTCGACGTACACCATGGCGACGTTTACCACGGTGCGTGCGTTCGACGACGATGACGACGACGCGAGCGTTCGATGGCGCGTCCCCCCGGGCGTCAGGACGACGACGAACGCGAACGCGATGACTCGGGGGGGAGACGCGAGATCGAACGATCGAGCGAGCGAGCGAGCGAGCGAGCGATCGAACGATCGATCGATCGTTTGGATGTCGCGTCGAACTCGAAGGCAAACGAACGACGAACGAGCGGATGAAGGAGAAAGGATGTATGCGCGCGGCACGGACTGACGTAGAGGATGACGCGTAGGAATGGCCGATGTGCGACAAGGCGCGCGCGGCGGGCGTGGATGAGAAGAAGATCCAAAAGTCGCTCAAGGAGGGAGGGAAGAAGGGCGTGGAGATCGAGGGTGCGGCGGATATGTCGGGATTGACGTGCTTCTGCACGCGCATGCAAGAAGCTGGGGATAACGTTCTGTTGCTTGAAGTGGCGATGGAAGGGATGAATGCGATTCCGGATCCGTCGAACGAGGAAGAGCGCAAGGGGTGCTCGGGGCGAATTTCCAAGCTCATCATCTCGTCCAACGATCAAACGAGTAAGATTTGCATGGTTGCGTACGTCACGGAAGAGCATAAGGATAAGCTCGACGCCACTGCATGGATGAAGGCGGTGTGCGACACCGAACTCGGCGGCGGCGTCGGCGGCGCTCCGGATGCGACGTCCACGGGAACGTGGGCGACGGCGACCATCTCCGAAGACATCGAAAACGGCAAGTTCTACTTGAAGTTCAAGGACAACGCGTTGTCGGCGGCGATCAACTACTTGCGCGAAAAGGGTTTGTTCATTGATGAATCCGATTCCGATGAAGGTGAAAATCCCGCGGCGGACTTTGAATGGTAAGATCGCGCGCAAAGTCGCAGTTGGACTGAAGTAGGAAAAAGTCGCCGACACGGCAACGATGTTAGAAAGTTGAAACCGACCTATAACTACTTTCATTATTTCATGAGACCATGAATCACGCTAGCGCTTTCGCAATCGCCTTCTTGTATGAGGCGAACGACTCGAGTCGGTTGACCTCACCGTTCTCGATGACGATAACTTCGCGGGCGACGCGTTCGACGAAAAACTGATCGTGCGACACCAGCACTACGCCACCTTGGAAATTTTCAATCGCATCCGCTAAAGCCTCGCACGACTCCAAATCTAAATTATTCGTTGGCTCATCGAGAATAATCAAGTGTGGTTTCTGATACGACACCGCCGCCATGGCGACGCGAGATTTTTGACCTCCCGACAACGCGAGCGCCGGTACGTTTTGCAACTCCGTGATCACCCCACACTGGGATAAATGCCCACGAAGTTCTTGTTCGTGTTGGTAGCTCCCATCGCCCGGAAAGCGATCGAGCATGAACGCGAGGGGAGTTTTATCATACCTCAGCTGTTCAGCGTGATGCTGATTCACCAAACACACTCGAGCGCCTTTATCGCGATGCACGAGCCCTCTCGTGGGCTCTAAATCACCGGTGATAATTTTGACCATCGTCGTCTTCCCTTGTCCATTCTCGCCGAGTAAAACGATGCGCGACTTTGAATCGACGCTCAAATCGACGCCGGAGAACAGCTCATTTCCGCTTGGATACGCGAACGCAACCTCGTCGAGACGAACGATGCCTTGACGAAGTTCACCGCCTGCTTGCAAACGCAAACTCAATTCAGCGTCCTCTTCGAGATCCGCCATTTGGTCCGATTCTTCGTCCGCCACGAGCTCTAGCTTTTTCGCCTCGTTCTCCTTCTTTTTCATCATATTAATCGCCGACGAGCTGCCACCGTAGCGAAACCCGTGCCCCGCGAACTCTTTGAGCTTTTCAATTTTTTCCTGCCTCTGCTCTTGGCGTCGCTTGAGCGCGAGCTGTTGCTCGCGTCGCTTTTTCGCCCACGCGCTATACGCCATGGTGTGACTCGCGAGACGCTTCGCCGCGCCCGATATGTGCAACGAATCCGTCGTGACTTCATCGAGAAAATGTCTATCGTGAGACACTGTGACGATGATGCGAGTGCTCCACACCGGGTTTGTCGATAACTCGCGAGCGAGGAACATCACCGCCGCTATGGACAGGTGGTTCGTCGGCTCGTCTAGGAATAAAATATCAGGCTGCGCGAAGAGCGCGGCAGCGAGCGCGGTGCGCACGCGCCAACCACCCGATAGCGCTTTCATGCTGCGCGCCATGAGCGCATCGGTGAACCCTAAATCTTTGAGCAACTTGGACACGCGCGATGGCGCGCTCTCTGAACCGATGGCGTCGAGCCGCGAGTTGACCTGCTGAAGCCGCGCGAGACTCGCGGCGTCGTCCGCCAACTCCAATCGACCTTGCTCCTCTAACAGCAACCGCCGTTCGATGTCAGCGCCGATGACTACGTCCACTGGCTTTAACTCTTCTTCTTCAGCGCTCAGCTCGACTTCTTGAGTGACGTAATGCACCGAGTACGACACGTCGATTCCCGGAACGCGCCTCGCGGCTAGGTGCTTCAGAAGAGTCGATTTCCCCTTGCCGTTCCGCCCAATCAACCCGTAGCGCCGACCAGGCACGAGTGACAACGACGCATCTTCGATGAGGTCACTCCCACCGCCGGGATTGGGCAGATTAAATGGCCCCAAGTCCACGTTCGCCAGCGTCTTCGCCGACCCGTCGATTCGGCTTCTCGCGCTCCGCTCTCTCGCTTCTCGCAACTCCGCAAACATCTCCCTTCGCTCCACCTCCGCAGTCGCCGCGAGCTTCTCCCCAGCTTTCTTCGCCCTCGCTTTCTCTTTTTCCTCCGCCGTGCTCACGAAATCGCTCGTGCTTAGACCATTCGGGTTCACGAAGAGCGCTCGAGCGCCCGCGCTCGCCGTCGCCTTGGCTTTCTTCTCATCTTCCTCCATTTTCTCCCATCCATCGCCTAATCGAACGGGTGCGCGCGACCCCGTGGATGATTTCTCCATTCTATTTCTTCCTAAATCATTCCAAAGCGCGCGATGGACGTCCCGAGCGATCGCCTTGGCTCGTTCTTCATCATCCTTCACCTTGACGCTCAACGCCGGCCACGCAAAGTCCACGAAATCGTCCTCACACGCCAGCTCACCGTCGTCGAACGCGCCGCTCAAGACGTAGGCGACGTCATCGTCCTCTAACTTTTCTCCATTCAACTCCAGCGCGCGCAACGCTGAGTCGAGATCGCGTTCGAGCGTCATCGTGTGACGCTCGAGCGTCCCGCGCTCGTCTCGCGCGCGCTCTCGTCACTTCGAGACGTCACACGCGCGCGTGTCGCGCGCTCGCGACGACGACGACATTGGCGTTCAACGCGATGACGACGACGCCTTCGGGTCGAGCGCTTGCGCTTCCGCGCGCGAGCGCGATCGCGAAGAGAGATTGGCGCGCGAGCTCGAGCGACGCGTTGCCCTACGCGGATGACGCCGAGGACGAGCGACGTCGCGAAGTCGATCGACTCGTCGCCGAGGAGGTACGTCTCGAGCGCGATGACGCGCGCTCGCGAAAGAGTATACGTCGTGGTGTGGAATGTGAATTGACTCGCGGTGACGTCTCGAGCGCAGATGCGAAGGATGAGTAAGAAGGCGAAGGATTACGCGGCGGAGCTCGCGCCGACGCGAGCGTCGACGTTACCGAGGGATTCGTTAGTGGAACAGGAAATGACGCGCATCGAGAGCGGACGATCGATGTGCATTCCGGATAGTTTGCGGTATAGGTTGGACCCACCGCCGCACGCCAAGCGCGGGGACGTTGAGGCTTGGAAGGAGGCGATCGATAACGCTCGAGCGCAGCTCGAGCACCAAGCGACGCGAGTGGTGAATTTGGAATTGGCGTTAAAGTACGCCCCAGCGGCGTGGCGGGCGAGGAATTCGTGGGCCGAGGCATCGATCGCGCAGTACGAGCGCGAAGTCGAGCGAGCGCGAACGTCGGTGAACGCGCTGAACGTGACGAGAAAGTTGCATCAAGAGGCGGCGGCGAAAGAGTTCCGAGCGCTCGAGAAGGAGTGGTACGCCACGGCGGCCAAGTGTGTGGCGATCGAGAGCGCGATATTGGACCTGGAAGAGAAAATTGGCGATATGACTTGAACGCACGCGTCAAAGGGTGGTTCTGATTTTAGTATTCTAGCTGTCTACGACGCGTTTAGCTATGAACGTATCCGTGCGTCGGTTCAAAATCCTCGGTTGGAGGACAAATCCACGTCTGCCTCCATGGTGAAGTACCGCACCTCATACGTCGCGCTCGCGCCTTCGCCCGCGTTCGCGTCGCGCACCGCGCGCACCGCGGCGATGACAAAATTCTTCCGAGCCGCGTGCGCCATGCGCGTCGTCGCCGCCACGACGAGCGGATGTAGCGTCGCCTCCCAACGCACGATGCGCACCGTGTAATGCGCGTGATACAGCATCGGGTCCCCAGGGTACACTAAATAATCGCTTCCAAACTTCGCCCCTGAGGTGATGCTATAATTCCTATCGTACAAATCCGCGAACACGGCGTACCGCTCGCGCTCCTCCTCCGTCGAAGGATACTCCCACTTCCCTTCACCATCGCGATCGCTCGCGTTCGTGAGCGGTATGCTCACGAACGTCGTCTCGATCGCCTTCTCGTACCCTTCTAAATCATTCCTCACTTTCGCTTTCTTCCGCGCGCCGTTCCCGCCCCACGCTCGACGCTCCGCCTCCGCTCGCGCCTTCCCCGCCATCGCGCTCGCTTTTTCCCGCGCGCGCGCCGCGTTCCTAATCTCCTCATCTCTCCCTCTTCCCCTACTCTCGCCCTCGCGCTCGCCTCCTCGTTCGTACACGAACCTCACGAACCCGCGATCGCGCGCGAGCGTCGCTTCCTCTTTCCCGAGCTCCAGCGGTAACCCGCGCGCGACGTCTTGCGATCGAAAACCCGGGAGGGCGCCGATCATCGCCCCCGTGATTCGCCCTTCGCATCGTAACAGCGCGCACGCGTCGGCGTCGTACACTCGCGCGCGCTGCTCGCGGTTCACGACGACATCGATCGGGAACCGCGCGCTCGCGTCGCTCGGAGCGCGCGCGTCCGCGGGCGCGCTCGACGCGCGCTCGTCTCCGTCCCTCGCTCGATCGACGTCGAGCATGGCGTGCGATTAGAATGCGAGAGAGGAATAGTGCGCGTCGAGACGCGTCACCGAATGACGACGCGCGATGAGGTCGATGGACCGATGGATTCTGAGCTGGAGACGCGAGCGATGGAATGAAGCGTCAGAGCTCGACGCCGGGAGCGATCGTCAGGGCGAGCGCATTCGCGGTATGCCACGCGCGAAAGCGAGAGAAAGCGACGAAGGATTCACTTTAAGTCGAAAGGCGGAAAGCGAAACGAAGGCGAGAGCGGTGTTGAGGTCGGAGAGCGCCGGACGCGCGCGCGCGATCGGGTTGGACGATTTAGAGGAATTTCGAGAGGCACGCCAGCGTGAGGCGAACGACGCGCGCGCGCGCGCGATTGGGAACGTCGTTTTAGTGATTTCGTTCGTGGTTCAAATCGCGCGAGGGGAGTTCACGCGGTGGAGGAGGAGACGAAAGGCGAGGGAAGAGGCGGAGCGACGAGCGAGGGAAGAGGCGGACGCTCGCGGAGAGGCGACGAAGGACGACGGGAAGAGGGAATGATGTCGACCTCACGCGAACGCGGGGAGGTGAGCGCGCCAAAGTACGTGCGATTTGGCGATGGACGAGGGTTAGGAGTGGGGGCGATGGGGGTGAGGAAAGCGATCGGGGGCGAAGGCGAGGCGACGAGAGGCGAACGCGTGGGCGGCGCGCGAGTCGAGAGGAAGATTTTACCCGTCACCGCGACTGGGTTGGGGGAAGACGTGATTGATTTCTCGCATCTCGATCAAGTACCGGTGAGGAATGAGCCCGGGAGCGCGAGCTCGGCGGCGGTGAAGTCGCTCGCGGCGGAGGAGGATGAGCCGGAGGTTGAGTACTTTGACCCGAATGAAAACCCGCGATGGTGCCCGCCGGGAACGGTGAAGCGTTTAAGGAATTTACAATCGCCTTTGATACGACTACATAACGAGATTGTGGATTTTGGTAGGTTTTTGGAGCCAACGGAAGAAGAGGAAACGGCGCGAGGACGAGCGGTTGAGCGCGTTCGCGAGGTGGTGAAGACGATTTGGCCCGACGCTCGATTCGAAGTGCACGGCTCGTTCGCTACCGGGATGTACCTCCCGAGTTCGGACATAGATGCGGTTATTTTAGACAGTGGGGCGAAAAGCCCGGCGATTTGTCTGAAAGCACTCGCCATCGCACTCGCCAGACGTGGGATGGCTGTGAAGATTCAACTCATCGCCAAGGCGAGAGTGCCAATTGTGAAATTCGAAGAAGTCGAGAGCGGGTTTCAGTTTGATATCAGCTTTGACGTTGCGAACGGTCCAGCGAGCGCGGAGATCGTGCGCGAAAACATGAAACGATTTCCTGCGCTTCGCCCGCTGACGACAGTGCTCAAGGCATTTCTACATCAACGAGGTTTGAATGAAGTCTACTCGGGCGGCATCGGCTCCTACGCGTTGTTATGCATGGTCATGGCACACTTGCAGTTGCACAACACCACGTGCAAGTCCACGTGGGCTGGCTCAAACGGAGCGAGCGACGCGAGCGAAGGATGTCTCGGGACTTTATTGATTGATTTCTTTGAGCTCTTTGGACGGCGTCTCGTCGCCGAGGATGTTGGGATTTCATGCGGTGGAAAAGGTCCTGGTTTCTTTAGAAAGCGCGACAAGGGCATGTACGAAGATGCGCGACCATTTCTGTGGGCTATCGAAGATCCTCAAGATGAATCAAACGATTTGGGTAGAAATTCGTACGCATGTCGACAAGTGAAGAGCGCTTTCGAGCACGCGTTCACCGTCATCACCGCGCCCGTTGATAGCAAAGACGGTTTCTTGTTGCGCCGCATCGTGCAAATGGATCCTTCCTGGGCAAAGTCGCGTCAGCCGCCTGCGCAGCCAGGAGCGATTCGTGGTGTTGCGCTCGATTTTCCAAAGTACGTGAAATTAGGACGACAGCGCGCTGCGCACGAGCAAAAACTTGTGGCAGAGGAGCGAGCGCGCGGGAAAAAGAGAGCGCGCGAAGAAATCGAAGAAGCTATCGCTGGGACGAGTGAAGGAGACGATATCGAAGATGGCGGCGAAAACGATTCTGAGGTTTCAGATGAAGATTCCGAGGAAGAAGAAGGTCAGGCGCCGCAGGCTGCGCAACCAAATAGAAAACGCAATCGCGGCAAGTCGAATGGCAACAAGAGGCAAAAAATCGTCACACAGACGCCGGGAGGAACTAGAAAAGGCGGTTACTTCGCCAAAGGTCGCCCGCAAGGGAAGAAACCGTAAAATTGCAACATTTCAAAAAGCTACTACCTGTATTACTAGCTGTCGCACTATGCATACGACGGCGCTCGTTTCTAAAAGGTCGCTCCGTAAAGCACAACTACTTGAGCACCCTACTCCACGCTGCGCCGCGCCAGCCGTCGAACTCTCTTCTTATACTCCGCCTGGTCATCAATGAACATCCGCGCCGCCTCCGGGTTCGCCGGGCTCGAACAGTTTGGATCCGTGAGCAAACTACGAATAGACAAGAGCAGACTTCCCGCCGACTGGCACGGATTCCACCCGTCCTGAATGATATCCAAGCACAACGTCCCGTCCGCGTACACATTCGGGTGGAACATTTCCGTCGTAAATCGCACTTTCGGAGGCTTATCGGGGTAATCCGGGCTAAACGTCAATCGAAGCTGGAATACGCCGCCCTCCCACGCGCTCTCCTCCGGTCCTATGACTTGCGCCGTCCACACGAAAATGTTATCGTCGCTGTGCGGCGATGCCGAGCACCCCTGGGAGACGGTAAACGATCACACTGAGTCAGATTGACGTTCAACTCGCGCCGTTTCGCGCGCGAAAGCGATTCATACGATGGGCATCACCACACGAGCGCCGTGCGAGCCGTCGTTGTACACCGGCGAGGTCGCGCGCGTGGCGCGGGCGCGTTGAGTCGAGCGCGATGACACGGACCTCGATCGCACCGCTACTGATGTGTTTCAAATCGGAGAGCAAGCGCAGGACGGCGGCGGAGCCGGAGGAGGAGGTAGAAGTCATGGCAGACTCTGAGGTCAAGGTTGACCGGACGCGACGGAAGAGGTTAGAACTGTAGAAACGTTGAGTCGAAATAGGGACGAAGCTTGGATTACGCAAATATGGATCGAGCAACCTCGTGATTATTTATTAATCGGTGAATGCTGATTCGGCGAGATCGATGGCACGACCGAGCGCGGCTGCTTTATTGACAGTTTCCTGGTATTCGCTCTCCGGATTGGAGTCGGCGACGATGCCTGCGCCGGCTTGGAGGTGAATTGTCCACTCGCGTTCGCCGTTGGAGTCCTTGCTAAATGGGGGTTGCGTTGGGACGACCATCGTTCGTAATGCGAGGGCCATGTCCATCTCGCCGGTAAAGCCAACGTAGCCGATGCCTCCGCCGTACGGGCCACGACGCGTGACCTCCAAGGCGTCGATGGCTTGCATCGCGCGAACCTTTGGCGCGCCACTCACCGTGCCCGCAGGCAAAGCGGCGCGAAGCACGTCCCATGGCCCGAGGCCGTCTAATAAATTACCAGTAACCGTGGAGGAAATGTGCATCACGTGCGAGTATCGCTCAATTTCCATAAGCTTTTCAACCTTGACAGTACCTGCTTTGGAAACGCGACCGACGTCGTTGCGACCGAGGTCAACCAACATGACATGTTCGGCGCGCTCTTTTTGATCCGCCAATAGCTCCACTTCGAGCGCTTCGTCTTCTTCGGGTGTCTTTCCGCGCATACGCGTGCCTGCGAGCGGTCTATTCACCACCGTGCGCGCCTTGTTGACTCTGCACAAAATTTCAGGGCTCGACGCGACTAAAATGCAGTCTTTGCCTTGATAATAAATCATGTACGGCGACGGGTTAACAACGCGCAACGCGCGATAGACTTCAAAAGGGTCGGCGTTCGTCTTGCGCTGGAAACGGTGGCTCAAAACGAGTTGGAAAACATCGCCCGCCTTGATGTGCTCCTTGGTCGCCGCCACCGCGTCCAAAAACTCATTTTTGGTCATCGTGCTATCTTTCGGCTCGCTCGGGCGCTGATTTAGCTCAACGTTCACGTGCCCTTGCTTCATGGCGGGGGATTTCGAGGGCTGTAAATCATCAATCATAGCGTCCAACGCCGCAGAACCGTCGGCGTACGCCGCGTCGTCGCTCGCAAACTCATCCGTCAAGCACCAGTGCACGGCATAGAGCTGCTTCGTCGCGTGGTCGAACACGACGACGTCTTTATACAACCCAAGATGAATATCTGGAAGCGCGCGGTCATCCTTCGGTGCGCTTTCGAATCCGAGCTTCGTCGCGTACTGATATCGAACAGTGTCGTATCCGGTGAACCCGACCCATCCTCCGGCGAAGCAGTCCGGCAACCCCGGCGTCTTACACGGCCGCCAGTCCTCGCTCAATCGCTTCATCACTTCCATGGGATCCCGTTCCGTCGTCTTTTCCACCTTCCCAGTCTTATGTGTCGTCACCGTAACTTCATAATTCTTCGCCAACACCTCCATCGCCGGTCGTCGCCCCAAAAACGAATACCTCCCAATCTGCGTCCCGCCCACGACGGACTCCAACAAAAAACTCGGCGCCTCCCTCTCATCATCCTTCACGAGCAACCTATACGCCAAAATCGGCGTCAATTGATCATCGAACACTCGTCGGTACAGAGGTACGACGTTCGACCCTAACCGACGCGCGGCGTCGAACGATGCGCGTTGCTTCTCCCGCATCGCGACTCGCGCTTCGTGCGCTCGCGCGCTCGCGCCGCGCGTCCATTCTCGCGCGCGCGTTTTCTTCCTCTCCCCAACTCGCATTCGCCCTCGCGAGCGCGTCGTGCGTTCGATTTCACGCGTCGTCATCATCGTCGTCGTCGTCGTCGTCGTCGCCATCGCGGAAGACAAAGCGTTTGGCGACGAGCGTTCGGCGAATGCGTATGCGGGTCCACGCGCGAGACGCGTCGTGGATTGGGTTTTGGTCCGTTTTAATTATTACCATCGCCCTCGCCCGTTCGATGTCGATCGTCATGGGGCGATCGATCGTTTGGGCGATCGATCGATCGATCGATCGACCGATCGATAGGGCGATCGATAGGGCGATCGATGTCGATCGACGGCGGATGCACGAACGAACGAACGACCGCGCGAACTGATTGATTTGATTTATTGATTGATCGATCGATGAACGAACGACGTGAGGGAAAGCCAAGCGCGGGAAAGAAACGTCGTCGAACGAGCACGCGGTGGAACGAACGAAACGATGTCGATCGAACGCATGACGACATCGACGTGGGGGAAAAAAAAAGCGACGGGGAAAGCGACGGGAAATGCGAATTCGAATGCGAATGCATTCGAATTCGCGACCGCACGACAAGGGTACGAAATGCGAGGCGAGGATAAGCTGGCGTTCGTGACGGAACTTTTCGACCGCATCGCGACGTCGTACGACGCGGTGAACGACGCGATCGCCCTCGGGTTCGCCCGAGCGTGGCGGTCGTGGTCGTTGATGGATGCGTTCGAACGCGGCGACGCGGTGCTCGACGTGGGATGCGGCCCGGGGAACGTGACGAGGTATTGCATGTATACGCACTTGGCGCACATGGCTATCGACGTCACGGGGGTGGATTGTTCGACGAAAATGCTCGACGTAGCGAGAGCGCGGTGCGTAGGGGGGAAGTTTGTCGTCGGCGACGCCGGGAAGTTGGCGTTCGCCGATGGGAGTTTCGACGTCGCGACGACGGTGTATACGCTGAGGAACTTTTCAGATTTGGGCCGCGCGTTGGATGAGATGTACCGATGCGTGAAACCCGGGGGGAAGATGCTCATCGTCGACGCGTTTCCTCCTTCTGGGGTGTTCGGGGTGGTGCTGAGACTTTGGTTGAATTTCATGCTGCCGCTCTTGGGTTGGCTGTTGACGAGAGACGCGAAACCGTACGCGTATTTGGCGCACTCAATTCAGCACACGGCGACGCCGAAAGAAGTCAAGTCGATGCTCGAGAGCATGGGCGCCGAGCGCGTGACGGTATCGCTGTATTGGCCTTTTGGCGCCGCCGCGAAAATCGTCGCGTACAAGCCTTCGCGTCGAACATAAATCAACCGCCTCGTTTTGTACAACATCGCCTCGAGCACGTGGATGATCCGTCGTGTTTAGTGTACATTCCTTATTTATTGCATATACCAGCGTGTTTCGAATTTTACTTTTATACCGGTAGTGTCATCTTAAATCGTCGTCACGGTGGATGACATCGAGTTCGAGCCCGACGTTCGACCACTGGGATAACCGTCGTTGCGACGCGACGCGACCACGGTGGTGTTCTTCAGCGCCGCTCGAAACTTTTCGGCGTGTTCTTCACTTTTCAACACGGGCCAATGATCAGCGAGCAACGCAGCGAGGTCGGTGAGTAGTTTCACGCTCGTTTTCCGCGGCCGCTGGCGAGAGCTCAGCGCGCGTGGAGTTTCACCGAGGAGCGCGCGCAGCGTCGCCGCCGCGCTCGTCGCGAGCGGACGAAGGGCGTATCCACCCTCTAGCGCGACGACGACGCGCCCTGACCCGATCGCGCACAATCTGGTCGTCATGTGTTCGTAACCGTTCGGACTCAGCATCATACCGCCGAGCGGGTCGCCCTCCGCCGCATCGTATCCGGCAGCGATGATTATCAAATCTGGTGCAAACGAACGCACGACGGGCTCGATGACGAGGTCGAACGCCGCCAGGTAGTCCGCGTCGCCCAGACCTTTCTCGCGCCAGCCGACGTTGACGTTTGTTCCATTCTTGCCAATCTCTTCTGCTGCGCCCGTCCCGGGGTAGAAACCGTCGCCGTAGCGGTGAAGCGACACGTACAAAATTGAATCGTCATCGAGCGTCAAATCTTGCACGCCGTCGCCATGATGCACGTCCCAATCTAAAATACAAACCTTTTCGATTCCCTCGCACGCAAGCGCCGCGCGAGCGGCGACAACGGCGCTGTTGAAGAAACAAAATCCCATCGCCTGCGCGCAGTGCGCGTGATGCCCTGGCGGCCGCACGACGCAGTACGCCCGTTGAATATCGCCTCTCACCACCGCCTGGCACGCCTCAGCGACGCAACCTGCCGCCATGCGCGCCCCAGCGCTCGTATCTTTCGTGAAAAATATATCATCCCCAGTATCGTCGTCCCTCGTCGCCACTTGCACGGCGGCGCCGCTCGGATCGAACGCGTCTCGTACCGCGTCCACGTGCGCCTTGGAGTGCGCTCGCATCAGTTCCTCATCCGTCGCCTCGCGCGACGCCAAGCGCACACATTGCATCGCCAATCCATCCGCTTTGAACTCGTTCACCACGACGCGGTGTCGCGCTGGGCATTCAAAGTGTCCAACCAACTCGTGCGCCTCCATGAAGTCGTCGTATACCAACCCCACTTTTGGCTTTTGTACTTCCTCCTCGACCTCGACCTCGCGCACGAACGGTTCGGGCGTCGCCAGAGACTTCGTTTTGCCTTGAATCGGCGGTGGCGTCGACACTCGAGTGATCGGTCGCGTGCCGTCGTCCACGCGCAGCGACGCCAAGTCGCCGAGCAACGCGCCGACGTCGTCCTCCCGCTTCGCGACCGAGGCCGCAGCCTTGGACGCGCGCGCGACGTCATCCGCGCGCTTCAGGCCGTCGCGAACCATGGCGAGGATTTCACTCGAGCGCTTTTCATCGAGCGCGCGCGATTTGTGCGCCTGCGGAAGGCGTCCAGGGAGTTCGAGCGGCGCCGACGCGTCAGAGTCCGAGTCCGACGAGGACATGGCGCGGTGTCAGACGCCGGACGCGAGCGATCGCGCGCGCGAGCGAGCGGAGTGCGCGCGCGCTGTCGAACGAGCTCGCGCGTGGGTGGAGGAATGAGAAAACGGCGGCGAGGCGGCGTCGCGCGCGCGGTTGTGAGGCGCTCGAGCGGCGCGTCGGTTTGGGCGCGTTCGACGCTCGGGCGGCGCGTCGGTTGGGTGCATTCAACGCTTGGGTTCGCGCGGGCGCGCCCATAATTCGGCTAATGAGGTACTATTCGGCGCCGTGCGCGCCGGGGACGCTAGTTTTCGCTTCTTCGCGCTCGGCGATGGCGTGCGGTTGACGTCGAGCGGCGGCGCCGTCGGCTGCTTGGCTGCGGCGAACATGTCGGCGATAGTCACGGATTTGGATTTCGTCGGCAGCGGCTTAGATGTGCGGTGATGGCGCGTGCCGTACCAGTCATACGTCCAAGCGTTGTGCTGAATCGCATCGAGCGCGGCGTCGAGCGCTTTGGCGTTCGTGAGCGGAGCATCGAGCCACTCAGTGCCCCAGGCGACGTACGTCGGCGCCGACTTTTGCGGTGGCGCCGCGTTCGATATCGTCCGCGCCCAGAATTCAATATCATCCGCATCAAGCACGCGCTCCGTCGTCCCATGGCGACGATGGACGCGAATGAGCGAGCCCCAGTCACACGTCGTTTCTAGCCTTGTGTACATTCGTCGGCGTACGGCGCCGTGCGGCAAACCGCGTTGGTCGCGATCGCTCTGCGCCGTTTCGTGCTCGAGCTCATCCGCGGCGACTAAACAAAGGTCATTCTCCTTACACCATCGCACCGTCGCCTCGCCGACGTCGCCCATGACCCATTCTCTATTCCTAAACTCCACCGCCACGTTTACGCGCCCGCCGCCGCGCTGTAGCCTCGATTGACATTCCAACACGTGCTCGCGAAGCGTCTCCGACGGCTCTTGCGTCGTGTGAAACTGAAACACCACCATCGCGAGCTTCCCAGCGTCGCGCATCGGCGCCAGGGCAGCATTCATCTTATCCCATAGAATATCCTTCGCCGCCGTCGACATCGTCGCGTACTTGACGCGAGAGGCGGCCGACGAGGACGAAGCGAGCGCTTCGCGAACGTCGCGCGGCAACGATTTGACATCCACCGATGGCGCGCAAAATCCCCCGAACGCTTTGACGATGAATTGGAAACCATCGGGTGTGGCGTCGACCCAGCGCTTGGTGACGTCGCCGGATGGGATGGCGTACGTGCAGCTGTCGACTTCGACGGCGCCGAAGGACTCGGCGTAGCGCGGGAGCCGCGTCTGCCCCGAGCTCGCTTCGCCGGCTTGATAAATAGATAAAACTTGCGATTTAGACGCCCAGCCGCACGTGGCGTGCACGACGCGACCGTTAAGCTCGATAGCGCGGAACGCGCCGCTCGATTCGTCGGACTCCGCCATGGAGGCGGCGAGTGCGGTTATGCGAGTACGGTTCGGCGCTGATGGTCAAATTCACATTCGCCGATCTCGCCCACGACGAATAAAAACAATCGCTACAACACCGCTATCGACGCAATCGCGCCCTAAATCACGCCGAAGCGCCTTTGGAAACTTTTATGCGACACCGAGCGTCGCCCCTCGCCATGCTCTCGACGAGCTCCACTCGACCGGCGCTCGGCGCGACGTCGCCGAACCAAACTCCAACATCCAGCGAACAACACGTCGATGAAGTTAAAAATTCGCACCCTCGACGGCGAAACATCGCGTGATACCCGCACGTCGTCGTGGTAAACTCCGCGTCCCCGCTCTCGGCGTCGTCGCTCCGCGTCCATTCCCCGGGCGCTAAATCATTCGTCACATTTTCGCACATCCCTCTCAACGTCCCCACTTTATCTACGCTCATCGCCAACGCCATGCGCACCAACGACGCGTTAAACGTCCTCGCCGTGCGTTCGGCTCCCATGTGACTCTTAATCGTCGCTCTCGCCCGCTCCTCCCCGAGCGCCGGCGACAAGATTTCATAACTCGCGCATACCCTCGACGCGATTTCCCCTCTCGCGCGCGCTCGCGCGTCGACGATATCCTTCACTCCTTCCTCTTCAGCGATCGCGAGCGCGCGAGCGCGAGCGTCGTTCGCGAGCGCGCGAGCGCGTTCCTCGCTCGCGAGCTCGCGAGCGAGCGCGCGCGCGAACGCCTCGTCGTACGCCGCGCGTTCGATGTCGTCCGCGAACGCGCGCGCGCGAGCGAGGAACGCGCGCGCGGTGAAGCGCATCGCGCCCGAGATCGACGCGCGCGCGCGACGGAAACAAACGCCGATCGATCGATCGGCGTCGCCCGTCGATGCGATGCGATCGATGGCGATGGGACGCGCGAATGTTCGAATTTCGAATTTCGAACGTTCACATTTCCGAACGTACGACCGCGCGTGCATGGAATTTCAACAACGTTCGGGGCGGTTTTGGAAACCACGACGGCGGCGGCGCGTGGGTGGTCACGGTCGGTCGGTCGCATTCGGTCGGTCGGTCGAACACCGTCCATCGGTCGGTGACGCGGTCGAGCCGGTGTTTGTTTCGTGTGACGTTTTTGCGTGACGTTTTTTTAAATGACGGTTTTTGGACGTTGTTTCGGACGGTTTTTGACAGTTTTTGACCGTTTTTTTTTTCAATGACCGTTTTTATGACGTTTCTTTTACGATCGTTTTTCTGACGTTTG
>Ga0222712_10003978_pt1 | contig 15745 bp, 11 predicted proteins | sample C33_657DmetaG_FD_165043 | JGI IMG/M metagenome (GOLD analysis project Ga0222712, IMG submission 165043) | Estuarine water microbial communities from San Francisco Bay, California, United States - C33_657D | ecosystem: Environmental > Aquatic > Marine > Unclassified | place: USA: California... | reverse complement strand
GAAGTGGAAGAATTATTGCCAGCCGGCGAATTAAATCCCAATGACATTCATACACCAGGTATTTACGTTCACAGGATTTTTAAAGGTCAAGACTACGAAAAACGCATTGAGCAAAGAACCGTAAGACCAGCCAAGTAATCAATTTGCTGCAAGACATTCAAATTCAAGGGACAGAAGATGGCAGTGCTACATTGTATTTGCCAGGCTTACTAGAAACCTATCATTCCAATAAAGGCGCCTTAGGGGAGAGTTGGCATGTGTATATTCAAAATGGTCTTTTGCCAAAATTATCTGAGGCATCTTCTTTAACTATACTTGAAGTTGGATTCGGTACTGGATTAAATGTTCTGCTAAGCCTTGAAGCGACTTCAGAACAACACTCGATTCGGATGATGTCATTAGAGCCTTATTTGTTGAGCTTGCCATTATTAGCATCCTATTACCAACATTTTGAACAAGTGCCAAAGCACTTAAGTTGTTTACCTACTTTGTTGGCTAGTGAGCAAGTTCAGACTATACAAGCAGGGTTCCAATTTCAATTAATACCATCGAAATTAGAAGACTTAAGCAAAACTCAAATGGCTTTTGATGGCCCTATTGATTTGGTTTATTTTGATGCGTTTGCCCCTTCCAAACAACCAGAAGTATGGCAAATAGATTGTTTTAAAAAGCTCTATGAATCAATGGCCCACAAAGGCAGATTGGTGACCTACTGTGCACAAGGACAATTTAAAAGACATTTAAAACAAATTGGGTTTGAAGTGTATAATCCACCTGGGGCATTCGGGAAACGCGAAATGACGGTTGCCATAAAGCCTTAATTCATGTAATATTGTAGCCATGGAACTTCAACTGATCGATATCGGTAAACGTTATGCCAATCATTGGTTGTTCCGTCATGTGCAAATGTCATTAACAACTGGCGATGTGCTCTCTGTTCAAGGTGGGAACGGTTTTGGAAAATCTACCCTCATGCAAATAATTTATGGCTTTATTGAGCCTAGCGAAGGCCAAGTGGTAATTGATGGGAAATCAGATTTTAAGGCCAATCAATTGTTTAGCTATACTGGTCCTTATATGGAGTTGCCTATGTCATGTTCCATCGAAGAAATTCATGAGTTGTATAGCAAAGCCAATAAAATTGAGTTATCACTAGAGGCCTTTTATGACTATACCCAACTGAAGTTCTCAAAACAAAGCCCTATACAGTTCATGTCTTCAGGGCAATTACAAAAACTCAAAACAGCCCTTTGTTTTTGTAGTACTTCACCAATTCTATTGCTCGATGAGCCGCTTAGCAATATCGATCATGCCGGTGAATTATGGTACAAAAATTGTCTTAACAACCTTAACAACAAAATTGTCGTCATAGCAGGTAATTATGAACAAGAATTTTCGAGCGCTAAGCACCATTTGGATCTTAAACAGTATAAAACCTTCTAAGTTTTTCTATAGTCTTATTGGGCTTTTGTTCTTTCAGTTGTATGCGTTAGCTGGTAAACCAAAAAGTGCTCAGGTTAAGCAGCTTCAGCAACACAATGCCTTGAAATTACAGCAATCTGCCTATATCGGTTTAGATACTTTGTTTTGCTCAGGAAAGGCAGTGGCCATTGCCCATCGCTTGGTCAATGTCAATAACCAAGAGCGCTATGAATTGTTGGCTTTCTCAGATAAGCATAGAGCCTTATTGATTGATTCTAGTCAAAATGCTCAAAAACAAACCCTTTACAACTATCAGTTCCCAAGTTTAGCAATGTCTTGTTCAGCAGTAAAAAAACCTACTTGGTTCAATTTGGCATCTGCTGTTTGTAAATACCAATTAATGACTCCAAATGGAATAGATACCACAAAGGCAGAGTTGTTTTTGACCTTGAACGGTGCATCTGCTAAGCAAATCCCTTTGAAAGTTGATTCGGCACAAGTACCCTATGAAAAACGTTATATTGTACAACGCAATTTACAAGCACCCTTAACCTACTCTGAAGATCAGGTGGCCCAAGATGGTCAACTCATTGCCCGTTGGGAAGAGAACATCGTTCAGAGTCCTCAAGGGGATCTTCTTCAACTAAGTATTATGAATGCCCTAGGGGCAGAGATTGCAACCGCTTCAAGGGGAAAGGTTTTAAATGACAACAATACCTATAACTGGCATATACTAACGCATAAAGATATGAAATTTCATTCTACTGAATTAAAGTCAGAAGGAGAGTTGGGTGAGTTGCTTCAATTCTTGATTCAAAAGCAATATTTATAGCGCAAAAAAAAGCGCCTCGTTACCTTAGCGCTTTAATAGTATTAACATTTAACTGAGCTTAATCTTGTGCAGGATTTTCTGAAGAGTTGTTAAACTCTCTAGGCTTAGCCATAGTCACAATCATTTTACGACCGCTTAGTTCAGTGCCATTTAATGCTTCAATGGCTTTGTTGCCATCATCGTCATTCGCCATTTCAACAAATCCAAAACCTTTGCTGCGTTTGGTTTCTGGGTCTCTTACTATTTTGGCTCCAATGACTTCGCCATGGGCCAAAAATACTTCCTTTAATTCTTCAGTTCTTAATCGATAGTTTAGGTTTCCAATGTAAATTCTCATGTCTGTTTTGTCGTTTGAAACAAAACTTCAAGATTCTCTTTGGATTAAAAAATGCAAGTTAATTTCAGTGGTAAAAAACAAGCGCAACTAATTGATATACAATTTATTGCGCTTTATTTTGTGGATAGTCTAAAAAACCTTACTTTGAGTCAAAAGCAGACTTTATCGACGAAAGTATGAAATTTCGATGCTCTTTACTGTTTTTTGTCGACGAAGGTAAAACGGCTGTCAATGATTTTTGAATTGACAATAATTGAGCATGTGCTTTAGATTTTGAAATAGCGTCATAAACACCTGATTGATAGATGAATACTAAAAAGTCAACATATTCAGCTTGTAGGTTTTGTCGATAAGTATTGACATCTGTGTTAAGGTCAGCGTCAAAAATAGCCGAGGTCAAATCTCTAAAGACATCAGATAATTCATATTGATTGCCATACAATTTACTGTCTGTGATTCTTTGTAAGGTATTAGGATGTAATATATGGGTTAAAACACTAGTTTGAATATTCAATACGCGTTTGTGAAGTTTTGGATCTTCGCCTGAGCTAAAGAAGTCAAATCCTCTTCTTTGCATTTGTAAATAGTTGGCCAAATCTTTTGGAACCTCCATAGCATTTGGCGCAAATACTTGATCAGTCAAGAGTTTCATTGCTGCTTTTTGGGTTGCTAATGGCACAGCGGTTAATGGTTGTTGATTCGTTGTCTGATTGCTATAGCTTCTGTCTACATATACACCGCCTATATACCTAGACACCACACCTGCTTGGATGCCCCATTCCCCACTCAGAACCAAATAATTGCTTCTCAATTCATGGTAGCTTCTGTCTGAATGACCATAATTACTCATTAATTGACTTTGTAATTGTTTGATTAACTCAATGCGTTCTTTGGCAAAACTAACTGCGTCATTACTCATGTCACCAATCATCACTCTTGGGTCTATGCCTTTTCCAGGGGCGCGCATGTCGTCTGCATCATTGCCAAAACACAAGGCAGGATCAGTGCTTCTGTTTAGGATTTGCTTTCTGGTCTTAATGTCTTCAATTGAGTCCTTGGCTTGGTAATAACCAAATTCAATGGCCCACATATCATATGGTCCAGGTCTGTCAGTATAGTATTGGCATTTTTGTCCTTTGCGGTTGCTGAAATTTACTGCAGGGTAATCCATCACGCTGCCCGTTAAACCTATTGCTTTGGTTTTATTGATATCGTATAGGTCGTTTACACTGTGCAATTGGGTAGCCTTCATGTTATGGTTGAGCCCTAAGGTGTGACCAACTTCATGTAATACTAAATAATATAAGGCTTCTTTTAAAAACTGATCAACTTCTGCTTCGCTTGCATGCTGTGCAGTTAAAGCCTGAAGGCCCAATAAATTTTGCATGTGTAGTTGATCACCGGCAGTACAAGCATATCCTAAATCTTTGTGCACGTTTGACGCTTCAATTAACATATCAAGACCAGCTTGATCAAAAACTTTTTGGGACTTTAAGCGGTTGGTAATAAATACCCATTCAAACATGATGTCAGCACCTAAAATCTCACCTGTTCTAGGATTGACGAAACTAGGGCCATAGCCACCAAATGGAGGCTCTGGGCTACTGGTCCATCTCAATACATTGTATCGGATATCACCTGCATCCCAAGTGGCGTCATCTGGTTGTTCTTTTATTTCTATAGCATTTGAGAATCCAGCCTTTTCAAAAGCAATATTCCATTGTAAAATGGCCGCTTTAATGGTTGGTCTTAAATCTTTAGGAGTGGTGTTTTCTATCCACCATGTAATTGGTTTTACAGGGTCTGAAACTGCTGCGTTGGGGTCTTTTTTAGTCAAGTCCCATTTGTGAATCAAGTCGCGATAGTTCAATGCATCTGTGGTGGTCATGTCGTTCACTTGAGTTAAAAAATAACCTACTCTAGGATCATCTAAGCGCGGCTTAAAATTGTTTTTAGGCATCTCAATGAAACTGTGTTGTAATAAGATTTCCATATAACGGCCATCTGTAATGGCATCGCTGCTGCTGCCTCTGGAAGATGGGTCATCATAAACGTATTTTACAACTACATCTGTGTTTTCAGGGTAGTTTTTTACCTGTTGGTATTTGGTTTTGCTTCTGCTCAATTGACCAAGATTAAACATGCCTGGGAAAAAACTACTTTGTTTGATTTGGTATAAGGCTTCAGATAAAAAGAGATTGTCTGCCTCAATTAAATATTCCCCTTTAGCTTCGTCTGCAACAACGATTTTTTCACTAGCCATAACAGCGTTGGTAATGTTGGCATCTTTAGCTTTAGCGATTGCGTTTTGAGGGTCAAAAAAGAAGTTGGTGTTTTGAGTCGTGAATTCGATTTGATTGAAATATCTATTAATTGTAAAGACTTTATTGTCTCTGAATGTGCCTTTATTATGGCCTGTGGTGGTGTTGCCATTTTCAACATAACTAAAATAAATAAACTCTTTGTTGAATTGACTGCGTTTAACCAACATCATCATAGACCCGTTTGTGGTATCTCTGTACAATGTGAACAGGCCTTCGATTTTTTTACATTTTTTAACTTTGTCAGCAATGCTTGCGACAGGATTGGCTGGTTTTACAGGCTCTGCTGGCTTTTTCTTTTTCGCCTCTGCAAGGTTAACCTGCATAAAAAACAGCAAACAAAGTGCGGTGATGGGTTTTTGAAAGTTCATATGCGATTCAAATAAAATAAAGGGCCAAATTAACCAATTTTATTCGAAAAGAAAATTCATGAAATCCATTAATTTTGTTCTGTGAAACTTAAAACCAATCTAATTTTATCTTTGTCATTAGCCATTATTGTAACTGTTGTTGTGATGGCCAAAAACCGCAAAGCTGAAACCTTCAAACTGCCAAATTTATTGAATTTAGACAGCAGTAAAGCCGCTCAAAATCTAGGGAAAAATAAAATACTTATAGTGTCTTATTTTCAAACTTGGTGTGGCGATTGTGTTAAAGAGCAGCCTCAATTACAACAATTAAAGCAACGCTATAATGATACCCTTGAAATCTTAATGGTGTCTGATGAGTCTTTATCTAAAATTGCAGCCTTTAAGACTAGATTTCAATCAGGTTTGAATTTTTATCATTCCACTCAAAAATTAAAAGCAGAATTAGGCGTAAGCGCATATCCTACTACCTATTTGTTGGATAAAAAAGGAAAAATACTATTGAAAAAAGTGGAGGGCATTCAATGGTATACACCCGAGGTGATGACTCTAATTAATCAAGCCATTAAATAAGCGATTGAAAGCCGTTAATGAATTCTGTGGCGTTCATTTTTTTCTTGCCTTCAACTTGTAATTCCAAAATTTCTAGACAATAGTCAGCACAATGCACTAGTAATTGGTGTTTATTGGCCATCTCAAATTGACCTGGGTTTGAACTCGGAAGGTTGGTCAATTGGCTTTTGTGTATTTTAATATGCTTGTCTTTGTGAAGGCAATAAGCGCCTGGATAAGGCGATAAACCCCTTATTAAATTATGGACTTTAATGGCAGGGAGGGCCCAATGAATAAGACAGTTGTCATTGTTGAGTTTTGGTGCATGAGGGAATTCTCCTGCTGGCTGTGGCTTTAATTCATATTGACCTTGAGCAATGTAATCAATTGATTCAGCTACTATAGTTGCTCCAGCATGCATCATTTTGTCGTGCAAGCTACCAGCGTTGTCTTCAGGTAAAATGGGCATATTGACTTGGCGAATAATATTGCCTGTATCAATTTCATGTTGAAGGATAAAGGTAGTCAAGCCTGTTTCAGTTTCGCCGTTAATAATGGCCCAATTGATTGGTGCAGCCCCTCTGTAGGCTGGTAATAAACTCGCATGTAAATTCATACTGCCCAGTTTGGGCATGTTCCATACTTGTTCAGGTAACATTCTAAAAGCGATTACAATTTGCAAATCAGCATTATAAGCTTTTAGGGCTCTCAGAAAATCTTCTGATTTCAGTTTCTCAGGTTGCAAAACTGGGAGGTTGTATTTTTCTGCAATTTGTTTGACAGCAGATGTATGTGCTTTTAATCCTCTTCCGGCAGCTTTATCAGGCGCTGTAACAACGGCCACAATTGGCCTTTTTTGTAGGATAAGTGCTTCTAAAATGGTGGCGGCAAACAAGGGCGTGCCAAAAAATATGATGCGATCAATTTGCTGCATTGCTAATGCAAAATAAATCAATAATGCGCGCAATTCAATACCACTTATGAATTGGGTTGCAAAAACATGTGCAATTCAATTATATTTGTTAAGCATTTGAAAGCCTTTAATTCTATAGGGTTATTTCTTTTAGTGAATTGTTATTTAACAATTGCTCAGGCTCAATTGCGATTTACTGAAAACAAAGGGCAATGGCCGAATCCAGCAGCTTTTAAAGCGGATCTCAAGGGTGCGACTTTATTTGTTCAGTCCAATCAATTAAGCTATTTGTTTTACGATGCTCAACAGTTAAATGCGTATCAACATGATGCGGCTGATTTAAAGTCGATTAAAGCGCATGCAATAAGTATTGAATTTTTGGGTGGCAATCAAAAGGCTATTTGCGAGGGGATTAATGCTTTTGCAGATTACAGTAATTATTTTAAAGGGAATGAGCCATCACAATGGCGCCATCATGTAAAGAGTTTTCATGGGGTCTACATCAAAGAATTGTATCCGCACATAGACTATGAGCTTTTAGAATACCAGGGTCAAATTAAATATAATTTTATTTTACATCCTGGTGCTAACCCAAGCCTCATACAACTCAAATACAAAGGGGCCAATAAACTTCAATTAAACAAGGGCCAATTAGAGGTCTTCTATCGCTTTGGTCAATTGATTGAACAAGCCCCAGTAGTATATGAAACCAATAAAGACAACAAACAATACCTAGAGGTAGACTATGTGCTATCTGATTCTATTTTGAGTTTCAAATGGCCAAATCAAGAGCTGATAAAACGCACAACTGTTTTAGATCCTGTTTTAGTGTTTTCAAGTTACAGTGGTTCTGGAGCTGATAATTTTGGCTATACAGCTACATTTGATTCTTTGGGTAATGCCTATGCAGGTGGTACTGTATTTGATTTTGGATTTCCCATAACAGTTGGGGCTTTTCAAATGAGTTTTGCAGGTGGTGCAGTTGAATCTGGGAGTATCGGTTATGTGGACCGAGATTGCGGCATATTGAAATTTAGTAAAGATGGTAAATCCTTGTTGTTTTCAACTTATTTAGGTGGAACATTTAATAATGAGCAGCCACACAGCATGGTAGTTAATAATCAAGGGCAACTCATGATAATGGGTACAACAAAGTCTGCTGATTTTCCTATTGGAACGGCGCCAGCTTATGATGACTCCCACAACGGCTTATCTGATATTTTTGTGGTCAAATTATCACCTGGAGGAGATCAATTATTGGCGGGCACTTTTATTGGAGGTAGCAGTTTTGACGGGCTTAATGGCGATAGACCAAGCAATTCAACAAGCCCTTTGTTGTACAACTACGCAGATGATTTTAGAGGTGAAATAATCGTCGGGCCTAATGATTTCGTGTATGTTGCCAGTACTACTAATTCCGTTGATTTCCCTACAAGTTCGGCATTTGATAATGCCTACAATGGGAAACAAGATGGCTGTGTTTTTGGACTGAGTGCGGATCTTAGTAATCTGTTGTTTGCCTCTTACATTGGATCAACAGGAGATGATGCTGCCTATGGTATTGATCTCGGTACCCATGACGATATTTATGTAACAGGAGGCAGCAATAGCAACAGCTTTTCTTATTCAGTTTCTGGCTTAAAGCAAACCAATAATGGTGGAAGAGCAGATGGCTATTTGCTTAGAATGGACTTGAATAGTATGGGGCTTTTGTCTTATACCTTCATTGGAACTACCGCTTACGATCAATGTTATTTCGTTAAAACAGATAAATATGGGAAACCATTCGTGTATGGTCAAACTGAGGGAATTATGCCCTCAAGTAATGCCGTATATGCCAATAAAGATGCTAAGATGTTCATTAAAAAATTGGGCTTAAATCTTAATATCATTGAACTCGAAACCACTTTTGGAGCCCTCAATAAAACCAAACCAGATTTATCTCCAACAGCATTTTTAGTGGATGAATGTGAACGCATTTTCATATCCGGATGGGGGGCTATTAATTTTACAACTGGTTTTACGGGCGGAGGGACTAACAATATGCCTTTTTCATCTGATGCCTATCAAAAAACCACCGATGGCTATGACTTTTATTTAGGGGTGTTTAGTAAAAATCTTGAGACACTCTTGTACGGGACCTATTTTGGTGGCAAATCTAGTAGTAGTAATTATGCCCATGAGCATGTAGATGGGGGCACATCACGTTTTGATAAACGAGGCATTATCTACCAATCGGTTTGTGCAGGTTGTGGCGGTAATAGTTTATTCCCAACTACCCCGGGTGTTTGGAGTCCTCAAAACAATTCATCCAACTGTAACAATGCGGTCTTTAAGTTTGATTTTGAAAACTTAAATAGAAAACCAAGCGTTAAAGATTCCTTATACACAGTGCTCGCAACGGATACTTTAAGTTATGATGTAATTGCCTCTGACCCTGATCGGAGCGATAGTTTAAGGATAGTGCTAGAAGGCGGCGTGTTTGATACACCCAATTTCCCTTTGCCTTTGCCCAAAGTGACTAAAATAGATCGCTTGCCGGGGCAAAATGCCATTAAAGCACATATTGTTTGGACACCTAATTGCGCTCATATTGGATTGGATACTGTTTTTTTCAATGTCAAGGTCTATGACCAAGGCTGTCCTTCTCAAGACAGCAATACCGCAAAAATTAAAATGTTGGTAAAGGCCCCGCCATTGTCTTTAACCCCAGAAACGGCTTGTTTGTTGTTTTCTGAGGATGGCTCAGTTAAATTATCATGGAAAGCTTTTACAACCGATAAGTATTTTAAATATGTGCTATTGTATAGAAAAAATCCAAGTGGCAGCATCAAAGTAATTGATACAATTGTGTCAAATGCCGCTTCTAGTTTCAAAGATAAGCCGCCGTTTGATCCTAAAGTATTAAATTACCAATACTACATGGTAGCTTATAATATTTGTGGTCAGGCCTATGATCCTGGGGTTAGAATCAATACATTAGTAGAGTTTAATACGCCTATTGATTCAACTTATTTGCATTATGCCACAGTGGTCAATAATAAGTCAGTGTCTATTCATTGGTTAAAAAGTCAAGAGCCAGATTTTGCATCTTATGATGTATATAGGGCAGATAACATTGCCGGGCAATCTGTAGGCTACAGAAAAATCAAGACGATTTATCAATTGGATGATACAAGTTATGTAGACGATGCGGTTGAAGTATCTGAAAAAAGTTATTGTTATCGAATTGGAATCAATGATCAATGCAGTCATGTTAGCAAACCAAGTAATGACGCCTGTAACATTGTTTTGACAGGTCAAGCTGGAAAATTGTATTTTGACCTTGATTGGACACCTTACAGAAATTGGATAGGAGGGGTTAAACAATACGAACTCGAGAGAATGGTTGATACAGGCCAATTTAGAAAGCTTGCCAATACCCAATTGTTAAGAACCTATAATGATATTGATTTAGATATATGGTGGGGCGCCTACTTTTATGTTGTAAAGGCTTTTGAAGGACTTAATGCCAATGGGGAAGGCAAAAACGCCATAAGTAGATCAAATGAAATCAGATTGATTCAACCGCCACTAGTATTTGTCCCAAATGCGTTTACGCCAAATGATGATTACAGCAACGATGTTTGGGGTGTTTCGCATGCTTTTGTTAAATCATTTGAAATGAGGGTATTCAACCGTTGGGGTGAAAAAGTTTGGGACAGTCATGATAAAGCTGTTCAATGGGATGGGCAAACAAGAGGCTTGTCTGCCATGAATGATGTTTTTATTTGGGTAGTTACTTACAAGGGTTGGGACAATAAATTTTACACCCAAAAAGGGACAGTGACAGTTATGCCTTAATTGGAGATTAATTTTTAATTAAGCTTTTCATTAAAATTTTTTCAATTGATTTTTTAATTGTCTTTTTAGAGACAATATCTGTCGTTTTTAAAAAAATACAATTTGACAATCTATCGACATTCTTCTTAAACTTAGACCAGTTAATCTCACTTGTAAATTACTGAAAAACAAGTTATTATAATTTTATAGTAGAATAATTCTAAATTGAAATAATTGTGTATAAATACTTTTTAAAGTGAGACATTCCTAGATATATTTGCGGACTAATTAGTATTGTCACATTTCAGTCAAAATCACATGGTTAAAAACCTAAGCCAAAAGACCCTGAAAGTAAAATCAATTGTGTTCACAATTGTTTGTTTACTCAATCTATCCATTTTCTCTAGCAATGCCTTTGCTCAAGAACCTGCAAAACTGTCTGCTCAAGCAACAGAAGGTGAGAAATTATTCAAAGCCAATTGTACTTCATGTCACGCAATGGACATCAAGCAAACAGGTCCTGCTTTGAATGGTGTTCACACCAGACGTTCTGAAGAGTGGTTGCTAAAATGGATTCGCAACAACGAAAAATTTAGAGCAAGCGGTGATAAAGACGCTATTGCCATCTTCAATGAGTACAACAAAGTGGCAATGAATTCATTTGAGAATCTTTCTGATGATCAAATCAAATCTATCATTTCTTACTTCAAAGAATGGACTCCGCCAGCTAAAGCGAAAGTTGAAACTGGATCAGGTGAAGGTAAAGTAAGTTTCTATAGCGAAACTACTTTCTATATCCTTATGTTCTTAATCGTTTTGTTGTTAGTAGTTTGGTTGGTTTTAAGAAAAACCAAAAACACCCTTAAAGCCTCTGTTAAAGAGATGGAGGGTGAAACTGCTGACCATACTACAGAACACAAACCAACTCCAGAATGGAAAAAACGCATTAACCCAACCATCTTAAAAATGGTAATTGGTACTGTTATTTTATTGTGCTTAGCGGTTTACGGTTTTAACTTTGGTGTAACTGAAGTAGCTGTTCAACAAGGTTATGCGCCAACACAGCCAATCAAATATTCTCACAAATTACACGCTGGTGATCTTCAAATTGATTGCAAATACTGTCACTCAACTGCAGAAAAGTCTAAGCAAGCATCTGTTCCAAGTGTGAATACCTGTATGAATTGCCACCAAGTGGTTCAATTGAGAGACCGTTACGATGGTGAAATTTCTCCTGAAATCAAAAAGATCTATGCAGCAATGGATTATAATGCTGACGATAAAACCTACGGACCTAACCCTAAGCCTATTCGTTGGATCAGAATTCACAACCTACCTGACCACGCATTCTTCAATCACAGTATGCACGTTAAAGGTGCTGGTGTAACTTGTCAAACTTGTCACGGTCCAATTCAAACTATGGAAGTGGTTGAGCAATACGCTACCTTGCAAATGGGATGGTGTATCAACTGTCATAGAGAAAGAAAGATTGATGTAGAAAACAATCCTTACTACGAAAAATTACACGCTAAAATCAAAGCGGAAAAAGATAACAAAAACTCAAGTTATGCTAAGTACTTTACCAAAGATGGTAAGGTAGATATTTCTCCTGCAGAATACGGCGCACTTGAATGTTCAAAATGTCACTATTAATCTCAAATTTTAAAGGCTAATCATTATACAATGGCAAAAAAACAATTATACTGGAAAGGCGAAGAAGAACTACTTAGAACAAAAGAATTCTTAGCGGCTCAAAAAAATGAGTTCAATGAAGCTTTACCGCTTGATGAAGTTTTCAGTGAAAATAATTTAGGGTTAAACTCTAACAGAAGAGACTTCTTGAAGTTCTTCGGTTTCAGTGTTGCAGCTGTGTCTTTAGCAGCATGTAATACCGCTCCAGTCAGAAACATCGTTCCTTATTTGGTTAAACCAGAAGAAATTACCCCTGGTGTTGCCAACTATTATAACTCTACTTGTGGTGCTTGTTCTGCGGCTTGTGGTGTAACCATAAAGACCCGTGAAGGTAGACCTATCAAAGTAGATGGCAACAAAAATTCACCAATTTCTAAAGGCGGATCTTGTGCTACAGGTCAAGCTTCTATTTTAAGCTTATACGATACTGAGCGTTTAGATGGTCCTAAAAAAGTAAATGGAGCCGATTTAAGTTCAGTTGAATGGGCTGCCATCGATGCTGATATCACTAAATCATTAACAGACATTACTGCTGCAGGTGGTAAAATTGCGATTGTATCTGGTACTATTCATAGTCCTTCTACCTTAGCTGTTATTAATGGTTTCAATGGTAAATACACTAACACTAAGCATGTACAATACGATGCAGTAAGTTACAGTGGTATTTTAGAAGCTAACAATAGATCTTTTGGTAAGGCTGTTATTCCGTCTTATAATTTTGATAAAGCCAATGTAGTAGTGAGTTTCGGTGCAGATTTCTTAGGCACTTGGATTTCTCCAGTAGAATACACTAAAGCTTGGTCAAGCAGAAGAAAAGTAGATGGCATTGACCAATCTGCTAAAGTTTTAAAAACAATTGTTTTTGAAAGCAATTTGTCTTTAACAGGTTCTAATGCTGATTACAGATTCCCAATGAAAGCGTCTCAAGAAGCCGTTTATTTGACGTCATTGTACAACCAATTGGCTCAAATGGCTGGCCAGCCTCAGATTTCAACCAGTATGACTGGTGAATTAGCAGGTGGCGCGATTAAGCAAGCTGCTGAATTGCTTTGGAAAGAAAAAGGCAGCTCATTAGTTGTATCTGGTTCTAACAATGCACAATTACAAACTGTAGTGAATGGCATTAACTTGTTATTGACCAACTACAGCTCTACCATTGATTTAACCAACCATTCTAATCAATACAAAGGCAGTGATGCTGATATGATGCAATTTGCAAATGATTTGCAAGCAGGTACATACCAAGCGGTGATATTCTTAAACACTAATCCTGTTTACGATTCTCCTTTGTCTGATAAAATTAAAGCAGGTTTAAAGCAAGTAAAATTGAGCATTTCAACTGCTGGTATTGCAGATGAAACTGCAGTATTGTGTCAATACATTACACCAGATAACCATTATTTGGAGTCTTGGAATGATGCCAATCCTAAAGTTGGTGTTTATCAATTAACACAACCAACTATTTCTGAAGTATTCAAGACCAGACAAGCTCAAACTTCATTGTTGACTTGGGCAGGTTTAGCCTCTAAGCCAGAAAACGATCCGTTTGCGAAGAAAGGTATCTACAGTCAAAAATTATCTGCATCTGTTTATTACTTATACATCAAAAATGTGTGGGCTAATATGGGTGTTGCTTCAGATGAAGCCTTCAATAAAGCTTTACACGATGGCGTTCACACAGTAGGTACAGCCGCTGCAACAGTTCCATCATTCAATGTAGCCTTAAACAGCATCGTTGCTGATTTAGAAAAAACAGTAGGCAAGAAAGACCAAATTGATTTGGTATTATATCAAAATATAGCTGTTAAAGATGGTAGCATGAGTAACAACCCATGGTTACAAGAAATGCCTGATCCAATCAGTAAAGTAACTTGGGATAACTACGTGTCTTTGCCAAAAGCATTAGCTGAAAGTCAAGATATTAAAAACGGTGATATGGTGAACATCAGCTTTGGTAATGTGAGCTTAAAAGGCATGCCAATCTTTGTTCAACCAGGTCAAAGCAATGGAACAGTTGGTATAGCTTTAGGATATGGTAGAAAAGGTAAAGTTGGTGAAAAAGGTATGTTTGAACCTATTGGTAAAAACGCTTATCCTTTTGTAAGCATGCAAAATGGTACCTTTAACTATGTTCAAAACGGTGTTAAAATAGAAAAAATTTCAGGTTCATATGAATTGGCTCAAACCCAAACTCACCATTCTATTGAGGGTAGAGATTTGGTTAAAGAAACCACTTTAGACGAATTGAAGAAAAACCCTAAGGCAGGCAACGATAAAACTGCGCCACATTTATACACGCTTTGGGAAACTAAAGATTACAAAAAAGATGGTGCCCCTAACCACCATTGGGCAATGGCTATTGACTTGAACTCATGTACAGGTTGTGGTTCTTGCGTTGTAAGCTGTAGTATTGAAAACAACGTTCCAGTTGTTGGTAGAGCTGAAGTAAGACGCCGCAGAGAAATGCACTGGATGCGTATTGATAGATACTTCACTTTTGAAAACGTAAACAATACGGACTACACTAAAGAATTATTCTTATCAAGAGATTTCGAAGGCAAAAACGTTACTAAAGAAACAGGCTTAGCCGCTTTAGATAAATTAGAAAAAGCTAAGAAAGGTGCTGAATACTTACATTGGGAAAATGTTAAAGTGGTTCACCAACCAATGATGTGTCAACATTGTGGTCAGGCACCATGTGAAACAGTTTGTCCGGTATTGGCAACTACTCACAGTTCTGAAGGTTTAAACCAAATGACTTACAACCGTTGTATTGGTACTAAATACTGTGCCAACAACTGTCCATACAAAGTAAGACGTTTCAACTGGTTCAGATACAATGATAACGATCGTTTTGACTTCCATTTTAACAACGACTTAGGTAAGATGGTTATCAATCCTGATGTTACCGTTAGAACACGTGGTGTTATGGAAAAATGTAGCATGTGTGTGCAAAGCATTCAAGCTGGTAAAGTAAAAGCTAAACGCGAAAAACGTGCGCTTAATGATGGCGAAATCAAAACCGCTTGTCAACGTTCTTGCCCAGCCAACGCCATTGTATTTGGTGATGTAAATGATCCTAACAGTGAAGTTCACAAATTATTTAAGAACGAGCGTTCATACAGAGTGCTTGAAGAATTAAATACTATGACAGCTGTTAAATACCTAGTTAAAGTTAGAGACACTGAAACCGTAAAAGCATAACCCCAACCATTATAATTTAAACAATGATTCACGATTCAATTATAAGACCACAGCTGGTAACAGGCGACAAAAAATTACATGATGTAACTACTGAAATTTGTCGTCCAATTGAAAACAAACCTTCAAGTTCTTGGATAGTTGGTTTCATCTTATCAGTCATCTTTTTAGGCATATTACTGATCTCATTAGGTGTCACCCTATGGTTTGGTATAGGTACATGGGGTTTGAACAAAACCGTTCAATGGGGTTGGGACATCACCAACTTCGTATTTTGGGTGGGTA
>Ga0222712_10003976_pt1 | contig 15747 bp, 10 predicted proteins | sample C33_657DmetaG_FD_165043 | JGI IMG/M metagenome (GOLD analysis project Ga0222712, IMG submission 165043) | Estuarine water microbial communities from San Francisco Bay, California, United States - C33_657D | ecosystem: Environmental > Aquatic > Marine > Unclassified | place: USA: California... | reverse complement strand
GACGCACTGACGCGCGACTGCATCGTTATTGTCGCAGAGGGAAATTAGAGATGAATGAAAATGAAACGTACGCGAGAGATCAAGCGAACGCGGTGAAAGGAGGTAGGGATGCGAGTGAAGGATGACCGAGATGAGGGCGAGCGCGCGCGCGCGGGCGGGCGACGGATTGACGAATGCGCGCGCGCGTATCGCGAGTGATAGGTTTACGATCTCAAGGATTAGCGCCGGCGGGGAATCGCGCGGCGTTATCGAATATTGGGAATGTTTTATCCGGCGCGCAAGGCGTGAGACAGACGCGAGCGGGGAAAGCGAGGTGAGAGAGAATGAGCGCGAGCGGGGAGAAAAGTCGGTTTGGACGCGGATTTCGCGCGCGAGAACGAGCGCGCGCGGGAGATTTACTGACGATGGATATCGTTTTCGCGCAGCTTACCACCGGTGGAGAATGGTTTGGCATCAGCCACGAGTGCGGCGGCGAACGCGAGGTGGGGACGAACGTCCCAGCGCACGTCGCATGGAAAGCCGCGGAGCGGCGGAGTCGGCGGTTCGATGACCGTCGCCGGGGGGGACGTGGATATGCGGGAGTCGTACACCTCGTACCTCGAACGATCGGTCTCGGGAGAGGAGATGACCGATGCTTTGCCAGACATCGATCTGTATGATCACGACAATCCGTTGTGCGTGACTGAATACGTGAATGACATTTATGACTATTGGTACAGAGTCGAGGTGCGCTCGAGCGAGCGAGCGAGGCGCGCGCCAACGGTTACGACGAGCGCGCGCGGATTTTCAACGGCTATGAGATCTCATCATCTGCGGCGAACGCGACGGCGAGGCGATTTTCCTTACGACGATGCGCGAGACTGACTGATCATCGCTTCACGTTTTCAACAAATCTACAGCCCGATACGCAAGTTTCAGAAAAGTACATGATCGTTCAAGGCGACATCAACAGTAAAATGCGCGCGATTCTCGTCGACTGGCTCGTCGAAGTGCACTTGAAGTTTAAGCTCATGCCAGAGACTTTGTTCTTGACGACCAATTTAATTGATCGTTTCTTGGAGTTGAAGCCCGTGACTCGCAAGAATTTGCAGCTCGTCGGCGTCACCGCGATGCTCATCGCGAGCAAGTATGAAGAAATTTGGGCGCCCGAGGTGCGCGATTTCGTGTACATCAGCGACAAAGCGTACACGAGAGAACAAATTTTGGACATGGAGAAGTCGATGTTGAACGCGCTCGGATTCCACCTCACAGTGCCGACACCGTTCCAGTTTATGAACCGGTTCTTCAAAGCGGCCGGAGGTGACCGCAAGTTTCAACTATACGCGTCATACGCTGTCGAGTGCGCGTTGCCGGATTACAACATGTTGCAGTACTCTGGTTCAATGTTGGCCGCGGCTGGGGTGTACATCGCGATGCGAGGTCTACGAACTGGAACGTGGAACCACGTTATGGAGGCGCACACGCGATACTCCGAGGCACAAGTCTACCCGTGCGCGTGCGACATGGCGGAGCTCATGCGCAAGGCGCCGACTGCGTCGCTCACCGCGGTGTTCAAAAAGTACAGCGGCGACAAGTTCATGAAGATCGCCGCGTTGCCTGTTCCGAACGACCTTCGTCTCTAACTCGAAAGACGTAACAATTGTGTTTATTAGAAGTGCATCACGTTTCTTAGTGTCTTTCGATGCTAACGGGTAGTATATGAGCGCGCGGAAGATGCGCGCAACATCAACAGAGCCGTCACTGTGAACGACGGCTCGACGCAAACACGTTCCATAACCATAACCATCGGCATAGTCGCCTTGTATTTTAGTTTTCGGGAAAACCTTCAAATCGCTCATCATCAATACCTCGTTACAAGACGTCCTCTACTGGGCTATTCTATTCTATTCACTAGTCTCGTACGTCGCACGTTTCATCAGTGGACGAGGGACTTCGCTCAAGCGTCCGACAAACGATCGAGGATCGCATCCAAGTACTTCTCGCGCACGGCGGCGCGCATCACTTTCCCACTGGTGTTACGCGGAATATCGTCCTCGATGAAAATGAACGCTTTAGGTACTTTAAAGCGATCGATGGATGCGGCGCAGTGTGCCTTGAGCGCTCGAACTTCGGCGTCGACATCCATCGTCGGCTCTTTGAGGCGAACGATCGCGGTGACGGCTTCTCCCCATAGTGCGTGTGGCACGCCGACGACGACAACCGACTCAACATTTTCGTACGCACTTAATGCGCCCTCGACTTCTTGCGGTGCGACGTTTTCGCCGCCTGATTTGATCATCTCCTTGACGCGACCGACGAGCCAGCAGCGCGTCGCGCCGTCGGCGTCCGCGACGACGCGCCCCGAATCCCCGGTCGCGAACCATCCATCGGCGTCGAACGTCGACGCGCGATCGACACCTAAATATCCACGCATGAGTTGCGCTCCTCGAATGAGGATCTGTCCGTCTTGATCCGTCTTGATTTCCATTTCTGGCGCCGGTTCGCCCGCAAACGTCGCGTCCTCCGCCAGTCGCTCGTCATCCGCGCGCATGAACGTCACCGACGACGACGCTTCCGTCATCCCGTACGCCATGATGACCGAGGCGTTGGGAAAGATCTCGCACACGCCGCGCAAAGGCTCGAGAAGTCGTCCACCTCCGATGAGAATCTTTCTCACCGTCGGCAGCGCCGCGTTCGACGAACGCTTCGCCGCTCGCAGCACCATCGTCATCATCGTCGGCACGGCGATAAATGCCGTCACGCCTTCGCTCGCGATGACTTCGAGAACTCGGTCGGCGTCGAAGTCGCGAATAAATACGTGTTTCGCGCCCGCGATGAACGCGGCGTGCGCGCTCGACAGCCCTCCGACGTGAAACAGCGGCGCGAAGTGCGCGAAGACGTCGCTCGCGTCGTACTGTATCACGCGACCTTTCGCCCTCGACGCCGCGTTCACGTTTTCGTACGTCAACTCCACGATTTTACTCATTCCATTCGACGTGCCGCTGGTGTGGACGTACGAAAACGTCTCCGCGCTCGCGCGCGCGAACGCCTCCGCGCACGCCTCTTTTTCTTCCTCCGACGGCGCTCTCTGCGACGCAAACAACGAATGCGCGCGCGCGATCTCGATCGCAATTTCGCCTTCGCACGCACATCTGATCGTCGCTGACATGTCATCGAACGACGCGTCGTCGTCGTCGTCGACGACGACGACGCGAGCGCCGACGCTCGCGCTCGCTCGCGCGAGCTCGGCGAAGGGCGACTTTGGATTCATCGGCATCGCGATCGCGTTCGCGCTCGCGATCGCGATCAATAACGCCAACGCCTCGACGCTTGGTTTCAGCGCGAGCGCGACGACGAAGGACGGAGACGAACTCGAGGACGACGACTCGGAGGGCGGGCGCGCGCCGTTCGTTCGCTTCGCGGCGAGCGCGCGCAGCGCGCGCGCCGCGAGCGCCGCGAGCGTCAGCACGTCGTCCCTCGTCTTCGTCGCGCTCGAGCGATGAGACATGCGAATGACGCGACAGAGAATGACGAACGCCGTCGTCCACGAACGCCGTCGTCGGTGAGGCGACGCGTTGTGACGGTCGCCGTCGCGGTGGGTGTTTGTTTCATGTATTTCTTTTTTTTTTGGTGCGTTTTCGTGTTGACCGATGACGAGTCATGACTCAATAACGAGTGCCTCGACCTCGACCGCCGGTTGGCGTTTTTTCTTTTTCGAGCGTTTCGTCGGTCTCGTGCGGCACTTCGCGACGGAATCGCGTCGTCGCCGCGACGAGAGCGGCGCGCGACGTCGATGATGTGCGATGAGAAAAATATGCGCACGCGAAAGATCGCGAGCGAAGGGGAGTACGGGGCGATCAAAGCCGAAGCCGCGGCGTTGGCGCGGTCGGGGGATTACATGCGCGCGTACTGTCATTACACCTTGTGCCTCGCCGACGAGAGGTTCGCGTCGAGGGATGACGATTTGGCGTTCACGCTGACGAATCGAGCGCTGATGTCGCTCAAGCTCGGGGATTACGACGCCGCGCTGAAAGATGGTTTAGGGGCGATTGAGATGGCGAAGGCGTTGCCAGAGACGGCGGAGGGGCGACGGGCGAAAGCGGTGGGTAAGGCGTTGTATCGCATCGGGTGCGCGCGCGTGGGGTTGAACGAGATCGACAACGCCATTGAGACGTTTTTGAAGGCGCTGGTGATCGCGCCGAGGGATGATGCGGTGTACGAGAGGTTGATAGAGTGCGTGAGGTTGATGGGGATGACGTACGTGTGCGACGCGTACGCCGATGCGATTTCGGAAGGCGAAATGCCGAACGTACTTTCCCCGCGGGACGGGAAATGGCTCAAGCCCGTTCGACCAGAGTCGAAGCGCGTGAGTCGCAACGCGATGGCGCAGACGCTGCTGGATTGTGCGATTGGACACGAAGCGGAATGGCGCCGAGAGTACGTCTACACGTTTTTAACGGCGTCAGTGAAGGATACTAAGGCACTCAGCAACATGCGTCGCGGGTTCTTGAGCGGTATTCGTGCGAGCGTGTATGCGCACATGGGTAATCACGAACAAGCGGTGACGGATTACCGTGTGGCGTTGGCGTACTATCCCGATTGGGCGCGCGCGTATTTCGGCTACGCGCAATCCATCGAACGGGAGCTCGTGCTTAACAATGTGACGCGCGTCGAGATCGCGCAGGGCAGCACGTCTAAAGGATACCGGGACAACTTAGTCGTTGACGCGCTCGTCGCCGCGGCGCTTTGGACGAAACGCGCGCTAGAATTGGATGCATCGAACGGCACGTACGAGAACGAGTTCAATCGGCTCGCCGACAAGCTTTCGAGCCAAATTCGCGACGTTTTACTCAAAGGCACGCGCGAAGCCTTGGCTTGGCTCGAGGTCGACAAGTGGGAAAATGCCCCCGAGTACATCCGTCCGCGCCCCAAGTATTACTACTTTTACGAAATGATGAAGGAGCGCATCTACGAGCACTTTCCCGAGCTCCCGCAGCCGGTGATGGACAAACTCCTATCGCTCGACGCCGGCGAACTGGACTTACTCCTTCAATACCCTCGCGCGATCAAAGGCCAAACCGAAGAGTTCTTGGACGTGTACAAACATCAAGGCGGTGAGTACTTGCTGACGTACAAAACCCCACAAATGTCTTGGGAAGAAGTCAAAGCGCTCAAGGGCCGCGGCACGCAAGGCTTACTCCCCGGCGCCTCCGGCGCCGTCCCTTTCGCCTCCACCGAAGACGAACACAAAGACCCCGGATCGGGTCACGCGCTGGAGAAAAACACCGACCACGCCCTCATCGGCGCCTCCGGCGCCGATGGACTCACGCGCGCTGAATTCCTCGGCGCGCCCGTCGTCCCTCGGCTTCCCCCGGACGCCCTTCGCGACGCGAATAATCTTCTCGTCAGCGTCGCGCGCGACGACGCTTTACTTCCTCCGATCGCTCAAAACGTCGTGCGCGATCGTTTTCTTTCCTCACCCGACGACGAACGCGCGCCCGTCGTCGATAAGGCGTAGAACATAGGTCACATTTGAAACTCCGCTCGCGCGAACCGCTCAATTCATCACTCCTAAGTAATAAACCCCGGACTCGTTCTCCCATCGCCGCCGCCATCGACCTCTTGGCCATCGAACGTCACTGTGTTGCGCGTCGTTCGCCTCTGTCGCGACTTAGACGTGAACTCACGAGCGAACGCCCGTCGCGATCGCATCGCGAACACGCGCAGCGTCGGCTTCGGCGGTGCTTTGCGAGGGATGAGGGCGAGCGCGGAGGCCGCGCGAGGGCGACGGAGCGCGAACGAGTTCGCGACGAAAACGAACGGTGAATGCGAGGCGATGGCGTGCTTGATGAAAGACTCGACGAAGATGACGCACGACGTGAAAGCGCTGGAGGATAAGTTCGAGTTGTTACCCGCGTTTTTAAAAGTGAGAGGGCTCGTGCGGCAACACATTGACTCGTTCAACTACCTCATCAACGAGGAGATCAAAAAGATTATACGAGCGAAAGCGAACGAGAGGGTGACGTGCGATAGCGATCCGACGTTTTATTTGAAGTATACGAATATACACGTTGGGAAACCGAGCGTGGAAGAGGATTACGTGGTGGAGGAAATTACACCGCAGCAGTGCCGATTGCGAGATATGACGTACGCGGCGCCGATAACGGTGGACGTAGAGTACACAAGAGGGAAAGAGATCGTGACCAGGACGTCAAAGAATGGCATAGGTGGGGTCGTCATTGGACGCATACCTTTGATGTTGAGGTCGTCGAGGTGCGTGCTGACGGGAAAGAGCGAAGACGAGTTGGCGCGGTTGGGCGAATGTCCGCTCGACCCGGGAGGGTACTTCATCGTCAAGGGCGTGGAGAAGGTGATTTTGATCCAAGAGCAGCTGAGTAAGAATAGAATTATCATAGACAGGGACAATAAGGGTGAGGTTGGGGCATCGGTGACGTCGTCGACGCACGAGAGAAAGAGTAAGACGAACATCGTGGTGAAGCACGGCAAGTTGTACCTGCGACACAACACGTTCGCCGACGACATTCCGATCATGATTGTTCTCAAGGCGATGGGTTTGGAGAGCGATCAAGAAGCAGTGCAAATGATTGGCGGTGATCCAGCGTATGCGACATTGATGGCGCCAACCTTGCAAGAGTGCCAGTCGTGCGGGATTTTCACAACGCACCAGGCGTTGGATTATTGCGGTGCCAAGGTGCGCGTCGTAAAGATACATACCGCACGACCTGGGATGAAGGACTTTCGCCGATCGCGCATCGACGAGGCTCGGGATATTCTCGCTGGCGTTGTTCTCGCCCACGTTCCCGTAGTGGCGTACGATTTCCGGCAAAAGTGCGCGTACGTGTCTATCATGATTCGCCGCATTCTCAACGCCATAATTGACCCTACGCAAATTGATGACAAGGATTACTACGGTAACAAACGTCTCGAGCTCGCCGGTCAGCTCATAGCGTTACTGTTTGAAGATTGCTTCAAGCGCCTTAACGCCGATTTGAAGCGTCAGGCGGACGCTGTGTTGTCCAAGGCAAACCGAGCGACGCAGTTTGACATTCTCAAGTGCATTCGCCAAGACACGCTCAGCAACGGATTGGAACATGCGATTTCAAGCGGGAACTGGACGGTAAAGCGTTTTAGAATGGAACGTAAGGGTGTCACGCAAGTGCTCAGTCGTTTGAGTTTCATAAGCGCGCTCGGTATGATGACGCGCATCACTTCTCAGTTTGAGAAGACGCGCAAAGTGTCTGGTCCGCGCGCGTTGCAGCCGTCGCAGTGGGGTTGTCTCTGCCCAAGTGACACTCCTGAAGGGGAGTCTTGCGGGTTGGTGAAGAACTTGGCGCTCATGACGCACGTGACTACTGACGATGAAGAGGAGCCGTTGCGAAGGCTCGTGCACGCGTTGGGCGTAGAGCCGTTGACGTGGCTCGCCGGAGGAGAAATGCACTCTCCTTGTGGAGCGCATGTGTTGATGAACGGTTATTTGCTCGGCGTGCACGCTCAACCTGAGGCTTTTGCACATGCGTTTAGAAAACTCCGTCGTGCTGGTCGAATCGGCGAGTTTGTATCCGTGTATACCGCGGATGGTTGCGTGTACATTTCATCCGACGGCGGTCGAGTGTGTCGCCCCCTTATCATTATTGAGCGCGGCGAACCTTTGCTCACTCAAGAACATCTCGACGAACTCAAGGATGGTCATCGTACGTTCAACGATTTCTTGCGCGAAGGTTTGGTGGAGTACTTGGATGTGAATGAGGAAAACAACTCGTACATCGCTTTGTATGAAGACGAAGTGAACGATCAGACGACGCACTTGGAAATCGAACCATTTACGTTGCTCGGCGTTTGCGCGGGCATCATTCCTTATCCTCACCATAATCAATCGCCAAGAAATACGTACCAGTGCGCGATGGGCAAGCAAGCCATGGGCAATATTGCGTTCAACCAATTGAACCGCATGGACACGTTGATGTATTTGTTGGTGTATCCGCAAAAGCCGATAGTGAAAACTAAGACGATTGAACTTATTGGATACGACAGACTCGGTGCTGGCCAGAACGCTACCGTGGCTGTCATGTCTTACAGCGGATACGACATCGAAGACGCAATTGTGATGAATCGCGCCTCACTTGATCGAGGGTTTGGTCGATGCACGGTTTTACGCAAGTACGCGGCGCAGGTGAAGAAATACAGCAATAGAACGATGGATCGAATCGTCGGACCAGGCGATTCCGATCGCACTAGTCGATCTGGTCGCATGCACCTGTTAGACGATGACGGCATCGCCGCCGTCGGTGGACGCATCAAACCCGGTGACATCTACGTCAACAAGCAGACGCCAATCAATACGCGCGACCCGATGGCGAACCCGCACGCTATGCCAGACTCAATGTATAGAGACAATCCGCTCTCGTACAAAGGTCCACCCGGGGAAACCGCGATGGTGGATAAAGTACTGCTGACGATGACCGACGAAGGTCAGTTCAACATTAAGACGCTCGTGCGACAGACTCGCCGTCCCGAAGTTGGAGATAAGTTTTCATCGCGACACGGGCAAAAAGGCGTGTGCGGTATCATTTTAGACCAAGAAGATTTCCCATTTAGCGAGCGCGGGATCACGCCGGATTTGATCATGAATCCGCACGGATTTCCGTCGCGTATGACTGTGGGAAAGATGATCGAGCTATTAGGGGGTAAGGCTGGTTTGGAGTGCGGACGATTCCACGACGGCACCGCATTCGGCGGCGACACCGTGGAATCCATCCAGAAAACATTAGTTGCGGCCGGGTACTCGTACAAAGGCAAGGATATGTTGCACTGCGGCGTCACCGGGGAAGCGCTTGAAGTGAACATTTTCATGGGCCCGGTTTACTACCAAAAACTTAAGCACATGGTACAAGATAAGATGCATGCGCGTGCTCGAGGACCGCGAGTGGTCCTCACACGTCAACCGACCGAAGGTCGCGCTCGTGACGGTGGTCTGCGTCTCGGTGAGATGGAGCGCGATTGCTTGATCTCCTATGGCGCATCGCAGCTCATTCTCGAGCGCTTAATGATAAGCTCCGATCAGTTTGAAGCCCAGGTTTGCACCAAATGTGGTTTGCTCGGCTTCCAGCATCACATCACCGGCAAAAACGCCTGCACGCTCTGCAAAACCGAAGCCGAAGTCGCGACGCTGAAGCTTCCCTACGCGTGTAAGCTCTTATTTCAAGAGCTTCAAGCGATGAACATCGCTCCGCGCCTCAGGTTAACCGAGGCCTAGTCTCAGCATTGTACAACGAATTGAAAAATGTAGCCCTTCGCGTCGTCCACCGCGAGCGAATTTTTTGAATTTTTTGACAGCTCCCTCTCTCGCGCGTGGGTGCTTATCCCTCACTTGTCGCGCGCGCGATCGCCTTCGCGCGCGTGCGTCATCCAACGCGTCGACCGCGAATCGTCGTCGATCGCGCGCGCGTTTCCCTCGCGATCGACGCTCGCGGCGTCGTCGGCGTCTCTTCCGCGTTCGCGACCGCGGAGCGCGCGAGCGCCATGGCGACGACAACGGCGACGACGTGTAACGGCGCTTCGTGCGTGCGGTTCACGACGACGGATAAGGATATTTATTTGGGGTGCGTCAGCGCGTTTCAGTGCGAATCGCCTGGGCGAGGCGCGCGCGAGGGCTTTGGGAGTGAAAGTGGTCGTTTATTCGCGCCGGAGCGCGCCGGATGACGATGTAATCGATGACTGACCGCGGCGATGACGACGAGAGCAGGTTAGCGGTGTACCTCGTGATCGCGGTGTTGGGGTTATTTCTATTCGGCGCGTGTCGGCACGTGATGCCGATTTATTTCGGACGGCTGCGACTACGGAACCTGACGGCGCCGCCGCCGCCGTTCGCGAGGACGAATCACGATAAAACGAAGAAGGAAGGGTTCGTGTCGAGGACTTTTTCGTACTATTTTGGATGGATCCCGCACGTACTGAGCGTGGACGATAAGACGCTGATCGCGACAGCGGGACTGGATGCGTTTGCTTTTTTGCGTGTGTGTCAGTTTGGATTGCAGTTGTTTCTTCCGCTGACGGTGTTGTCCGTGGGCGTTCTGCTTCCCATTCACGTGCGCGGGAGTGACTTGGCGAGACAAGACGATGCGTATAACTTGGCGAAGAATACGACGGATGAAATGGGTTTGAGCGGATTATTGCTCACGACAGTTGCAAACGTGACGCCAAAACTAGAAATATTTTGGGTGCACACTGCCGTGTTTTTGGTGATTATGTGGTACACGACGTGGTTGCTGACGAAACACACGGCAACTTTTGTTGTATTGCGTACCCTGTACTTAACAACGCGAGGCGATACTAATCTTTGGCGAGCGGTGCACCAGCCATCGACCATAATTGAGCAACTGTTGGTGCAAGGCGCGCATCAAGACGCGGAAATTGACTCAGAAGAGTTGAAGCGATTTAAGAGCGTAGACTCTGATGCGGTTGCGGCCGCGCGTGATGCCCTCGCTGCTATGGATGAAGTTGAGGACGAACCAGCGAGAACCATATTGGCAGACGCCGTGAATACGGGGAAGAACATTTTGACAAGAGTTGCGAAATCAGTAAAATTCAAAGATCAACAGGATCCGTTATCGCGCGCGGCGACTGCTCCAGTTGCGCCCAGTCCGAGAGAATCTATTGATCTGCGCCGACCGTCGGCGGACAAAACGCCAGTCGAGAAAACGCCCGAGACTGAGACTCCGATGGTGACGACGCCTTATTTGACGCCAGGCGCAACGCCCACACGCACGCCAATGTCGCGTCGTCTCACGACGCCTCCCTTAGAGTCCATGAATCTCGCGAAAACTCTGAAGGGTGCAGGTTCGCTCAAACCGACATTATCACTGCAGCCGCAACGATCCATGGACTCTGACACCTCTGAGAAAGCTGTTAGTTTCAGAGTGCGGCACTTAACGCCTATCGCTGCTGAACCTCAGGACGATGGTCCAGCGACACCGACGTTTGGCGCTGCGCCTCAAGTGGATATGCCTTCAACTTCCAGAGCGGGAGGAGCAATACCAAAAGAGGAACGAAAGAAAAAAAATCCTGGGCCTGTTGCAGAGTCTTTTCAAACTCCAGGCGATGGAATCAATGAAGGGTTTGATTTGAGCATCAATCCCCCTATGTCTGAGCCTCCAACAACGAAAAAACTTCGACTCGCACAAATGGCTGGATTTGGTGCCATGCCAAAGTCCATCGGTAAAATGGTGCCAGCTGAGGAGGAAAGTAATACGGGGGTGCACAAGATATCATCCGTTGAAGATTTAGCTAAGAAGTCGCTGATGGCGTCGGTCATGCTCCGAGCCGAAGCCGAAGGTGGTGGCGGTGACTCGTTTGATTCCGAAGACTTCATGAGTCCGAAGACCTCGCCGCGTCGTTCGAAACATCGCCGGGCGCTGACGCGCGAGGAGATAAAAAATGTGGGTGACGTCGCGCTGACGCCAGCAGTGAAGCGAGCGCTAGCCAGGGTTCAATTTTTAGAGGAAGCTGGTGAAACGGTGCGTGTAGGTGGTAAGGGTGAAAGCGGCGTGCAAGTGAGAGCCGAGACCGCGATTGCGCACGATTGGTGGAGCGGTATAGATATAACGAACGAGGGCGCCGATGGCGTTCGTACTCGCCGAGTCAGTCGTTCCAATTCGAACCCGAACAGGGCTCCTGGTGAACAAAAGATGTCGCCTGCGCCAGAAGGCATCAAAGCTAGTCCGCGTAACTTGGCCCAAGCGTTCTCAGCATTCAGCAACTCGGCGATCGAGCGCGGAGAAGACGTCGACGGAACAGAGCTGTCATCGCCCGTCACCCGCGCGTCGATACAGTCGGAAGGCTATTTGTATGAGGCTCCAACGGCAGTTCCTGATGTAACAAGCGCCCGTACGGTTAATGCTTTTGACGTTCGCACGAAACAAATCGTCAGCGTTTGGGCATCGAGTTATACAGTACTCATCACCGACGTCCCATTTGTGCGCGGTGTCAACGAGCAAGGCGAAGAGTTGCGCGTGAGAGGTTTGCGCGAGGTGGAGAGCACGCTGGAGTACATTTTTGGCGACGAGTTCCGTGGATTGATTCCGATTTTCGATCACCGACCAGTCGATGCGCTCCTGGACAGCCGTGATAATACGCGGAATGAAATAGCCAAAACTTTAGCCGCGATAGCTCGCGAAGGAACGTTGCCGCAGACGACAGAGTTCAAAGACGATAAACCCAAATTTGTCTTCGGAGCGAACACTCACATGGCTGCGTACGTGAAATTGGGTTACAACTGGGATATTTTCGAGGACCTGTTCAAAGACGTTTTACGTCCGCCGAGGGGCTTGAAGAAACTCCCATTGACCGCGCAGCTCGAGGTTTTGGAGACGCAACTGCGCGCCATCGAGGCGGCCATCGTGATGGTGCGCAAGAGCTCTTGGGAGGGGTCCCCTGGCCCTTCTTGTTTTGCCGTGTTTGAAAATCAGGTCGCCGCGAGTACTGCGGCGCAATGTGTAATTTCGCGTGCAACTAATCGCGTCTATAGGGCGTTTCCCGCGCCAGGCCCAGATGATGTGAACTGGCAAACGCTACTCAACAAGACGGATGACAACCGCATCAACGCTATCATGGTATGGCCAATCATCTTATTAATCATGCTCTTCCCCACTGGTATGTTTGCGACTATCGTCACAAGCGTGTGTCAAGTTGAAAGCGACACCAATTCACGTTACCTGAATAGCTTCCTGTCGTGGTATTGCTCTTCCGAGGCTAGAATTTATCGCGGCTTGATCTCAGGTGTGCTTCCACCGATCTTGCTTACGCTTTGGGAAGTGTTCGTGATTTCATTCTACATGCTGTATTTGGTTCAAAAGCAGAATGCGCACACATCACTGTCGGCTACAGATAGGCGATTCCTGCGATTCTATTGGGTGTGGTCTTTCATAAACGTGCTCGTTGGTGGTATTTTTGGGGGGGCTTTTAGATTCTTCACGTCGACGTTCACTCCAAGCGTGACATTTTCCGATCTTCAAGAGAATTTCGGCCGGGTATTACCCTTGAGTAGCAACTTCTTCTTGCTTTTCATCGTGTTCCGGTCTGTTTATTTACCAGTGCAGCGCCTTTTGCTTCCGCATCCGGGAGCAATTTGTATGGCAGCTGACATTTTCTGGTGCCAAAAACGTGGCAAATGCGCTCGAACGGCGCGCGACAGAACAATTCTCTACTCACCTCGAGCGGTGCGGATGGGTCGAGAAATCGGCGTTTTCATGCTTGTGATGTTGCTTGGTTTGACATTCGTCTGCGTCGCTCCGCTCGTTTCGGTTGCCGCGATGATGTTTTTCATCTCAAACTTCATAATTTGGCGTTATCACGTCTTGTATGTATACGAGCGTGGGTACGAATCAAACGGCGCGGTGTGGTTTAGCATCACTCAACTCGTCGTGCTCTCGTTGTTGATTTCGCAAACGTTCATATCGTGCGTGCTGTTCAGTAAAGGGGCGTACTTGCAGGGCGCGGTGCTTTACATCACGGTGCCGTATTACTTGTTCAGGTTCTATGGCACTCTTCGACGCAAATACGGCGGCGCTAGTTGTTGGAGCGTACCGTTGAGCGAAGCCATGGCGGCTCCGCCGACGGATTTCGGAGGCGAAATTTACACGCATGCCGCGTTGCGACCCGCCGCCGAAGGTTGGCACCCATACATTGGTAAGGTTTGGCGAGGCTACCCTGGCGTCACGGCGAAGGACAATTCGCGCACGCGCGGTGACTCACGCGGATTTTTCCGTCAACGCTACAAATTTCCCGATCCCAAAACGAAGAAAGAAGGATAGAATTCCGCGGCGATGCTTCCACGCCCGCACATATTTGACCGTTATTTAACGTTGTCATACCTGACCGTAGTACTTCTAGCCTCGGGAGCCGCTTTCGCGGTTCGGCCTCGGCTCTTTTTGAGCCCCCCTCACGGCTCACTCCCCCACCTCACTCTCCTCCGCGCGCGCGATCTCATGTTCACCATCGCGCCTCCCCGTGTACTCGCGCTCTCGCGCTCGCATGCACCGCTTCGCTCGCGCCATCGCGCGCCGCGCGCGGTCCATCCCGCCGCGGCGCGCGCGAGCGGGTCGCTCGCTCGCGCCGACGCCGTACCGAGCGCTCAGCGCGCGCGCTATCCCACCGCACGCGCGCGCGCGCGACGCGCGCTGACCGTCTCCAGAGGCTCAACCGATGCCGTATCTACCGTCGCTTCGAGTGCGGGGGCGAAACATGCCTCGCTCGCGCTCACCGTCGCGGCGCTGTTCGCGTTGGACAAGTCGCTCGAGCGAGCGCTCTGCGCGGCGGGCGTCGCGTTTCCATCCGCACTGGTCGGGATGTTCGGCGCCTTGGTCGCTTTGCTCGTCGCCGAAAAAATTGGCGGCGAGGATTGTGCGAACGGTATGAAAAATGCGTTCGCCCCGGCGCTGAGCTGGATCACGAGCTGGCTGCCGGTGTTTTACGTGCCGTCGCTGGTGGTTATCCCGCTCGTCGTGACCAAAATCGCTCCGAGCGCGCTGGTGAAGGTGTTATCGATAATCGTCATTGGGTTTGTGGCTACTATTTGTTTCAGTGCGACGAGCGCGAGCGTGATTCGAAAGGCGACGGGAACGACGATGTTGCCCGTGGCGCCGGCGAAGGGCGCGGCGCCGACCGAGTCGTACGTGTACACGCTTTGGGGAACGATTTTCGCGGTTTCTGTCGCCGCCACGCTCTTGGGCGGCGCCAACGCCAGCGGGGCGAAGGTTGCAGCGATGGTGAGCGCGACAGTGTGTTCGTTCTTGGTCGGATCGCTTCCGCAAGTGAAGGCAAAGATGAATCCCATCGTGACAACGGCGGCGCTGACCAACGTCGCGGCGGCGGCGCTCGGCGCGCTCACCGGCGATGGGTGGATGAAGATGCTGAGCTTGTACCGCACAGGCGTACCGTTTGGGCTCGAAACGTTCGGAAGACTCGGTGCGGGAGATATTTTGATGACGTTTCTGGGGAGCGTGATTTTGAGCTTCGCGTTCAAGGTGTTTGAAGCGCGAAGAATCATCGCTCGGCACGCGGTGGAGATTTTTGGATGCTTGATCTCCACGTCGTTATTCGGGATGTTCTCCACCGCGATAGCGGGTAAATATTTGGGGCTCTCCGCCGCGCTCTCCGCCGCGCTCGTGCCGCGCTCGGTGACGGTGGCGTTGGCGATTCCCGTCACCACGCTGCTGGGACATCCCGAGATGGTCCCGGTGACGGCGGCGGGCGTCGTCCTCACCGGTCTCATCGGTAGTTCCTTATGCGTACCAATCTTGAACAAGATCGGCGCAAAAGACCCAATAACGCGCGGTATGGCCACCGCGGCGAGCGCGCACGGATTAGGCACCGCCGCGCTCGCCGGCGGCGAGCCCGAAGCCTTGCCTTTCGCCGCGCTCGCCTACGCCCTCTCTGGAATTCTCGCCAGCGTCATCGCCGCCATTCCATTCATTCAACGCGCCCTCCTCGCTATCATCGCATGACCTATTCGTTCTCGATGTTTGCAATAATAATATCTCTCTCACCGCGCGCCGTCGCCGCTTCGCTCGCGCGCTCGCCGCCGCCGCTCGCGTTGGGTCACCATCGTTAATTCACGAATCACGACTCAAATCGCACCCCCCCCCCCCCCCCCCCCCCCGACCCCCCCCCCCCCCCCCCCCCCCCCCCCCCCCCCACCCCCCCCACCCCCCCCCCCCCCCCCCCCCCCCCAACCCACAACCCCCCACCGCC